>CEUJ01027337.1_pt1 | contig 13030 bp, 12 predicted proteins | sample 361531 | NCBI WGS metagenome assembly CEUJ01 (sample SAMEA2622842, study PRJEB7988) | marine metagenome | biome: marine biome (ENVO:00000447); feature: marine epipelagic mixed layer (ENVO:xxxxxxxxx); material: "saline water (ENVO:00002010), including plankton (ENVO:xxxxxxxx)" | depth 140 m | reverse complement strand
AAGATCAATTTATCTTCAATCATAAATGTCAGACAATCATTTCTCTAGGTTCTTAGAACTTATTAAGCCTGAAGCAGATTTTAATAGTATAGATTCTCCAGTGCCTCCTGATTACTCAGATATAAATTGTTGGGCTGCAACTCCCAATATTAATGGTCAACAATTTTATGTACCAGATTCAGCCTATTCTGTTAGTAAAGATAATGATGTAGATGTTTTCTATATTCATCCTACTGGTTATTACGAAAGAACTTGGAATTCAAATATGGATAAAAAACGCTCCGCATTTGAACGAACTGAAATAATGTTAGGCAATCAAGCTTCTGCTTTTAATGGATCATGTAATATTTATGCTCCAGAATACAGACAAGCTACTTACTATTCATTTTTTGACAAAGATGCAAATGGAAGAAGAGCTCTTGATTTAGCTTATACAGATATTGAGTCCGCATTTGATTATTTTATTGAAGAGCTAAATCAGAGTAGACCTTTTATTATAGCTGCACATAGTCAAGGAGCTCTTCTTGCTCAAAGATTAATTAACAAAAAAATAAATAATTTAAATTTACAAGATAGATTTATTTGTGCTTATGTAATTGGATATATGATTCCTGAAAAGTTTTATGATGAATTATTTCCTAATATAAAAATATCTGAAACATTTAATGATACTAATTGTATTATTTCTTGGTCTACTGTAGTTGAGGGTTTCAAAAGGAATAGAGAAAAAACTTTATTTTGGCGACCAGAGGGTTGGAGTGTTGAATTAATGAGTCAAAAGGTGGTTTCAACTAATCCATTCTCTTGGACAAGAGACTCTTTATGGCATAAAGATGAATCCAATAAATCAATTATTAATAAAGCTCAAAATTATGATTTTACAGACCGGTTTAGAAAAGATCATACGGGTGAAAAAAAATCTATTGGACTTACAAGACTTCAGGGTTTTAGTGCATCTTTGAATCCAATTTCAGGTCTCATTGAAGCCAAAGGCCCATTAATAAAAAATATCGAAAAAATGAAGTTTTTCAATGGAGATCTTCATTCATTTGATGTGATGTTATTTTGGGGCACATTGAGGCAAAATGTAAAAGACAGAATCGATGCATTTTTATAAAACCATTTTTATATTATTAATTATGTTTACAAATTCTAAATTGTTTTCTTATGAAGAAGGAATTGCTCTAAATAATGATATTGAAATATATTATCGTGATTATGGACCAAATGATGGAGAACCTATTTTATTGGTTCAAGGTATTGGAGGTCAGTTAATAAACTGGCCTGAGCATCTAATAGAATTTTTGCTTGAAAATAATTTTAGACCAATTGTTTATGATAATAGAGATACAGGCCTATCTTCACGCATACCAAGTGATTCATTTGGCGATGAAAAACGAAATAATACAATAGTTAAGAATTACATTAGATATTATCTTAGATTGCCAATTAAGTCAGACTATACCCTTGATGATATGGCTGTAGATGGAGTTGCAGTTTTAGATAAGTTAGAAATAACTAAAGCCCATATTTTAGGAATTTCTATGGGAGGCATGATTGCTCAAATCATAACTTCCTCATATCCTGAGAGATCTAAAACATTTACACTGATTGCATCTACCGCTTCTACTCCATCACCATTTAATGGACCAACAAGGAAGGTTAGAAAGTTACTAATGGATAGGACTAAAAATCCAAATTCTTCGACTGATGAGAGAGTAGCAAGAAGTAGAAAAATATTTAAAGAAATTGGTTATCAAGGTATTGATTTAAATACTGAAGAGTTCTATGAGTATGTATCCACATCGATTGAAAGGGGTGGTACAGATGATACTGGTTTTGGTCGACAGCTTAATGCAATTTTAGGTTCTAAAAATAGAATAGACAAAGTTAAGTCTATTAAAACACCAACACTTATTGTGCATGGGCTTCAGGACCCTCTTATAAAAGTAAAAAATGCATATAGAGCAAGTAAGTACATAAAAGGAAGTAAATTAATAATCATTGAAGACATGCGTCATTTAATAGAACCTCCTGTTTTTGATCAGTTTAAAGCTGATCTTTTAGAACACTTAGAAACAAATAAATAATGTTAACAAACAAATTTAAAATCAACTATTCAGTTGGCTCTATAGCAAATGGTATCAAGACCGATACGTTTACATTTTTTTTATTATTTTTCTATAGCAACATAATTGGACTAAATCCAGGCTTAGCAGGCACAGCAATATTCATTGCTTTATGTGTGGATGCCTTTACTGATCCTTTAATGGGAACAATATCTGATAGAACAAATACTTCTTTTGGTAGACGCCATCCTTATATGTTTGTCTCATTTATACCTATGTCTATTGGTTATATGTTACTTTTTGCTCCTAGACAGGATTGGGATATGTCTCAATCAGACTTATTTGTTTGGATGACGATTTTCACTATTCTAACTAGAATCGGTATGACGCTTTTTGATATACCACATAGAGCATTTGGTGGTGAGATTACTAAAAATTACAAAGAAAGAACCCTTTTAATGTCATGGAGGGAAATGGTTGCTTGGGTAGCAGGGTTGAGCAACGCCTTTCTTGGGTATGGTATATTTTTTGCATCAACACCTGAATTTCCTCAAGGACAGCTAAACCCAGATGCATGGTTTCCATTTGCAGTAACTGGAGCATTATTAATGATTTTTAGTGTCCTATACTCATCCTTATCAACTAAAAATGAGATAGGGACATTATCAAAATGGTCAGGCTCAGTATCCTTAAGTGCTATTTTAAAAGAGCTAAAAATAGCTCTAGGAAATAAATCATTTTTAATATTTTTCTTTGGAAATTTATTTCTATCTATATCATGGGGTCTCGCAAATACGTTAACCTTATTTGTGAACACATATTTCTGGGAATTTGAGGCTACACAAATAAAATATTTTTTACCTATTTATTTTGTTGCAACTCTTTTTGCTTTCTATTTAACACCGAGACTAGTTAATATTTATGATAAAAGAATTATTGTCTTAGTATGCATTGCTGCAGTTGGATTGTTATCACCGGCAGCATTCATTATGTATAACTTAGGACTTACTCCTGAGAAAGGATCTATGCAGTTAGTATTTTTTATAAGCTCTTTTTTAGTATTTCTTATTACTTTTAATATTGTTGGAATAATGGTTCGTGATTCTATGATAGGTGACATTGCAGATGAAGTTGAGCTTCAAAGTGGAAAAAGACAAGAGGGTATATTATTTGCAGCTGTTGGTTTTATGCAAAAATTAAATGCTGGTTTAGGTACATTTTTTGCGGGACAGGTACTAAATTTTATCAATTTTGATAGATACAATCATACAGCGGAGCAAGCTTATTCTTTAGCTTTTGTTCAAGGACCAGTAACAACTATCTTGATGATAGTGCCAATTATAATTTTTTATAGTTACTCCTTGTCCGCATCAAGACATCAGGAAATACTGCAGGCTTTAAAAATTAAGAACTAAATCAAGACCTCTATGCACTTAGAAATTCTTTTCCATAAATCATTATGAGATTTTTTAGCGTCAGTCATTGAAAAGTTTCTAATAAAATGATTTATCAATGAATCTAAATCATCTAGATCTTTTTTATCGGTTTTATTAAATTTATTACTCAATAATTCAAGCTGTATTTTACTTCGCACTTCTTGATCCTTTTTACTTGATTCAATACCTGCTTTAATTTCAAGCTTAATGCATACATAATTTAATTCTTCCATATTAGATTTTTTATTGGCAAATGAACTTTCTATAGAATTTAAAAATATATTCGGTGCATGTTTAATATCAATTTTTTTATTTAAGAAATCGTATACATCAACATATGATTTAATTTTATTTTCTTTATTTAATAATTTAATTTTATTGAGCTCTTTTTTTATATCATTTTGTAACTTTTTATATTCATTCGAATTTTTAGCATGAATAATATCTTTTAGTGAGTCTTTTATCTCAGATATTGAAATTTCTTCTTTTATGAGCTTTGTATTTAGATCTTTAATAACAATTATTTCATTTTTAATTTTATCTTTCTTTTCATTAAAAAATCTATCAGCATTTTTATTAAACAAATTCCATAATTTTTTTTCTTCTTTTTTTCCTGCAAGACCAATTTTTGACCATTGATCTTTTAATTTTTTAAACTCATAAATACAAGTTTCATTATCTTCATTTTGAATTTCTTTTACTTTTTGTATTAATGATTCTTTTAGTTGTTTATTTTTTTCTTCTTGTCTTCTGATTTCATCGTTTATAGGCTGTTTAGCATCAAAATACATTTTTTTTAAACTATCAAGATCTTCGTCAAGAACTGGAGCAAATTGTTGCCATTTTTGAAAAGTTTTTTGGAGATATATAATGAGTTTTCTTGCTTCTGGCCATTTGTTTTTATTAGATTCATTAAAATTTAAAATGTCATTAATAATAAGCTTTCGCTCTTTGGCATTATTAATCTTAATTTCTTTAATTTCATCAAAATACTCCTTACAGGGTTCCCATGCTTTATTTGTAGACTCATTAAACTTTAGCCACTGTGATTTAGACGCAGGTTTGCTGGATATATCTAATAATTGCCATTGGGCCTGAATATCATGTATTTCATGAGCATGTTTTTTTGGATTTTTATGTGGATTTTCAATTAAATTGTTTATTTTTGTAATTAAATTATCTCTTTTCGGATTTGTTGCAAATGATGATATTTCATCAAAATATTTTGACTTGTTAATAGCAGCATTCATTTTATGTCGAAGTTTATTGGGGATTTTACCCAATAACTTTGATTGTTTAATTACACTTCTAACAATTTTCTGAGCATTTTTTATAGAACCATTTGAAAAAAGCTTCTCAGCAATTTCTAACTCTTTAAATAAATGTTGACTAGTTTCCACAATATTCTCTTATGAAGTTTATAATTATACTTGATGAAGAAGCGTATTCTAACAGGAATTACAACAACAGGAACTCCACATATAGGAAACTATGTTGGTGCAATAAGGCCTGCCATAGAATTATCATTAAATAATGATGAGTCTTTTTTCTTTTTAGCAGACTATCATTCGATAATAAAAAGTCAAAATTCAAAATTAATTCAAGAATCAGTAAAAGATATTGCTTTAGCCTGGCTGTCTTGTGGTTTGAATCCAAAAAAAACATGTTTTTATAGACAATCAGACGTTCCTGAAATTCTAGAACTTACTTGGATACTTAACTGTGTAACTGCAAAAGGTTTGATGAATAGGGCCCATGCTTATAAAGCTGCATCATCATTGAATGAAACCGATCCAGACAAGGGCATTTCAATGGGATTATTTTCTTACCCAGTTCTAATGTCTGCAGATATACTCATGTTTGATTCTACACATGTCCCAGTTGGATCAGATCAGATACAACATCTTGAAATGACAAGAGATATAGCGGCAAGATTCAATCATTTATATAAACCACTATTTGTTTTGCCTGAGCCTATAATAAATGCTGAAGAAAAAATTGTACCTGGTCTTGATGGAAGAAAAATGAGTAAATCTTATGAAAATGTAATACCTCTATTAGGAAACGAAAAAAATCTTAAGAAATCAATCATGAAAATAGTTACTAATTCTTTAGAACCTGGAATTCCAAAAGATTATTCAGATTCTACAATTTTTGACCTATATCAATATTTTGCAAACACTGATGAGATTAATGAATTCAAAAAATCATATGATGATGGTATTTCCTGGGGTGAAGCAAAGGAAAAACTCTTCAGTAGTATAAATGCTGAACTTATACCTATTAGATCTAAATATGAAGAACTTATAAACGATAAAGATTATTTAAATGATGTTTTGAGTGACGGTGCTAAAAAAGCAAGAGTTCTAGCTTTAGATAAAATTGAACAAATTAAAGAAGTTATTGGAATAACAAAAATTTCTTAATGCATATTTCAGCCTCATCCTGGTTAAAATTTGGCCTATTTACAGTAGGTCTAGGACAATCTTTTGTTTTTGTTTTAGTACCTCCTTTGGCTAGAGATTTAGGACTTACTGAAATACAAACTTCATCAATATTTGCAATTTCTGCAATGGCATGGGCATTAACAAGTGCTTATTGGGGGAGGGCTAGTGACAGATACGGAAGACGAAATATTGCCATACTTGGATTGATTGGTTATGCAATTTCTTTAATAGCATTAATAACTCCATTATTTTTAGTTGAAAAAAATTTCTTAAGTGTAACTTTTTTATTCCCTGCATTGGTTCTAGGACGTTTAATTAATGGTTTAGTCGGATCTGCTACAAGACCAGCATCTTTTGCGTATGTTGCTGATATATCTTCAGAAGACAAGAGAACTGTAAAATTTGCAAGATTAGAATCAAGCTTTTTATTAGGGACTGTGGCTGGGCCTTTACTTGGTGGTTTTTTATTTTTAATTTCAAATGAGACACCGTTTTACTTATTCTCATTTTTCGCACTGGTAGCAGCTTTAGGAATTTATAAAGAACTTAAGCCAATTGATAGAGTTAAAGAAAAATCAACAAGTGATAATAAAATTAGTTGGTATTCTAAATCAATTTATCCTTTTTTAATTTTTGCAACAATTTTAAGTCTTTGTCAGGCTTCGCTAATTCAATCAATAGGTTTCTATATTACTGATTTATTTGGTAACTTGGATAATCTTCCAACACTTATTAGCATGACCTTTGCTTTACTATCTATATCAACAATTGTTAGTCAATATATATTTACGGATGCATTTCCAATGAAAAACATAAGTTTACTAACAATAGGATCATTTTTATTAATATTTTCTTATTTTACGATGGCTTTTTTTCAGTCAATATCATTTTATTATTTATCCATTATGATACTGGGATTTGGATTTGGAATGACTAGGCCTGCATTATCTTCTTCTCTTTCATTGGCACAGTCACCTGAAAATCAGGGCTCTGCTGCAGGCTATTTAGGTTCTGTCATACCTATAGGTCACATGACAACACCATTTATAGCTATGCCAATTTATGCAATTAACCCTGCATACTTGTATTATTTCAGTTCAATCTTATGTATATGTTTAATATTATTTATAATTGTTAACCCAACAATGAGAACTTCAGGCTTGAAATGAAAAAAGCATTATTATTAGTAAACTTAGGCACACCTGATAAGCCAACATATTTCAGTGTCTTTAAATACCTAAGGCAATTTTTAATGGATGGACGTGTTATAAATATAAATCCATTTTTAAGATTTATTTTAGTAAACTTTATTATCTGCCCTACAAGATCATTCTCATCAACAAAAGTATATAAGGAGGTTTGGGATAAAAATACAGGCTCTCCTTTACTTCACAATACAAAGAAATTGTCTGAAAAGTTAAATATTAAGCTCAAAGAGTATGATGTTTATTATGCAATGCGATATCAAAATCCCTCTATTGAGAGTGAAATCGATAAAATTTTAAAAACAAATCCTGATGAAATTATTGTTTTGCCATTATTTCCACATTACGCAGCAGCAACAACAGGATCTGTTTATCAAGAGATATCAAGAATAATTTCAAAAAAATGGGTTGTACCAAATATAAAGTTCATTAATCAATTTTATGATAATGAAAAATTTATAGATGCCTGGATTGATAAGGCATCAAAGTTTGACCTTGATTCATACGATAAAGTTATTTTTAGCTATCACGGAATACCAAATAGTCACGTTGATAATGTATATCCAGATTCTTTATGTACAGACCATAGTTGTGAAAATGAAATTACACAAGAAAATAAATTTTGTTATAAGGCTACAACATATGAAACAACAAAAATTCTTGCCTCAAAATTAAATTTAAGCTCTGATAAATATCATGTTACTTTTCAATCGAGGTTAACTAATAAGTGGTTAACACCCTTTACGGATGAAGTTCTTCAATCATTGCCTAACGAAGGAAGTAAAAATGTATTAGTTTTTTCACCAGCATTTACTGCTGACTGCTTGGAAACAATTATAGAAATTGGCGATGAATACAAAGAGTTATTCCTTGAAGCAGGTGGTAATAAGTTAGACTATGTTGAGTCTTTAAATTATTCAGATTTATGGGCTGATGCTATTATTGATATTATTAAGTAGGGGTTTAGAAAAATGTTTAAAGATAATTTATTAAATAACAAAAGAATATTAATTACTGGTGGGGGAACAGGACTAGGCAAGGAAATGGCTAAACATTTTGCCATGCATGGCGCAGAACTATTTATATGTGGCAGAAGAGAAAATGTATTAAGTGATACTGCAGCTGAAATATCTGAAAATTACAATACAAAAGTTAATTATCAAACGTTAGATATCAGAGCTTCAAAGGATGTAGATGATTATGTTGAATCTATTTTTGCAAACAATCCCTTGGATGGATTAGTGAATAATGCGGCTGGAAATTTTATTTCACCCACTAAAGATTTATCTCATAAAGGTTTTGATGCTATCGCAAATATTGTTTTTCATGGGACTTTCTACATGACACATTCTGTTGGAAAAAGATGGATTGAGCTAGGTCACAAGGGTTCAATAGTAAATATTTTAACTACTTGGATTTGGACTGGATCTCCTTATGTTGTACCTTCTGCAATGTCAAAATCTGGTATTCATGCTATGACACAATCCTTAGCTGCTGAGTGGGGTAAGTATGGAATTAAAATTAATGGTATAGCTCCTGGGCCATTCCCAACTAAAGGAGCATGGGAAAGATTAAATCCTGATAGTAATGATGATGGAATGACAAATACCGTACCCTTAGGAAGAGTTGGTGAAATGGAAGAATTACAGAATTTGGCTACCTTTTTAATGGCTGATGGTTGTGACTATCTTACAGGTCAAACAATTGGTCTTGATGGCGGACAATATCTAACAGGGGGAGGGACTTTTTCTCAATTGGATAAGTTATCTGACGAGGATTGGGAAAATATGAGAAAATTAATAAGAGAAGCAAATAATAAAGATAAAGCAGACAGAAGTTGAAGGAGAAATTATGACTATACATGAAGAAATGAATAATGTTTTAAATAAACAGAAAGAATTTTTTATTAAAAATGGTGCACCATCTATTGAATTAAGAATTGATAGACTTGAACGTTTAAAGACTTTAATTATGGATAATCGTTATGATTTTGTTGAAACATTAAACTCTGATTTTGGTAATAGATCTAAAAATGCATCGATGTTATCAGATGTATACGGAATTATGCCCGCAATCAATCTTGCTATAAAAAATATAAAAAAATGGACTAAGGATGAAAAAAAATCTTCGAACTTCCCATTCGGCTTATTTGGTGCAAAATCTTATGTAAGATATGAACCTTTAGGAACAGTTGGCATGATTTCTCCATGGAATTTTCCAGTCAATTTAGCCTTTGTTCCTTTGGTTTCTATATTTGCTGCAGGAAATCAGGTAATGCATAAGCCAAGTGAACATACTCCACTAACTTCTAAATTATTAAAAGATTTATGTGATAAAACTTATGATGAAGTTGAATTTGCAACATTTCTTGGAGGACCGGAGGTCGGATCTGCTTTTACTAAATTAAATTTTGATCATTTACTATATACCGGTGGAGGTTCTGTTGCTAAACATGTCATGAATGCAGCTTCTGAGAATTTAGTACCTCTAACTCTTGAACTTGGAGGAAAATCTCCTGTGGTTCTTGGTAAGTCTGCTGATATGAAAATTTCAGCAAAAAGAATTATGTTTGGTAAGACGCTTAACGCAGGACAAATTTGTTTAGCTCCAGATTACGTAGTTGTTCACAAAGATCAAAAAAATGAATTTATTAAAGAAACCAAAGATGCAGTATCCGAGTATTATCCAAAAATTAAAGATAATGATGATTACACATCGATTATTAACGAGAGTCATTATAATCGATTAAAAGATATGATTGACGATGCCATTGAAAAAGGTGCAACAGTTGAAGAAATTAATCCAGCTAATGAAGATTTCTCTCAACAAGAGTTTTATAAAATTCCTCCAACAATTGTTTCCAATACAACTGATGATATGAAAATTATGCAAGAAGAAATATTTGGTCCGCTGTTGCCTGTTGTTGAGTACGATAAAATTGATGAAGCTACACAATTAATTAATTCAAAAGATAGGCCTCTAGGTCTTTATTATTTTGGTAATGACAAAACTGAAGAGAATAATTTATTAAATAAAACTTCATCTGGAGGTGTAACTGTTAATAATGTGATAAGTCATCTTCAACAAAACGATTTATCTTTTGGTGGTGTTGGTCCATCCGGGATGGGTAGATATAAGTCTTTTGAGGGGTTTAAAAACTTTTCAAATCCTAGAGCTTACTATAAGGATGTAAGCTTTAAGTTAGATAAATTTTTTGATGCTGTAAGGCCTCCATATAAAGGTGATATTGAAAAAGTCTTAAAACAATTAATGAAATAAATTTGTGTCCTCTATATCTCTGAAATTAGGTTATAAATACCTTAAATCTAATAAAGGAGGTATATTCTCTTTTACAACTATTTTAGCTATTGTAGGTTTAACAATAGGCATATCCAGTTTAATTGTAGTCACTTCTGTTATGAATGGTTTTGAAAAAGAATTAGAAAACAGAATTTTGGGCGTAATTCCTCACTCAGTTTTAGTATCAAATAAGCCAATTAATAATTATGAAAAGATAATTGATAATATTAAAAATAATAGCGAGATTATTGATGCGGCACCTTATATAAGTATACAAGGATTGATTTCGTCGTCTTATGATAGTGAAGGTATTGCAATAATTGGCATTGAACCAGACTACGAAACAAATATGTCTATAGTCCCAGATTATATGCTTGTAGGAAGTATAAGTAATCTAAATGATAAGAACTCAATTGTAATTGGATCTTTATTGGCAGCAAATTTGGGTGTGTATGTTGGAGATGAAGTTGATATTACAACTTCAGATATAAAAACATCGATTATTGGCTCTTTTCCCGTTGCAGTTAATTTAAAAATTGTTGGTATATATGAACTTAAAACTGAGATAGATCAATATATGACATTTATTTCTCATGAAACTGCTCAAAAGCTTAAAAATATTAATTCTGATCAAACTATTTCAGTAAGATTAAAGACTAAAGACTTGTTTGAGGCTGACAGAATTTCGCGAGATGTTTTAGATGTTGTTAGAATGGAAGGCCTTTCATACATATCATGGAAATCCACTCATGGAACACTTTTTGAAGCAATTAAATTTGAAAAACTACTCATTGGTTTGATGCTTTTTTTGATAGTTGCTGTAGCGTCTATTTTAGTTTTATCTACTGTTGTTATGACAGTCAAATCAAAAGAAAGAGAGATAGGTATTCTTCAGACAATTGGTGCCTCAAAAAAACAGATAATCTTAATATTTTTCACACAAGGCCTATTTGTAAGTTTTATAGGAATTTTTATTGGTTTAGTTTTAGGCTTTATTTTCATCTTAAATTTAAATAATCTAATCACATTTACAGAATCGATACTTGGAAAAAATTTACTTGAGGCATATTTTATTAATTATTTCCCTTATCACATCGATTTTTTACAGATATTAATTATCTGCATAACATCATTATTTATAAGTCTTCTAGCATCATTGGTACCTTCTCTAAGGGCAGTTAGATTAAATCCTGTCGAAATTTTACGACATGAATAAAATTGAATGCACCAATCTTTCAAAATCATTTTTTTTAAATGATGAAGAACTTATCGTTATAAATAAAATCAATCTTTGCATAGAGGAATCTAATTTAATTGCTATAACAGGAAAATCTGGAGCTGGAAAATCTACTCTACTTCATCTTATTGCAGGTTTAGATTCTCCAAGCTCAGGCGAGATTACTTTTAACAATAAAAGTATTCTTTCAATGACATCAAATGAAATTAGCAGACTTAGGCTGATAAATTATGGTTTTGTTTATCAATTTCATCATTTATTTGATGATCTTACTATTGAGGAGAATATTTTAATGCCTGCAATGTTAAAAGGTTCATTTAATATTAAAGTTAAAGATTATGGTTTTAATCTTATGAAAAAGTTAGACATTTATGATAGAAAAAATAGTTTACCTTGGAAGCTATCAGGAGGTGAAAAACAAAGAGCTGCTATCGCAAGAGCATTAATAAATAATCCAAAATTCCTTTTTTTAGATGAGCCAACTGGAAATTTAGATAATGAAAATGCTGAAGTTATTCAAAAATTACTTTTAGACTTATCTAAGACTCAAGGTATAACTATTATTGCAGCTACACATGATAATAAATTTATTAAATCTTTTAATAGTATTTATAGACTGAATGATTCAAAATTAGTAGAAATTAAGAGTGAGTTAAATGAATGATTTTATAACTGCGGGTGGGCCATTTATGTGGCCGCTATTAGCCTGTAGCGTACTAATAATAACGATTTCAATAGAACGGTCATGGTTTTTACAAAAAAGATTAGTTTCTCCTGATGGTTTATCAAAACAAATCTTAAATCTTATTGAAAATAATTTAATGACTAAAAAACAATCTATTGAAATTTCAAACTTATCTTCCTTAGGGTTTTTATTAGTTAACTGTATAAAATATAAGGATTTACAAAGAGACAATCTTGAATCAAAAATAGAAGAAAAGGCTATTGAAGTTAAATATAGTCTTGAGAGAAATTTAAATATGTTAGGCACGATTGCTACTATTAGTCCATTGCTTGGGCTTTTAGGAACCGTTGTTGGTATGATCACCGCTTTTACTGGTCTTACTGAAACCTCGGGAGCTAATCCTGATTTATTGGCTGCTGGAATTTCTCAAGCTTTAATTACTACAGCATTTGGTTTAATGATTGCAGTTCCAGGCCTTGTTCTTCATAAATATTTTGAACAAAAGATTAGATATCTTTTAATATCTCTTCAAAAAGATGTTTCAGAATTTATAGACATTATTAATAAATGAATTTTGTATCAAAAAATAGTAAGTCAAATTTTTCAATAGAAATCACACCGCTAATAGATATTGTTTTCTTGTTAGTTATC
>CEUJ01394085.1_pt1 | contig 13074 bp, 9 predicted proteins | sample 361531 | NCBI WGS metagenome assembly CEUJ01 (sample SAMEA2622842, study PRJEB7988) | marine metagenome | biome: marine biome (ENVO:00000447); feature: marine epipelagic mixed layer (ENVO:xxxxxxxxx); material: "saline water (ENVO:00002010), including plankton (ENVO:xxxxxxxx)" | depth 140 m | reverse complement strand
ATATAATTATTATAGTATATTATGCAATAAAATTAATAATAATAATAATATAAGACTATATTATTAATGGCAAGAAAAGCATGTGCACAAGATGTACCACAATTACCTATAACTCCACTAAATTGTGGATGTGAAGATGCGAGAGGAAGATATAGTCGAATAGCTAGAAATGCTATTATGCCATTTTATTATAATTGTAGTGTAAAAGATGATGAGGGAAATTGTCAAAAAGTTTTTTATATAAAAAATCCAACTTTTTATAGTGGTACAGGAAATAATGTACCATCATATGCTGTAACTCAAGTGCAAGCATATGCAAGAGCTGCACAGATTCCTACCCAAAATAAATTTGGGCCAAGTAGAACAGTATTTAAATTTGCACAATTACCATGTCAATTAGACACGTCGCCATTTATCTGGAGTGAAACATATTTTAAGGGAAAATTGTTTCCTACTCTACAAAGTTCTAATCCTTGGTTTCAAAATTGTGGATGTACTAGTACCACAACTAATGCTAGTAAACAATTACGCAATCGAATGATTTAGGCATTGTTGCAAGGAAATAAGAAAGTTTGATTTAACCAACCAAATCCAGCAGGTTGGTTTGGATTAGGAATACCAACCCATGAAGCTCGAAAATTTGGATTACCTCCTCTCATTCTATTGAATCGAACGCGTCTAGTTTTTTTTCGTTTATATGATTTTCTCTTTTTTCGGTATGTCTTCATTTATATTATATACTAAGAAAAATTAAACATTTAGTTTAATAAATTATATATGTATATAATATAAATGCGTAAACAGCACAAACATGCCGATGGAAAGTATCATATTAATGGGAGTACATTTGATGTATTAGTAGGAACAAGAGCTCAAGTACTTCACGGTACTGCTTATAAAACATCTGGTGGTCTTTTAGCTAAAGATTTAGTCCAAAATAAGAATGGACGCATTGTCTCTCGTAAAAAGCATTTAACTGCCAAAAAAGAGAAGCGTCTAGAAAGACATGGTTATTTTGCTCAAAAAGGCAAATTTGGTGCAGTTAAGAGAACTGCAAGAAGATCTCCTTCCAGCCGTAGAACTCGTAAAGCTCATACTATAGGTTAGATATTTTGAATTAATGTAAGTGTTGGAAATAATTTATCATTAATTATAGGAATAAACATATCAAAATATGGTTTATTAATAATTATGGGTAATTTATTATGTTTACAATAATTAGTGTATTCACTATATAATTCATAGATACTAATAGCTGTATTTATATCTTTTTTTATAAATTCAGTTAAAAATTTAAGAATATCATCTTGTTTATTCCAACTTTTACAGCTAATACCGTATAGGTATCTACCATCAATAATAATATCAGGATAAAAATGACGAATTAAATTTAATATAATATTTTCATTAATATCAATTGATTTATTTTGTGAAAGTTTAAAAAGAGTATAAATTTCTTCAACTTCAAGATAGTATTCATTTTGATTTTCATAGATATTTTCATCCCAAAATGTAAGAAAATTAGATACAATAGGTAATTGATTACTAGTATAATCTATAAAACTTTCGTTTTCTTCATCATATTTTAATTGTGTTTTAATAATAGTTTTAAATGTATTAATAAATATAATATGTGGTACTTTAATTTCGTCAAGATATAATTTCCAGAGATATAGCATATTCTTCATAGTTATATTGGTATTACTAGAAGACTGAATTTTATTATCTATAAATTTATTAATAATTACAGTTTGTGAATTTTGTTTTAAAAATAACACACGCTCACTAAGAGTAATATCACCAGACATCAATAAATATGCATCAGCATTATTATATCTATTGGAATAATAACATGCTACAATTATAACATCAATCATAATTTTAAGTAGTGAATCATGAAGAGATGAGTCAATTTTTGTATTAGTTACAATGATTCGACATGTATCATAGGGATGATCATGATATTTAAATTTAAAAGCAGACAGTAAAGGTATATGTCCAAAATATTGACTTCCACTATTTTCAATATCTCTTATAAAATTTTTAGCATTTGGACTGATTAAATTAATATTAATCTGTTTTTTAAGAATGATATCACCAATTGTAGTTAAAAAATGTTTAACTGCAGTTTTAGTATCAAAAACTTTTGAAAATAATTCAATAACATTATGTATAGTTATAGATTCTGGAATCGCAGAGAGAATAGCTTTATCCTTAATTTGTTTGACAATAGAAGTTTTAATCTTAAACTTCCAAGGTAATAATTCAGAATTAGTTCTAATAGCAGTCAAAATTTTATGAATAAGATCGTCTTCTTTAATAGTAGTAAAAGTTTCAAAATCATATATAAAAAAAATTTCACTAGTAATACAATAAAAAAATTGGTTAGATTGGATAAAATTATTAGAAAATTTATCAAAGGCATTTTGTAAAGATAATCGTCTATTTTCTTTACTAATAAGATTTTTTTGAATATTATCTAATAGATTAGGCATATCAATAAGTATATATTGATTTAATTTACTAAGAATATTAGAGTTATCTGAATATTTGTTATATAATTCATCAATCTTAATGTGAAGTTGTGGTAATGATATGGATTCACTAGACATTTATATTAATAATTAATTATCGCCTTTATATGCTTTAATTAATTATTTTGATATATTAATTTTTTTAAGAGTAATACGTGAGAATTTATTATAACTTAATGATGTTAAAAAATTATAAATAGGTAAACAAATTAAATTTATTAATAATATAGAAAGTAAATAATTATTTTTATTGAGATAATAATATATTATAGATGAGACTAAAGAAAATGGTCCAAAATAAAATATAGAGGATGTAATGTTACCTTTATTAGAAATAAGTTGATCAATTTTACTAGCTGGAATCCAAACTAAGTTTTTTTTATATATATTATAACAAGCAAATAGGAGGCGTAGAGATCCAATTATAGGTTCTGATAATGTATTATAAAATGATGAAATAGAGTAAAATAAAGCAAATTTAAAATTTGCATTAGTATATTTCCAATTTATTAGAGTAGGAATAAATATTATTGTAATTAATATGTAAGAATAAGAGAGATAAAAAATTTTATATGGTATAAGTGAATTCCATCCAATAAATATTAATAATATTGGCCATGTTATCATTACTCTAAATGATGAAAGTGCAAAAAAGAATACTTTAAATGAAAGATAATATTTATTTCTTGTATATTTATTTTTTTTAGATCTTAAAAGTAGGGTAGGAAAAATATGTTGTGCAACAGTTAATTCACCCATATTCCATCTAAGTTCGCGTATATTCCAAGCAAGAAATGATTTTGGAGGAGTTTCAAAAATAACTATATTTGAACAATATAAGGTAGGACAACACATAGCTTCAAAAGTATCATGGCTTAGAGCATTAATCGGTACATATTCAATTAAATTATTAGGTGAACCAATACATTGATCTATATATCTTTGGTTATGAATTAATCCTTTACCAAAAAATGTACTATGATTTAAGTAGCTACAAGTGGCTTCATAAGTGGGATTAGAAAATTGCAACCACAACTTTTGGAATAATTGAAAGTATGTTTCAACCATGTGTAACTCAATACGTGGTTGATATATAGTAAATAGAGGATTTGCATTTGCAATAGCAGTTATATTGTATAAAGTATTTTTAGATAGTACACTATCAATATCAAGAACCATAGTATATTCAAAATTAATATTGTATAATCTATAAAAATCATCTGGGTGAGTATAGGTAAAAGTTTGATTACAAATTCTTGTTAATTTTCCATAATAATTATTATCTTTATAAGTATAAGGTTCTAAATAGCCTTTTGTTAATAAAATTAAGTCTTGATATTGTCCACATTTTTTTAATATCATAGTATTACGTCTTAATAAGATAAAATGGAAAGCTCTCTCTTTACAAAATTCTTCTAAAGTATTATAATTAATGTTTGTATTTTTCCACCAAATATTTTGTAAGGGATTATTTAAAAAATTTTTTCCCTGATTATGTAATTCGGTAAATACTTCATTTCTATAAGTTTCAAGAAGAAGTTCTTCATATTTTTGTAATGTTTCATCTTCAGTAACCGATATAATTACTGCAACAGAATTTATTGTCATATTATTAATAAATGATTCAAACGCATTTTTAAAACATTCATCAATATCAGCATGATTATAAGCTTTTAGATTATAATTAATAATATAAGATGTAGTAAAATCAATATCATACATTAAAAGATGTTTTTTTTTGTAAAAAGGAACAAGAAGAGTTTTAAGAAATATTCCTGATACTGAAAATGTACAGATGATTAATATAAAAAAATATATAGTAATAGACGGGATATTAATTAGAGTAAAATCAATATTGAAGTAAGATAATATTATATTAATAATAGTAAAAATACTAGAACCAAATATAAAATAATAATTTGGTGGAATACGATACATATATAAAGTTATAAATTATTTTTTTCCCTGTGATTTATTTTTAATTTCTATTGTTTGCATATATAGATTTTTAAGTTCAACTAATTCGTCTAACCAAATATCTTCAATATTTTTATTAAATAATTTTTCATATTCATCTTCTTTAATTTTTTTATTTTTTAATAACTTATCAACTTCTTCTTCGCAAACACTATCCATTGGCATTTTAATAAGATAGTCATAATTTAAATTATTGGGATCTTTATCAAATTTCATTGTAGTTAATAATTCATTAATTACATCTTTTTTCTTTTTTCTCAAATCTATCTTATCATCTAAAATATTTGTCATAAATCTAGCTTTATTATTTAATATAAGTAGTTCTTTTTTGAGTTTAGCTAATTGTAGATCTTTTCGACTAGAATAATATTCTAATCTTACAGGAAAGTATGCTTCAATAATTTCACTAGCAGAATTGTACTTTTTTAATTGTATATTATGATCAAATAAGTGCATATTAGTAGTTGTTTGAGTAGTATATAATTTTAATAATTTTTCTAATTCAGATACCTCATATGAATTTTCAATAGTAATATAAGAATTTGTTAATTTTTCAATGATTCCAGGATAAAATTCAATTGTAAAATCTACAAGTTCTTCAGTAGACATATCTTGTAAGTCTTTAATAAATGATTTATTTTTACTAGGTTCAATTAGACCTTCAATGTATTCTTTATAGTCTTGTGTCCAAATTCCAATTGGTAGTTCAGTAATATTAACTTTATTACCAGTTATCTTATATAATCCTCGGATCAGATATTTATGATCAGAAATAGGAACAATAGTTCCTTTAAATTTATTATAAAATGGTTCAATATCAATATCATGAGATTGATTTTTAAGCATAAGAGTAAGTTTATTAATAATTTGGATAGGATTATAACACATAATATCAGTACTAAAACCAGTACCAATACCTTTTGCTCCATTTACTAAAACCATTGGGATAATTGGTACATAATAAATTGGTTCAACACTATCTCCATCATCTTCTAAATATTCTAATGTTTCATCATCATATTCTCTAAAAATCTTACGCGTAATACTATTAAGTTTTGTAAAAATATATCTTTCAGAAGCAGCATCCTTACCACCCATTAGACGAGTTCCAAATTGTCCTTGCGGTTCAAAGAGATTTATATTATTAGTACCTATATAATCATGAGCAAGACCAACAATAGTACCACTTAAACTAGTTTCACCATGATGATAACCAGCATGTTCTGCAACATATCCACTAAATTGAGCAACCTTAATTTCTGTAGTAAGACGCTTTTTAAATGCAGCATACATAATTTTACGTTGACCAGTTTTAAATCCATCTAAAATATTAGGAATTGACCTAGTATTATCATAGGTTGAGAAATGGATAAATTCTTGATCAATAAATTTTTCATATGTAATAGAAGGTAGATTGGTATCTAAATAACTATTACGATCATATGTGGATAACCATTCTTTTCTATCATCACTACGTTTTTTATTAAATATCATGTCGATTTTTTGTGAAGATGATTTACCAGTAGATTCAAATGTAACTATTTTTTTTGCTGCAAAATATTCTTTAAATTCTTTACTAGTACTAGTACCTAAACCCTTATAATATTTAATATGCCAATTTTTAAGATTATTACTTTTTTTCCAAAGTTCAAATTCACCTTCATTATAGAATTGTTTTACAGTATTACCTTTATTAGCCTTAAGAATTGGTGTATTCATATATCCAATAAAATTTGGAATTAGTACTAATGAATGCCAAAGAGAATCAAATAAGTTAAGCCCCAAGCCTTTGATATGACTTCCATCTAGATCTTGATCAGTCATAAATAACACTTTTCCATATCTTAATTTATTAATATCATCAATGGTATACTCTTTGCCATGTTCTAGACCAAGAATTTGTTTAATTTCAGTAATTTCTTTATTATTACCAATCTTAGTTAGAGTTTCTCCACGAACATTTAATAATTTTCCTTTCATAGGATAAATACCAATAGTATTTCTATCATCTCGAGATAATCCTGAAACAATTCCAGCTTTAGCTGAATCTCCTTCACATAAAATTAGGATACATGTATTAGATTTATTAGTACCTGCATAATTAGCATCAATTAATTTTGGAATTCCACGAATAGTTTTATTTTTACTACCATCTTGTTTTTTAATATTTTTAATTTCTTTAACTTCAGTTATTTGGCAAGCAGTATTCATTACACCCATCTTAGCAATTTTTTCAATAAACTTATCACTTACGTTACAAGTAGAACCAAATTTAGTAATAGGAGTATTCATGAAATCTTTTGTTTGACTATCAAAAGATGGATTTTCAATATCACATCGAAGGAATAGTCCAAGTTGTTCTTTAATAGCGGATGATTTAACATCAATATTTTTTTTACTTTTGATATAGACTGTTAGTTTTCGAATAATTTGATTAATAATATATTCTACATGTTTCCCACCTTTTGATGTATAAATACCATTAACAAATGATACTTGGAAAAATTCACCCTCTGGCGCTAAACAGACAGCATATTCCCATCTAGCATTGGCTTCTTCAAACTTAGTATCTTGAGATCCAACAATTAATTTAACATATTGTTGAAAATTCTTAATTGGTAGACATGTATTATTAAATTTAACTTTTACATTTTTATCAGTAATAGCAGCAATGTCATAGATTCTTCGTTTAAATACATTAAACATATCTTGAGTAAGTCCGTCTGGAAATCCTAATCTTTTATAGTCTGGTTTGAATTTAACCATAGTATATGGTTTTTTTTTGCATTTTGTAATTGTCGGAGAGTTAATAGTATCTAGATTATCATAAAATTCTTGAGTATATTTAAGTCCACGTTTATGATCAATAGTTTCAATTTGTCCCCATGTAGACCAAATAAGTACTAATTTAAATCCAAATCCATTTTTTCCTCCAACAATTTTTTTTTCATCCTTATCATAATTAGTGGATGTTCGAAGATGACCAAAAATTAATTCAGGTATCCAAATATTATATTCAGGATGTTTTGCAATATCAATACCATTTCCATCATTAGTCATAGTAATTATGCCTTCAATTTCATCAAATTCTATATCTATATAAGAGACTGGATTAATATCTTCTTCATTATTTTCAATTGCCTGTGACATTCTTACAACATGATCTCGGCAATTTACTATACCCTCATCAAATAATTTATATAAACCAGGATTATATTGAATACTAGTTTTTCTAATACAATTAGAAGTTGTATCAAAAATAAATTCTTCAGAATCAATTAATTCTGTAGATCCAATATAAGTATCGGGATTATCTAAAATATGTTGTTTATCGGTCTTTTTTTGATATTTAGTTAAGTTTGAATCTACTTTGGTTGGCATAATTTAAGATATAAGTTTCGTCTTTATATTTTTTTCAATTTTAAATTCTATATATATATAAAATGGCATCAGGTTTTAAATTTTCAAATATTTTTAATGGTTATGTAAATTCATTTAATGGTACTAAACAATCAACAATAATAGCTACCTTAGCTTATAGTTATGGAATAAATACTATAGAAAGTTTTATAAATGAAATAAGTAAGGCAGTAGATACATTGCCTATAAATCTGCCAACTGATATTATGAATAGAGAACAAACAATTTCTTATGCAGGAGCTTTAGTTCTTCAAAACCTGATAATAAAAAAGTTAGAAACTATAAAATCAAATACTCCTGAAGGAATTGCTATGCGCCAGACTATTAAAGCTCAACATGCTGCATATAAGCAAGAACCAATCTCTGATGATGTGATAATAGAACAGGCTAATTTAAGATTATTAGGATACTTTCGACAAAATGAATTTAGAGATAAACTAGTTGGTGATATGCCTACAACTGGTTCATTAAATGCCGGATCTAAAGAAGCAAATGATGGATATTCTAAATATTTACGAGATTTATTTGGAAATCAAACTTTAAATAATATTAGAACTATCTATTTGGAACCAGTTGGTGCTGTTACACAATGTAGTCATGCAGTTTGTAATAGACCATCAACTGGAACATGTTATTTATGTGGTTGTTGGTGGAATGCATCAATGGCAGATGTTTCGCCGAGTTTGGTAGAATGTGAACATATATTGCCAGTTTTACCAGCTTTATCACATTTATGGTTATATCGGACTTTTAATGCTGAGGCAGGTACAACAATGTTAGTAGATAAGGCTCTTAAAGATGCATTATCAATTGAGTATGCTTGGTCGCATAAATGTTGTAACCAGATAAAGTCAGATAAAAATTTTACAAAATTGAATAAAGCTACGGGTAAATATGAAATAGATAATGATGCAGTAACTTTATTTCTTATGGCTTTAAAGAGTAGTAACCGACCCGAATGTATTGCAATTAATCAATATTGTCCAAATCCTTATCCAACAGAATGTGATCGCCCAACTCCCGCTTGCCCAGATTCATTATTAAATATTTCAACAATTGCTGGTGAAGACAAATTACCTTGCAATATAGAATATACGGGTCTTACAACAGGGAGTACTGTTATTGGCTCAGCCCTTAAATTAAAATCAAATACAATATTAGAAAAACGATTACAAGATATTGTAAAACAACAAAATGACAATTTACTAACTATTTCTACTAATATGAAATCTGGTCATGCTGCAGATCGAGATTATTATTATTATTTAGTTTTATGCAAATTTAAATTAATGGCAGCTATAGATGAACCATCTTTTTTACATGATATGTTATTAGGATGGTCAAAACCGCAAAAGCCTAAAGGAATTGGTGATGAAATTTCAGTAGATCCTTGTCTAGACTTTCTTGAAAAATCAAAAACTAAAATAGAGACGGAGGTCGAGAGTATGTTAAATAAAATGACAGAATTAAATAATGCTATATTAAATAAAGTAGTAGAAGTAAAAAAGAGGTTTCCAGGAATAATAGTAGATGATCATTCAATTAATCCAGATTTATATGCCCAAATGGAGCAGCAAATGTTAGTAGCAACGCAGCAAGCAAAGGTAGCCTATGACCAAGCTAAAGCTAATCATGATCAATTTATTGAGGAACAACGGCGTATAAGAAATCAGGCTCAAGGCTCAGAGGCCATGGCGGCCCTTATCGCTGCAGCTAGTGCAAACCCAAATGCACCACGATTACGTCGTAAACGAGGACTGCCAGAAATTTCAGTTGAAGAAAAAGCATTGCAAGATGCCCAGGAAGAGGCTGAAAGTGTGTTTGAGATTTCTAAAAAAGAATATGATTTACTTACAAGATTTTATGATGAAATTCAGAGTTTACAAGGTGAATATATTAGTAAAACTGATTCTTATAATACAAAAAATGCAAAGTTACAAGAAACTATTTTACAAATAACAGCATATAATACTACATACGAACAAGTTTATACTACATCGATAAATTCTGGAGAATTTTTATCTGCTCAAGCTCATGAACAAGCAAGGCAAGCGGCTCGTACAGCTGCGGGATGTGATCAAGCTTCTGCATCAAGTGCAATAGTAGGTGGTATGGAGGCAAATCCCAATTTAAGTATAACAATTCCAAAAAGTATGATAGATTCTTCTATTCCTTCTACTCCTTATACTCCTTCTGGTTCTAAAACAAAAAAGAAACAAGTAACACTTCCTTCAACTCCAACTTCTAAAATTAGTAAACCATTATCAAGAAAATTTAAAAAGAGTGAATTTTTATCTAAAACGATATTGCCATTAATACAAGAACAAGATAGTTCTTTATCAGATCGACGTAAAAAAATGCAAGAAATAATTAATAAAGCTCCATCTTTACCTAATGAAACAAAAAATCAAATGGAACAAGAATTAGCTAAAGATTTAAATTATCCTACTCAACAAGATCTAATTATTTTAGAATTATTAACAAATAATAAATTTAATCCAACTCCATTTGAAATTAATGCATCAATAAATGCAGTTTTTTTACCACCAAAATTAACTGGTGGTCAACTACCATCTACAAAAAAGAAAACTACATTACCCTTTACTTCTCGGAATATACAAATGAAACATACTAGAAAAAGAGATAAAAAAAGTAAATCATCATCTACTTCTCTCAGAGGAAGAACGACAACTCAAAGAGGTGGTAAAAGTAAATGTTTTGTACAAAATATGTCAGATGGAAATATAAGAATCATTAGTGGAAGACGTAGATATATTACTAAAAATTTTAATCTAGATCCAAGAGCACAATTATATATAAATCAAAACGCAAATCTACCTAATATAAATTGTATTAAAATTGCTCAACATTTAGATAATCAACTTAAAAAGCTTAGAAAAAGTAGAAAGAAGAAGTAATTATAAAATCTTTAAGTAAATTAACTATTTAAAGATTTTATAGAAGATTACTTGTATAATGGAAGAGAATTTACAAAATTCTAGCAACATTCTTACTATTCAAACAATACAAATAGCTCCATTTCGTACATTAATGACAGCTTTAAAAGATATCTTATTAGAAACAAATATAACTTTTAGTCCAGATGGTATTAGAATAATTAATATGGATAAGTCTCATACAATTTTAGCTCATCTTTTTTTAAAAGCAGAAAATTTTGAGCATTATGATTGTCAGGAGGAGAAGATAGTAATAGGAGTAAATATGTTTCATCTATTTAAATTGATTAATACAATTGATAATGATGATACATTAACTCTGTATATAGAAAAATCAGATTATGTAGAAGGGATAGTTCATCATTTAGGACTTAAATTTGAAAATGGCGAAATTAAACAGTGCAAAACACAAAAATTAAGACTAATAGAACCAGATAGTGAAGAGTTAGCAGTTCCAGATGTGCAATTTGCTTCAGTATTAAATTTACCATCAACAGATTTCCAAAAAATAATTCGTGATTTAAGTATTATTTCAGATAAGTTAGAGATAAAATCAGTAGGTTCCGAGTTAATTTTTAAGTGTCAAGGTCAATTTGCTAGAGCAGAAATTCGTAGATCAGAATCTGGAGGTAATATGGAATTTATCCAACAAGATCCAAGTAAAATAATACAAGGTGAATTTTCTTTAAAAAATTTAGGATATTTTATTAAATGTACAAATTTATGTAATCAGATTGAAATGTATTTAGAAAATGATTTACCATTAGTAGTAAAATATAATGTAGCATCACTTGGAGAGATTAAATTGTGTTTAGCTCAATTACCTTCAAACTAAAATTATAAATATTTTAAACTAAATACTTATAATTCACTACTAATATGTTTCTTAAATAAACACCCATGTCTTGCTAATCCTTCTATATCAGCAATAATGCTAGGATCATTATTATCACAGTTAGAAAGCCAAATTTTAATTATACAAAAATTCTTTTTGGGTGATATAGTTATACCTGTTACTATATTACTAATTTTTTCATTTGTTAAAGTTTCACCTAATAAAATATATGATAATGATTTCCAACAGTTAGGTACAATTTTATTATTAATTTTATATGAAAAACATCCACCATTTCTATTTTTAGGATCTTCCCAAATAGGTTGAATGCCTTTTCGCATTAAAAATAACATACAATTTTTAATCATTACCTCTGGTAAATTTTCAAATAACATTAATGCACTTTCAACAGAATTTATATCACTAATTTTTTTATAACTATCTAAATTCCAATTTGTATCATGCGGTAGATGGGCCCATAAAGTCCATTCATCATTTAGAAGAGCTCTTTTTGATATAGAAACTTTATCTTCCACTTGTTCTACCATAGTGCTCATAATATATAGGTGTATTATATTTCTTATATTGTTTATTCTGATTTATTAATAATTGTGTAATTATTAGAGGATAATAAAATATATTGATTTTTATTTAATATTATATTGTTTGCCATGTTATCGATAATATGTATTTCATTAATATCTTGTTCGTCATTAGGTAATAATTTTCTAGAAATATAATTATTAAAATATTTATCAAATATTATCATATTACTAATATAATAATTATTATTTCTATTAAATAAAAAAGAAGTTATATTAGTTTTTTTAGTATTAGATTTTATTAATACATTAATAAAATGAAAATTACATGGAGTAATATTTATCTCTAATGGTATACTACTAGGCAGTAATTCTTGTTTAATATATGTAAGATAAATACTTTCAGGTTTGTAAGAAATAATATAATAATCTGGTTTAGTAGTATTTAAACTTTTAGATATATCACGACTATTAATAGTGTTAAATGTAATTTTATGTATTATATTATTGTTTTTAATCCATGTTATAGTATATTTTGGTAAATAATAATAATATATATTCATGCACCATAAATATTGGTCAGTTAAAAATACATAACTATTACTTATTATATAAATTATATTTTCTAATATTATTTGAATGATATTAATTATTGTAAGTCTTGGTTCTGCCATAATATATAGCTAAAGTTAATAATTTATATCATTTTAAAATAATTATTTATTTTAATGTCCATGACCACCTCCATGACCACCGCCATGGCCACCTCCATGGCCACCTCCATGACCACCTCCATGACCACCTCCATG
>CEUJ01108645.1_pt1 | contig 13142 bp, 8 predicted proteins | sample 361531 | NCBI WGS metagenome assembly CEUJ01 (sample SAMEA2622842, study PRJEB7988) | marine metagenome | biome: marine biome (ENVO:00000447); feature: marine epipelagic mixed layer (ENVO:xxxxxxxxx); material: "saline water (ENVO:00002010), including plankton (ENVO:xxxxxxxx)" | depth 140 m | reverse complement strand
TCTTCAAATGTTTTAATCTTATCAATATATAGAAGCTTATGTCTCCACCCACACTCTTTCCATTGCTTTACTTCCGAATAAGAGACATGCTCTTTTAAAATAGTCATAACAGACCTCACTTTCATTTAATATTATATAAAAAAAAGTGAATTTATACATAAATTATTCCTAAAATAGTTATATTATTAACCAGTTTGTTCCATCTGATATTAAAGTTACATTACTATATTGTGTAGAAATAACAAAAGTTGCTGATCCATCTATCGTTTCACTACTATTTCCATCAACTGTTACATTAGCTGTCCCTAGTACTTTAATGTTAACTTTTTTTCCTTCTATTCCAGATGCAGTTGGTAAAGTTGCAGTAACTGCTGTACTACCATTGCTTACTGCATAAATTACCTCATCATCATTGTATAAAGTAGTATTTGAAGGTGTCAAAGATACTGTAAAGTTTGAAGTTGTTGTTGCTTTAACTTCTGGGGGCAACAATATTAAATGACTCATAAAAATATTCCTTGTTTATACTATATCTAAATATATTGAATTTACGATTTTAAAATGCTTTTATTCTAATCTCATTACTAAAAGACGACTTTCGCCATAAGGAAAGTCTGTACCATTTCCTGAGTTTGGTTGTGTATTATAAGACCTACCTATTGTATACTCATACGTATTACTATAAGCTCTTCCTGAAAGCCTTAACTTTCTTTCTCCTGACCACGAATCTATTATATAAAGCCACATAAAATTATGCCAATTATAATCTAATGTATTTGAATTATTACCTTCTAACATTTGTGTTCCAGATATTGTTGTCCAATTACCATCTATATAATTTGTACTATCTGTAGAATACTGTAATCTTGTGCATGGATATGATCCTTTACCATCAGGATCCCATGATACTTGTAAATTGCATTCATAGATTACTTTACTAGCACTAGACGTAGGTGTATATGTTACTCCTGAACCGGGATAATACTCTACAGTATCAGATATTTGCTCTTGAGTAAAACTAGTATCTACATTATGAATATGATTTTGTAGTTTATTTGTTTCTATTAAATGAGCCATATTAAAACTTTCAGTTATTAATAAATATATTTAAATAGAATAAACTATTAAATTACTTAAAATCTTATTCTACAATTGTATATGTACATTATTGTCTTTTGGTAAATATTGACCGTTTTCATTGCTTGCTAAATTTATATTATTTACATTAACAGGTAAAATAAACTTTTTTGATGAATTATCTGATGAATCAAAGTAAACTTTTCCATTTTCTATAGAAGCTTTAACGCCATTTAATTCATATAAATCTTTAGAAAGAAAAACTTCACAGCAACCAGAAAAAGTTATAAACCCGTAATGTTTACCATTTTCCTCTAAAATATCTTGAACTACTCCTAATAATCCATCTGAAGTGTTTGAAAGTATCCATTTTTGATTAAAAGATACAATTGAATGTTTAAAGACGTCAGGACTTATTTCTAATTTAAATACTTTTTGAGACATTTCTTTACCTTTTTACCTTTAACTTTGATTTGAAGAAACAGTTTTGTCTTCTATTAGCTCTAGAGTTGATTTCCATTTGTAGATTTTTTCACTATTACTATCAGAAGTATCATAAGAACCAATTCCTGATAGGTGGAAGTCGACACCATAACTTTTACCTGTTGTGTTTGTTATTTCAATAAGTTGAGAAAAATTAATATCTACAACTCTGTATCCGGAAGATACAGTATGACCTGTATCTACAATGCTTCCACTTGCAGGCTCTAAAATAGTAAGATCTCCTCTATTAGAAGATGAAAGACCAACACTTCTCATGGAAACATCAGGCAAGCTTGATGGTAATGTTTGACTAATTTGCCATCTTCTACTACACGAAAACTTCAATCTATACACACCATCAGAAAAATAATATTGCCCATAATCAATATTATGTATTTTATCGGGTATCTGATTTATTATTTTAAAGTGCGAAGAAGTTATATTGTTATTATTAAATAAAATATTTGGATTCATAAATAAACGATACCATTTAGTTGAGTGATTAATATATTGAAATGCGATAGGATAAACCTCTATTTCAAATTTTGGGTGTCTAGGGGGAAAATATGCCATAATATATGCCTTTCTTTATATTTTATCTTATAATAACAGTAACGAGACTTCCTGAAGTTCTACTTGGATGGTCTAAGAAGTTTGGACAAACTATTCCGTCGTGATTTGCATTGTTGTCAACATAAACCATGCCGTTTTCCACGTTTAATTCACCGCCTTCATCAGGTATATCTCTAGATGCTTTTGCTTCAACTTGACCTTGCAATTGTATTTCTACAATATAGACATCATCAGTTTCAGGTTTTAAAACTGCATCTTTTCTAGCAACGCCTAATGGTGTTGTCAGAGAACTAGATTTAGCCCATAATTGTTGTGAAGAATCATATGATAATACATCGCCTTTAGTTATATCTTGCAAGCACTTAACTTTTATCCACATAATTTTATCCTTTTTATCCTAATTTCATTATTGTCATACTAGATGCATATGCTTCTTCATCTTGATTTAAATTAACATTTCCAGAAACATTTGTACATACAACTTTTATTATTTCATTTGATCCTGAAGTTGTCACTATACCAGTACATAAAGCGCCCCAAGAATTATTTGAAAATTGAACAGTTGCTTTATTGCTAAAATAATTACCGTCATGATCTTTCCATCTATAAGAAATACTCGTTCCTGATGCACAACCTACACTATACATACATAAATAAGTACCTGCATTTGTAATTTTTACTGCTTCAAACCAACTTGAATTATTACTTGTTACAGAAGTATTTGCTGCTGTTAAAGTTACAAAAGACGAGTCTGAACTATATCTATTAGCTCTATTAGTATGATGACGATTTACTAAGTAGTTTCCTACACTGTAATAATAACCTCCCGTACCGTAAGAACCAGTTCTAAAATGAAATCCCGATATTAAGTCAACAGGAAATACAGTACTTGATCCATTTACCCAATTAGACCCGTCATGTTTTAGTATATTATCGCTACTTACACTGCTTAGGTTTGTATATGTACCTAAATTTATAGGAATATTTCCTTGATTATTTGGTTTCTCATTGTTTACTTTTAAAATATTATGACTCATATTGCTATACTACAACTTATATTTTTACTATTAATAGAAATGTATGCTCTGATATATCGTTTCCTTGATTAGTTTTATTATCTAAGTTAGAAACTTGACCTAATTTAATACCAATTGTTGTGTTACTTGAAAGACTTATATATGATTGGATTGTTGATGCTACACCACTTGCATAAGAAGTTGCATTATCTCCTATTAGAGCACCTGCAGAAACATTTGAATTATTAGAAGTATTTGCTAATGAATATAATAAATAACCGCTTGCTGAAAATGATACTTTAGTTTGACATTGAACGAAATATTGCCCAGCAGGTAAAGTTACTGATGAGGTCCAGTCTGAAGAAGTCGTTAATGAAGCACCTGTTATTGTATTTTTTGGGCTTGTATCATATATCTCTAAATAGCTATTAGCATTTAAATTTGATGCACCACTATTTGAATAAGCTGAAGTCTCTCCTTGACCTATTAAAATATAACTTGCTGAGCCTGAAGGTGCTGATGCATTTACCCAACCAGATCCATCATATTTTATAACTTGATCTGACGAAGCTGACGATATTGTTACATCTCCTAAATCGCTTATATTTAAAGAATCTATAGATATATTTCCACTACTATTTGGGCTTTGTCCAGCTACAGTTATTTTATTATGACTCATAATACAATATTCTCTCTATAATTTATTATTTATATCCTATAAGTATATATCAGTTATAGATAGAATATTTATTACTTATGTTAAACAATTTCCCAGTTTGTAGCACTGCCTGCAACTAATGTTACAGATTGATTTGCTACATTCAAAACTAATGTTTCAGATCCATCAATTGTTTCTGTGCTATTTGCGTCAATAGTTAAATCATTTCCAGCTGTTGCCAATTTAACTCTTATTTCTTTACCTGCTGTAATACCAGATCTTGCTGGAAGATTTAATGTAACTGCGCCGCCTGAAGTGTTAACACTGTAGTGATATTCAACTTGTGCAGTAGTTGTAGATGTTATTGCAGAATATGTAAATCCTCCACCACTACCAGATTGAGCAACCCAGTCAAGATTTCCAGATCCATCAGTTTTAAGAACTTGATTAGAAGAACCATCTGATGTCGGGAATTCATAAGTAACACCACCTAGTGATAACTTACCTGCAACAGTTGTTACTGATGATGAACCTGCACCGATTGTTGCATCAATTTCACCATCTGCATCACCATCAGCTAAAATTAAACCTGACGTTAAAGTACCATCATGTTCAGCTACTTGTAATAATAATTTACCACCTTCTGCACCTGATGAAGCATCAGATATTTGTGATTGAATCTTTGCAAATGTATGTACATTACTTGCATCATCTTCACTTACAAAGTCAATGTTACCAATTACATCATCATCTGCAACAGATGCGCCGTTTTTATTTAATATGATACTTGGACCAGAATTACCGCCATGAGCATTTTTCAACTCAAAAGTAGGTGCATCAGCTTGAGTACCAGTTTCTAAAAGAAGACCTTTATTATGTACATGTGTTAAAGTTACATCACTATTTGCACCAAATTTGACAATAGAATCGTCAGATGCTAGAATTATATCATTGTAAAAGCTAGCTGTTCCACCTGCTGAACCATCAAGATTAAGTGCTTGAGTTAAACTGCCGTTAGATATAGTGTGAAAAACAATTTTACCATCTTCCGACCCGTTTGAATGAGTAACTTTTCTAGAATTTATCGATGTATAAATTTTATTTGTTCCTGAGCCATTAGAAGCTTCACCTGATAGCTTATAAATAGTATCAGTTGCTCCATCACTTCCTGCATGTTTAAGAATTAATCTTGGCCCATAAGCATCAGTATGATCAGATTTAACTTCTATTGTTGGATCATAAGAACCGTCTCCATCTCCATCCATAGTAATAATAAGACCTGAGTTTGATGAGTGTGTTATTTTAACATCATCTGATGAACCCATTGTTATCTGAGCACCATTAGTAGGTAATTTAATATCATGATTGAAAGTAGCTGTACCAGCATCTGAGCCGTCTAGAGTTAAGAAAGTAGTATCAGTTGAACCATCTGTGCCTTTAAATATGATGTCTGTATCACTTCCTTGAGCATCAATGGTTATATTACCAGATGAAGTTGCGATTGTTACTGCAGCATCACCGGTTGATATATCATCTGCTGCTGTGCTTCCTCCGCCACTTGCAGCTGCCCAAACAGCTTTTGATCCATCCCATGTTAATACTTCGTTATTAGAAGGTGAATCTTGACCAATCTTTGTCACGTGACCTGATCCATCAAATGTTATTGCTGCTGTACCACCAGCTTCTTTTAATGATCCACCATCATCTAATATAATATCACCCAAAACTGTTAAATTACCACCACTACTTAAACTCATCTTTTCAGATGCAGCTTCGCTTGCTCCTGTCTTAAATGATAGTTTAGTTGCATTATTACTAGCAGAAAAATCGCCTTCAGATACAGCATCAATTCCTGCACAAACCAAAATAGCATCTGTTCCAGTTCCTTCATCAGGTGCTTGGAAGTTTATTGTACCAATTACATCATCAACAGCTATATCTGTCTCACCAGTTTGTAAAGTTAAAACAAAAGGATTATCATCTCCAACATTACCATTCTTTAATATTAATCCTTTATTTTCATGATGAGTTATAGTAACTTTTTGATTATTTCCAAAAAGTACTTGACCACCCAAAGCAAGATATAAATCAGACCATTCTGACGAAGCAGTTCCAAGTGAAGCACCATCTGCTGAAGTTGGGATTATAGATGTTCCAGAAACTGATAAATTACCTGCAACAGTTGTTGTTGATCCAGTTCCTGCAGCAATCGTTACATCAACTTCACCATCTGTAGCATGTTCACCTTCTATTACTAAACCTGCAGTTAATGAAGTAGTAGTTCCATCACTTTCCCCAACAAATAGTGATAGTTTACCCGCTTCATCTGTATCGTCAGCTTCAGAAATTTCTGCAACAATTGAAGCAAATGCTGTTATGTTTTGACCAGCATCATCTCCTCTAAATTCTATAGAGCCAAGTTTATCACCGTCAGCACCAGCAGCACCTTTATCTTGAATAAACTGTAATTTACCTCCATTCGCACCACTATGAGTATTTTTTATTTGAACTACAGGATAATCATTAAATAAACCAGAAGAAAATATATTCAAAATTGAATCAAACAAAACTGGACCTTGGATGTGATGTTCTGCACTTTGATGACCTACAGAAAGTGCACCAGGTATTGTTACTACAGAGTCATTTCCTGCGCCAATTGTTACATCAACTTCACCATCTTTAGAGCCATCAGATATTAATAAACCTTGCGTTAATGTGCCATCATGCTCTGCAACACTTAATGTTAACTTACCACCTTCTTCTCCGTTAGTAGCATCAGCTACTTGAGCTTTGATTTCAGCAAACTTAACCTGATCCTGATTGTCATCATCAGCATAGAATTCAATTAAACCTGCAACATCATTGTCAGCGCCAGCTGCTCCTTTGTCCTTTACGAATCTTAATCTAGCACCATTAGCATCATTAGTTGTATTTTTAATTATAACTAAAGGATCTGTAGAATTTGCTGAAGAGAAAGTAGATGTATCACCGTCTACACCTAGCCCACCATAAACTGAAAGATACCCTTGGTGATTTATTGACATAACTTCAGTAGCAGCATTTCCACCTGTTGAAGTTTTAAAAGATAGCTTAGTTTGATTTTTAGATGTAGATGAGAACGTTGATTGTGTAACTGATTCAATGCTACTTAAAACTCCTGTAAATCCATTAGTATCAGTGGCTTTAAAATCAATACTACCTACTACTTCCCCATTAGATAATTCACTTTCTCCAGAAATCAATGTTAGTCTAACTGGTTTGTCATCACCCGTTTCAGTATTTTTAAGCATAAGACCAACATCAGGATCATGTGTCAATGTAACTTCTGAATCTGCACCAAAGTGTAAAACTGAGTTATCTGATTTTAATAATAAATCATCACCTATTACAGCATCTAAAGCAACACTTAAACCACCGTCTGTCTGTATAGAACCGTCTGTAGTTGATGTAGCGTTTGTTGTATCATCTGTTACAATTCTACCATCAGCTGATATTGCTCCAGTTGCAGAGATTGTTACTCCAGTTGATCCTAATCCTCCATTAATATCAACGCCTCCTGCTCCTGAAAGTGTTAATGCACCTGATGATGTTGAAAAGTTAGATGCTGCATCTGAATCTAATGATATACCTGTTGCATCAAGTGTATAAGTGCCTTGTACATCAACATCCATGATACCTGCGTCAACGTTTAAAATAGATCCTGCATCAGCATTTGCGCTAATTAATATAGCATCGCCTGCAGTATGTGCAGAAGTTATTGCAATATGACCGTCAGCTGAAGTTGTATCAATTGTAATCTCATCAGCAGCGTCAATATCAATCATGTCTGCTGAATCGATATTAATACCACCAGCACTTGCATTTAAGTGTAGAGCACTAGCTCCTGTACCTGCTGAAGTTATTCGTAATTCTTGTGTTCCTCCACCAGCAACTGCGATATCTAAGTCCTTAGCTGATCCTGTAACTGTTAAGTTAGAATCATCTGTACCATCAATAGATAATGTAGTACCATCCATTGTAATACCAGCAGTTGCATCTATATCAAGTACACCAGCATCAATATCAACAATAGAAGCAGCGTTAGCATTACCATCTAAATGAATAGCTGTGCTACTTTCATGATCACCTTTAATTGTAACCTTTTTAGCATTATTTTCTGCTTCAATTAAAACGTCACCTGCAGCTGATTTGATATTAGTGTCACCTGAAGATGTTGTTATTGTTACTGCAGCATCACCCGTTGATATATCATCAGCAGCAACTGATCCTGCTGCTAATCCTGCAACAAAGTTAGTGCGTGTCATTTTCTTTAGATTGTTTGAATCTTCTGAATCTGCTATAAGAACTAGATCGCTGCCGTTAACAGTAGAATTTTTAGCATCTTGGCCTGTGATTACATTTGAATGAACCATTGCTGTTTCTATAGCATTATTTGCGATTGTTAAAACGCCAGCATCTGAAGCTGTTGCATCACCACTCATAGCTGAGTATACATACTTCTTGACTCTAGAAAGTGCTGCTTTTCTATTTGTTCCACCAGCACCATCATCAACAACAATTAAGTCTGCATCAACAAGATCAGCACCAATATCTGTTCCACCGTCTAAGTCCAATGAAGATAAAGCAACTTTATTAGCTGTAGTTAATTGATTAAGTTTAGAGTTAGCAATTGCGCCGGCTAACATAGCACTTGTAATGCCTGAAGCTTTAACTTTTAATTCATTTGAATTAACTTCAATTGAGCTATCGTCAACTTTTACATTTAGTGTATTTCCGCTTTTAGTTAAAGCGTCTCCTGCAGTAATTTGACCTGCACCGCTAAATTGTGTAAATGTTAAAGATGTCGTTCCAAGTGTTATAGAACCGTCAGTAGTAAGTACAAATCCTGAATCTGCATTTACAGTTCCTTCTTCTACAAAAACAAATGCTCCTTTAGCTACTTCAGCATTTGCATCAAAATCTACAGCTCTTGTTGGTGCGCCTGAAGCATTTACAGTATAAATACCATTTTCTGCACCCGATGTTTGATTTTTGATAAGAACTCTATCACCAGTTGCTAAAGTTATACCATCAATTGATTTACCATTAGAAAATGAAGAAGCCAATGTTTTGTTTTCTGTAGTTGCTGCTCTAACAGAATCTTTAGCTGATAAACCTTGTGCAACGCTGTCTACGTAAGCTTTAGTAGCTGCATCACCATCAGAAGTTGGTGTTGCTAAACCTGTAATTTTTTGACTGTTCATTGCTAAAGAACCAGCTTGACCTGTAAGAGTTAAGCTTGTAAATTCGGGACTATTTCCTGTTCCTAATCCTAATGATGTCCTTGCTGTATTAGCACTTTCATATGCAAAAGCTCCAGAACCTGTAGCAACAATAAATTGACCATCAGAAGCAGGAGCACCTAAAGTTTCTAAGTCTGCAAATATTGCATTATTCATCTTAGATGCTGTAATTGATCCTGCTAACATTCCATTAGTAACTGTTCCCGAATCACCTGTACCTACAAGTGTTCCTGTAGAAGTTGGTAATGTTAATGTAATGTTTCCGCTATAACTTCCATGTGCTGCTGATTGTAATTGTGTATAATGTGCATTTCCAACTTCACAATATAGTTTAATATTAGAAACTGAACCGCTGTTTTTAACAGAAATAGATCCACTTTGCATATCAATACCAGATGTACCATCAATTCTAACCACACCTGAACCGTTTGGTGTTAATGTAATATTACCATTAGAAACTGAAACAATATCTTGACCGTTAACGTCTAAAGATCCACCTAACTGAGGTGTTGTATCTTCAACAATATTAGATAAGTTACCGCTACTACCAGTTCCAGATAGTAAAGTATTTAATGTCATTTTTTTAAGCGAGCTAGCTGAATTATCCCATACTAAAATTGCATCGTTTCCATTATCATCTTTACTTGATAGTTCTGTTTGACCTGTAACTACATCTGAATTAACCATTGCTTTTTGAACTGAATCATTTGCAATTGTTAATGCACCGCCAGCAGCTACTGTTGCGTCGCCACTAATATCATTGAAAATAGCATCTCTTACAACACTAAAATCAGCTCTTTTAATGGTTCCTCCATCTGATATTAATAATTCGTCTGCATCTGCAACGTCTCCAGTCATTTCAGTTTGTCCTGAAATGACGTTATTGTTTAACATCGATCCTTCTACAGAATTAGCTGCAATAGTAAGTGCACCTGCGTCTGAAGCTGTTGCATCACCACTCATAGCTGAATAGATATATTTTTTAACTCTTGTTAGTGTAGATTTTCTATTTGTTCCACCTGCACCATCATCAACCAATACAAGGTCTGCATCAACAAGATCAGCACCGATATCTGTTCCACCATCTAGATCTAAATTGTCAATGCTAAATGCGCCTGCAGAAGCGCCTACATAAGTTTTAACTCTAGATAGTGCTGCTTTTCTATTTGTTCCACCTGCACCATCATCAACAATGATTAAGTCAGCATCAACTAAAGCTGCACCTATATCTGTTCCGCCATCAATCTCTAGTGATGATAGTGCAACTTTTCCTGCTGTTGATATAGTATTTAATTTTGAATCTGCAATTGATCCAGCGAGTTTATCATTTGAAATTGATCCAGCCAACATTGCGTTAGTAATACCTGCAGCTTTAACTCTTAAAGCATCAGAATTTGTCTCTATTGATGAATCATCAACACCTACAGAAAGTACACCGCTTGAAGCTGCTAATCCATCACCAGCTAATCCTGTAGCAACATCATCATTTAACATTGAATCGTGTACAGCGTTAGCTGCAATAGTCAAAGCACCACCAGCAGCTACTGTTGCGTCTCCGCTTATGTCGTTATATACAGCATCTCTTACAACACTAAAATCAGCTCTTTTAATTGTACCCGCATCTGATACTAATAATTCATCTGTGTCTGCTACGTCACCTGTCATTTCAGCTTGACCAGAAATGACATTATCATTTAACATCGATCCTTCTACAGCTTCAGCTGCAATAGTAAGAACACCTGCAGCTGATATTGTAGCGTCCCCTGAAAGCGCTTTGTTGTCAAACGAATTTGAACCATCATGAATTAAAATGTGTCCAGCTGAAGCACTAGATATATCAGTATCAGTTAAACTAGAAAGTGTTGTTGATCCTGATGATATTGTTGTCCAACTTAATACGCCAGAACCATTAGTTGTTAGAGCTTGACCATTAGTTCCTGCTCCATCTGGTAACGTTAAAGTAACGTCTGAAGTTACAGCATTTGGAGCCTTAATAGAAACTGTATTTGAACCATTAGAATCTAATTCACTTAAAACTAAAGATTTAGCATTGTCTAAAACTACGTTGTTTGTAAATGTTGAAACGCCTGCATTTGAAATTGTGAGTCTGTTATTACCACTTCCACCAGTTTCAAAAACTAAAGCACCAGCAGCATCTGTACATGTTAGATTATTGTTTCCATTTCTTGAGAAAGTAATCTTTGCACCACCCTGAATTCCGATATTGCCATCACCGCCTTGGAACCTAGCAATTTCAGCATCAGCTGCTGTATCAACTACGTGTAAAACTTTAGAAGGAGTAGCAGTTCCAATACCAACTCTATTGTTTGTAGAATCTACTTTTAAAACTGAAGTGTCTACAGTTAAATCACCAGCAAATTCACCAGCACCAAATGCTACGTTACCAGCTGTACCACTAAACACCTCAGATGAGTTTGTTGCATCTGGAATAAATGTAAATTTAGAAGTTGAATCATCATAACCAAAGAAACCAACTTTAGCTGCAGATCCATTATGCCATCTAAATTCTACACCGCGATCTTTATTGTCATCACTACCAGGAGCAGTATCACCACCCAAAGTTAGGACTGGATCATCTACAGTTTGTGTTACAGAATTAACAGTAGTTGTTGTTCCGTTAACTGTTAAGTTACCAGTAACTGTTAAGTTGTCACCGATTGTAACTTCAGAAGTTCCATGTCCAATATTAACAGCAATTCCACTTGTCTCTGTTGCTATTTTTAAAGCACCAGTTTGATTAGTAATATATGAATTCGTACCATCATGATATAAAGTCATATCTAATCCAGCACCAAACTGGAATTTATCACTATCTGGAACTATTAAATCACCAGATGCGTTAACAGTTAATACTTTGCTTGCTTCTGAAGTACCTAATGTTGTGATATCTAAATAGTTTATCTCAGTTGTAGTTACTGTAGCACCATCTAGTTTATTTAGTTCTGCTGCTGTTGAAGTAACGCCTAAAGATATCAAAGCATCACTTGGTTGTTCGTGAACAAAGCTTGTCCCATTGTAAACTAGAAAGTGATTATTACCTAATGCAGGTGATGTTCCAGTTAAGTCTACGTTGCTTAAATCACCAATTTTACCTAGTGACAAAACGCTTTCTACTCTGAAGCCTCCTACGCTATTATCTCTCTGTTCTATATCAAACTCGTCGTTGAAGAATATTATTGACATTATCTTTCCTTATTTGTTATAATTTAAATTATTTATACTAATTCCCATTTATGATGAGCACTTACTGTAACTTTACCAGTATTACTATCAATATTGTTTGTATTTCCTGTATTTCTTATAAGTGTACTACTTGAGTTGTGTGTTGCAGAATTTGTGTATCTTCTTAATACAAGTGTATAATTCACAGTACCAGTGTTAGAGTTAAGGACCAAAAGCTGAATGGCATTATTTATTCTGATACCACTAGTAGGTGCAGAGTTAAATAAGTCTAACGGACCATTTATTTCTGTTAAAGTAAAAGGACCACCTGAAGAACTATTTACTGTTGTCCTAAAATCCTGGAATGCTAAATTACTAAATGCATTTGTAGTTACTGCAAATGGATCATTGGAGCTTGTGAAATTAAATACACCATTATTTGCATGAGTGCCGTAAGAGTGTAAATCCCATAACTGTGGGTCTGATATGTGTGGTATTACAAAAGGCCCGCGTATTCTAAAATCAGATGTTGCTACATAACTACTACTTTTTCTAATTTCAATTTCAACTTTTGTATTAATTCTTGACAAATTCGTTGCAGAAGGCATTCGAATAATCAGTGGTTTATTCAATGAAGCGTCTGAACTTAGTTCGATAATTGTTTTTTTGCCGTAAGCGTCATCAGATAGATTAGCTATAGTATTAGTATTGTTTAAATAATAAATCGTTGGATTTTCAACAACAGTTCCAGGCAAAACTGATTCTATATAGTCTAGTATTCCTTTTTGTGTTACGAGCGTTGTATGATTTGATGAACCATTTTCAGTAATCTCTTTAGATACTTCAATTTCAGTTACTGCATCTGTATCT
>CEUJ01160841.1_pt1 | contig 13170 bp, 10 predicted proteins | sample 361531 | NCBI WGS metagenome assembly CEUJ01 (sample SAMEA2622842, study PRJEB7988) | marine metagenome | biome: marine biome (ENVO:00000447); feature: marine epipelagic mixed layer (ENVO:xxxxxxxxx); material: "saline water (ENVO:00002010), including plankton (ENVO:xxxxxxxx)" | depth 140 m | reverse complement strand
AAAAAATTGTGACATAACATGACAAGGCGGTAGGGCCATTTCATTTAATTGTTCAGGATTCCAAGCATTTAAAATTAATCTTCTAGATGAAATACCTGAATCTTTTGATTCTTTAATACCATCTATAACATTTTGTAGTTGATCTATACCCTTATTTTTATAATTTGTTTTACAATTATAATATTTTGCATTATAAAATCTCCATTGGTGACCATAAACTGGTCCCAAATCATTTTCTGCTAAAAAATTTAAGCCTCTTGAATCTAAAAACTCTCTACTAGCATTACCATTCCAAATTTTTACATTTTGCTTTTGAAGAGTTTCATTATTTGTATCACCATTAATAAACCAAAGTAGTTCTTTTAAACACGATTTCCAAGCCAACTTTTTTGTTGTTATTAAAGGTATTTTTTTATTTTTAAGAGAAAATCTCATTTGTTCTCCTATTAAACTTAAGGTATTTCCATTTCTTCCTTTTTCTAAAAAACCCTTATGTATAATTTTATTTATTAACTTTAAATATTGATATTCGGCCCTCAGCATTCGATAATTAATACTACTTTCTTTTTTTTAATTTCTTTTTATAAATCATATGGACGACGTTGAAACACCAAAAGTAAAAAAAGACGGATTTTTGAATCATGTATTTAATTTTGATACTGAAACAAAATCCAATTTAATGAATATAATACAATACTTAGTTTTAGCAATAATTCCTATGAGTTTTTATACTCACTTTGTTAATTCAATGATGGCAGAATATGATGAAAGTAAATCAAATATAGAACTTACAGCAGAAGTTTTAGGACATTTATTTTTAACACTTTTAGGATTATTTTTCATAGATAGAATTGTAACATATGTACCAACATATAGTGGACGCAATCACGGCACATTCAATATATTTAGCATTTTACTAATTATTCTTGTATTTGCATATGAAGCCAATACAAAAGTTGGTGCTAAAATGAAACTTTTAATTGAACGTGTAAGTGAATTATGGCACGGGAAGAAAGAAGAAGATGATAAAAAGAAAAAGGGGAAAAAAGGATCAGTAGTTAAGGTATCTCAACCTATTTCTAGAGGAGGTATGCCTACACATCAGGCAAGTCGCGCCGATTACTTAAATTCTCATAATCAAATGGTATCTCCTACACAAATGCTCCCTCCAGCCAATGAACAAGAAGAGGAAAGTGGTGCCAGTAATAATATGTATAATAACGGAGGCTTTAATGGCCTTGTAAATGCTCAGGGACCAAATATGCAAAACGAACCAATGGCAGCAAATGCAGGTGGTTGGGGAGGTGCATTTTCTAGTTTCTAATCAATTAAGTTATAAATTGAATAATAATATAAGTTTTTAAATATATTATTATCTAAAAATGGAAAAAAAAATGTATAAATATTTACCGGTCTCTGTATTTGATGTTGATAAAATTGGAAAAATAGGTATAAGAAATAAACAAAATCACGCGGGTCAATCTAGCCGTTCTACATATAGTCCTTTTTCTCCACAAATAGCAGAATGGTGTATGGAATACTTTTTACGAGATACAACTACTATATTTGATCCATTTGCCGGATGGGGGGAAAGACACGTTGCTGCTAAGAATTTTGAAAAAGTATATATAGGATATGATATTTCTTCTCATGCTATTGAATTTGCAAAAAAACATTATAATGTAAATAATATTTTGGCTAATTCTATTACAGAAGAAATTCCACCTCACGATGGATTAATTACATGTCCTCCTTATTGGAATTTAGAAAAATATGGTTCAAATAATGGATTAGATCGTTTAAAAAAATGGGAAGATTTTTTAGAGCAATATGAAACTATTTGGAAAAAAACATGTGAAAAAGCCCTTCCTGGATCAAAATATTGTATTATGGTAGGTGATTGGCGAAAAAAAAATATATTTTATGATTTTACTTATCAAACAGAAAAAATAATGGAAAAATGTGGTATGCATGTTTTTGATAAAGTAGTTCTTTCACAAAAAAAAATTTATCCTATAAAATTACACATGCCACAGGCGAAAAGGTTTGGTTATACGGTTAAGGTCCATCAAACTCTCTTAGTTTATGAAAAACCTTAATAATTTATTCTTTATCTTCATTTTCTTTGGTCATAGCATCTTTTAATTCTATATATGATGCTATTTTCTTTTTTAAGGCTAACTTTTGTTTTAATACATTACCTGAAGTATTTTCAGTTATACCTGCTAACATATTTTGCCATTCATTAAGTAACATAGGATCATCTCTATAATTTGGATGTAATTTTTCCCATTCACCAATTTTAGTAGTTTGTTTTAATTTTATAGTTGTAATTGTTTGATCCATTTTTTTTCCATCCTCATCTTTATGCCACTTATTATCATCTTTTACATAAAACTGTAATCGCTTTTTATCACTACAATGTATAGGTCTTTCTGTTGGATCCATATCTTTTAATTTTTTTGTAAAAATATTAGTTACACCATCTACAAATCCATTTGTACTAGAATATTTTAAATCTTCTAATGAAATTTTTAAATTATCCACAAAATCTGTTAAATTCATTGCGTTTTTACATTCTTGATTTAAAAATACATTTATTGTCATTTTATTATTATGACAATCATTATAAATATTTTGTTGAGGTTTTGTAATTTCTTCACTAATTTTTTTGTTAAATTCTGTTTGAATTTTCATAAATTGTTTAAAAATGTCTTTTAAATCATCACCATCTTCTTTTTCTAAATTTTCGCTACATATGCTCTCATCATTCATATAATTATTTTCCAATTCATTATTGATAAAGGTGCATTTTTTTTTATGTTTGCTTAAACCACTACGAAACTTATATTTGCGTCCACATTGGCAATAAAAATACTTTGGGGTTGTAGTACGTTTTTTTTGGAACTTTTTTTGGAACTTTTTGTTATCCATTTGTGACTGAACGTGTTTTCTCGTCTCAAGATGTCTTTCCCATTGACTTTTTCGTGACGTAAAATAGTCACACTTTTTACAGTGAAATTTTGGAACTTTTTTAGTGTTATCCATGTTATCCTATATATGGATAACAAAAAAAAGTTCCTAAATCCATTTTTTTATTTAAAAAAAAATCTCAGTCACAAAATTATTTTTTATAAAATAAAAAATCCCTACATCATGATCACAACTAGTTTTTTTAGCTTTTTTTCGTCCAAACTTTTTTTCGATTTTCGATTTTGGACATTTCAAAAATGTCCATTTTGCAATATTGCAAAAAAGTTTTCGCAAAAAAACAGCTCTTTTCGTGCCTTTTTTAAAGTAGATCATAAACCTTATCTAATATCTATTTATTATATAATACAAAATAATATTATTGTTAGCATAATGTAGGTATATAATATATTTATAAAAGTATTAAAAATAATAATTTGATAATTTATATGTCAGAATTAGAAATAGATAAGTTGTTAGGAGCGTTAGAAAATGAAACAAATGCTTCTATTATGAAATTAACAAACGCAAAAATAAAAAAATTTAAAAATGATGCTTTGCAGAGGCTGCAAATACGTGGAGAGAAATTAAAAATAATGCATCAAAAATTAAAAGAATATAGATATGTAGGAGATCTTACAGGTTTACAGTATGGTAATTACATTAGGTGGATTCCATTAAAAGATCCAACAAATATTTACCTAACAAACGGAGGAATTGTTGTTGATATTGACATATTAAAAAATGGAATACATGTAAGAGTAAAAAATAATAGAAATAGGATTTTCCAAATTAAATTTGATGAAGTAATTATATTTCAAAAATTAACAATGCAAGAAAAAATAATTTTAAGTGTTTTAGATCATTTAGATAAATAATTATATTTATAAATACAACTATTTATCATATTAACGTTTTTTCTTTTTTTTATGAGATATTTTTCTTTTTTTTGGATTATATCTTTTGATTCTATTTTTTTTTAAAGTACGTTTACTGAAAGTTTTAGATGTTCCGCCTCGTAAAACATAATTGTGTTTTTCTCCTATTCCTAACTTAATTTCTCTACTGGTACCATTTCCTCCTAATTCTTCATTGAAAAATAATGCAAATTCTTTTACTCGTTTTCTCCAATTATCAGGACGCACAACAATTCCTCTATCTTTAGACCATTCTTTCATTTCAGGATATCGTCTTAAAAACATAGAAATAGTTCGTGAGGATGGTTTCACTAAACGCGAACTTCTTCTTTTTAATTTTAAAACATTTTTAAGCCTTCCTCTTGTTTTTGCTTCTTTTACTACAGCACCTGTAGGCGTTTCTACTGAAATTGTAACAATATCATCTTCATCTGTTAATTCTTTTATTTTAAAATTTTCACCATCTTTTTTTAAAGCATTGTATCCAAATACGATGGAGTTTTTTGATTGTTCACCTAATACTGTTTTTTTTTTATAATATCCCAACATACTTCTAGAGTTAATTGTATTTTGATCAGCAAATAATAAAATAAAAATACCTCTATAAGCCGAAGGACGATCATTTGCAACCATTATTCTAAAAGCATTTCCCTTATCATTATAAGGTATTGTTTTAAGTTTATCAGCAGTACCATTTTTTGATACATAAATATCTGGAGTTGTTGCTCCAAATTTAGATAATGCAGTAAATTCTTGTCCATAATCTCCTATACTTTTTTTTATACCAGCCTTCATTAAAATTTCTATATTTGATTCAAAAAAATTTCTTAATATAATTCTAGGTGAAAATTTTGATCCTTTTTTTTGACCTGATGTCATCATAGATTTTTTTGTTATAACAGATATTGTTTGTAAAATCTCATAAAAAGTATTTACTGCTGATAAAGGTCCTAATTTTAAATCTAGTTCAGTAGAATCATCTCCTATATGATATAAAAAGCCAGGACCGGTTAATTCCCCTGATATAATATATTTATAGTCATTTTCATTTGATAAATCTGCTTTTCTTAATCTAATATAATAAGAATATGTACCGGCTTTAATTGGTGCTTCTAGACCCATTTCCATACTGTAATTTAATGCTCTAGGCGCAGTTTCTTTAAATGAAGTTTTTGTTTTTATAGAACATAATGGTTGTGAATCTGCAATAGATGTTACAGGACAAAATTGTGCATTTCTAGATTGAAGTCCATTTAAATTTAAAAATCCAAATCGATCATCTTCCGCTTTTTTTAGTTGAGGATAAATAAGAGGAACAGCATTATTGATAATAAAAGCAGGTTTATGTTGTTCTCCAGAAATCATTTCTGGAGGAATACTTGCTTTTATAACAGATTCCGCAATCCCAATGTTATCTTGTTTTCCCATTTCATAAATTAATTCTGGTAATAATGAAACAAGAACTAAATTAAAACCATTTTGTAACATATCATCTTCTGTATTTGATTCTCGAATCCATTTTGGTACATCTTCATAGTTTGTTCCATCATAAAGCATACCAAAATATTTTTTTCTTGTTATATCTATCTTTTTTTTAACATCATCAAGTGATATATGTCCAAATTTATTTAAAAATTCAGAAGTACTTTGTGATGGTTTTAATGTTTGTGTAACAAATCCACGTGCAAGTAAAACATCATCGCTCCTTTTTCTTTTATCTATTTTAATTTCCAAACCTTCAAACAAAGAATTTGTTGTAATATGTGAAGGCATACATTTTTGATATAAAATTAATATTTGTACATTTAAAAGTATTCTTCTTGCTAATAATTTCCTAATTTCTATAGGTGCCTCATTTTTTATTTTATTCCAATTAATGGTTTTAATTGTACCGTTTTCATATGTTTCGCTTATAAAGGTATTATCACCTGTTCCTTTTAAAAATAATTGCAATTTTTGTCCCTTAAATATATTTTCAAATATAGGTTTTAATCCCATATGACTAGTTATTCTATGTGGCTCTTTTAAAGATCCTTTAACAATATCAGGAAAGTATCCAAATGTCTTATCTCCTTTTACACTATCCATAAGAACTAAACTATTTTCAATAATTGCTTTATTTAATAAAGTATTCATTGCTGAAAATAATTTATCATTATTTATAGCCCCTCCTTTTTGAATTTTTTTAGCACCACCCGTAAATGCAGAAGAATATCTTTCATATGCGGATATAATAAAACCTGCTCTTCCATCATAATCATCAACACTTTGCTCTTTACCTCTATCACCATCTTTATCAGGATGAACTTGTAACATCGCATTTAAATAAAGATTTCTAAGTGCTCTTTTTTCATTTTCGGGTTCTTTATCTCTCCAACTCGTAATAGGATCTATATTATATTGTAGTAACAATTGTATAAAATCATCTACTGGACGACTACTTTTATCTAATATATTAAATTCCTCTTCCTCGATTGCATTGATATCAATATTGAATTTTTTATTTAATAATCTAGTTAAATCCTCAACTGTTTTTTTTATAGGTTCCATATTAAAAACAAATTCATATTCGCCTTGATTATTTTGAGATTGTTTAAATATTAATCCTATATTTTCTCGTTGATTAGATTTAGATTTATCAGAATTATAAGAATTAACATAATTTCTTAACAAAATATTTTTTGCTTGTGAAAAATAACTACTAGATGGGAAATTAGTCGAATAAATAATTGCTTCCAATTCTGGTATAGTTACTGCATCCGATATGGGTGTTTCTATTTCCTCATCTAATAACAATCTTATATCTTCATCTGAATCACCTAATGCAATTATATTATCAACACTTTCTAGATTTTTTTTATGAATAATAAATGTATTTGTATCCTTAGATAATTGTATGTCTTTTTCAAATAATAATGCGAACTGACTAGAAAAAATATTTTTAAAATTATCTAAAATACCCCACTCTCCCAAAACTTCACCAGGATTCAATTCGCTAGAATTACCAACTTCATCTTCCGGATTTTCTTCCTCGTTTATTTCCGGATCTTTTGATGTCTCAGCATCAACATCATCCCAATATATTTTACCACTATCTTCATGAAAATCTAAACTTTCTTTGGATTCTATAACATCTTCTCCTGAAACATCTTCACTATAATCAGTATCAAACATATTATAACTATTCTCTGGACTTTCAGCACTTTTTCCTTCATTATCTTTTGATTCATTTTCTCTTCGTAGAGTTAATTTATATTCATTACTCATTTCAATAATATTTTTAATTAATGGACTTAATAAACCACTAACTATACTTTCTCCTAAAATTTTCATAATTTTAGGTTGATAATGCTTAACACCACCTTCTAAATCAACTTCATCATACAAATTATTAAAATATGTATTTATATATTGTAAAATATCTTTAATATTTTGCTCAGGATTTTCATCTCCAATTAATTCATATTTACCTTTTTTTTCTTCTAATGACATATCGTTTCTTATCAAATCATTGTAAACATCTAATAAAGTTTCCATATGATAAAGTTCTTTATCGTAAGATGATATTTCATCTTCATTTATTTTGATACCTTCCCCTAATTCATTACCTAACATTGTTGCTATTTGATGCTCAGATAAACCATCACCACTATGGTCTATATTATAATCAGGTGGATTATCAAAATATCCTCCTCCTCCTTGACCTAATCCTTGTATTAATTTTTTAATTTTTAAGTATTTGGCAATACATTTGCATGTTTTTTCTACTTTTTTTATAATAGAAACTTTTTTATTGCCATCTTTGATTTCACCTTTTTTTGTTCTATTTGCATTTAATAAAAAATCATGCATAAAATCATGACCTAATACATTTAACATTACCCATTTGAAACTGGTCATATCCTGCATTCGTATAACATTAGAAACAGCAGCCATAATATAATATATTATGATATTATATTATTAATTGTATTTTAAACAAATAAATAGATGTTTATTTTCTTATGAATTTTTAATTTTTATCTTAAATTTGTATTATATTATCTAATTATAATGTATTATGAAAAATGTTGTATATGTTTTTGATTTAGACAAAACAATAGGGTATTTTACTCAAATTGCTATATTTATGGAAGCAATTGAACAATTTATAAAACGCAAATTACAATTAAAAGATTTTTTTAATCTATTAGATTTATTTCCTAAAATTTTTAGACCAGATACTTTTGCAATATTTAAATACTTAAAAGAATTAAAGAAAAAACATAAATATGTTAAGGTTTTGATTTATACAAATAATATGGGACCAAAAAATTGGGTTCATCATATTCGTAAGTATATTGAACATAAGTTAAATTATAAATTATTTGATAGAACTATTGCTGCGTGGAAGGTAGGTAAAGTTATTTATGAAAAATGTCGTACAAGTCATTCAAAATCAATTCATGATTTAGTGCGATGTAGTGGAGTAAAAAAAAATGATAAAATATGTTTTTTAGATGATCAACAACATCCTCATATGATAAAACCCAATGTAGACTATTTATATTTGTATCCTTATAAATATGATTATGAGTTTGAAAAAATGACAAATAAATTTTTAAAATCAAATTTAAACACTTTAATAAAAAAAGAAAATTATAAAATATTTAAAGAAAATGTATTATCATTTGCTCAAAAAGATCCGTATGGGTATAGATATATAGAGCGTACTGCAAAAAATCCAATAAATTACAATAACAAAGAAATTATTATTTATTTAAAAAAATTTTTTAAAGAAAATAAACGCTATACAAGATCGAAAAAAAAGAAACAAAATAAAACCAAAAAGAAAGCAAGAAAATAATATATTGTGATAAAAATAATATATTATGATAAAAAATAATATATTATTAATATAATGGTATCAAAAACAAGGAAAATGAAAAAAAAATCTAATAAAAAAACAAAAAAAAATATATCTAAAAAAATAAAGATTTTACGAAATTTTGAAGGGTCTAACATAGGCATTTTAAGCAAAAAAGTTAAAATAGGCAAAATTAAAATAAATTTAAAAATACAAAAAGATCCCTACAAAAAAGAAGTAAAAAGAAAGTTCCAAAATTGGTTTTATTTTAAGGTTAGTAGTGTAAAAGATAAATTAATAGATTATGAAATACATAATGCAAATAATTATGACGATGATTGGAAAGGATTTAATGTATGTTATAGTTACGATAATGAAAATTGGAAAAGAACAAAAACAATAGTAAAAACAAAAAAAAGTAAAGCAAATATTTCGTGGACATTTAAATCTAAACAAGACAATGTTTGGTTTGCATATTATCCCCCATATTCTTTTCAAAAAGTAAAGCAAAAATATAAAAGTTATAAAACAATTGGTCGTTCAGAGCAGGGTCGTCCTATTTTAATGAAAAAAATGGGAACAGGGAAAACAAAAGTATGGATTATATCAGGTCAGCATCCCGGAGAAACAGTAAATATGTGGATGTTGGAAGGGTTTTTAGAAAGACTTATGGAGAGAAAAAGTTTATTAAAAAAATATACATTCTTTATTGTGCCTTGTTTAAATCCTGATGGAAAGGTATTAGGTCAATGGTATTTAAATGCCAAAGGTGTTAATCTTAATCGTGATTGGGGGCCTTATAAAGCAAAAGAAACTCAGGCTGTAAAACGTCAGTTTTTAAAATATGGCTTTGATTTAGTGATAGATTTACATGGTGATGAAGGAGCACCTCGTCATTTTTTGGCTCACAGTCCAAAGCGAAAACATCCATTACACGATGAAATTAATAAAAATTTAAATAATAAAAATAAAAATTTTCAATTAGAAAATTATTATATTCAAAATAATCATGATATGACATTAGCAAATACACTAGATGAATTTACTATGGGAATAACAGTAGAGGCTGCAATGAAGCATAAGTTAGGCAATCATATTACCCTACAAAATGAAGCAATACAAATTGGTAGAGATTTATTGGATAGTTTGTAGTATTTATCTTTTTCTTCTGCCTGATTTATTTTTTCTTCGTGATTTCTTTTTTCTTCGTGATTTTCTTTTTATTTTTTTTGTTTTTCGTGATTTCTTTTTTTTGCGTGATTTCTTTTTTCTGCGTGATTTTCGTCGTTTAGATTTTTTCTTTTTTCTTTTGCCTCCCATAACAGGAGGTTTAGTTTCTGATCTACCTATCCATAGATTATGAATAGATTGAGGAACATTTTCCATACAACTAGCAAAAATTATGTTTGTTTTATTTATTGCAAGACCTCTATTTCTTCCATGGTTTACATCTCTTGAAATAATAGGTAAAATTTGAGATAATAAAACAAAACTATTGTCATTTAAATTTTGTGGATCAAACTCTCCAAAACTAGGATATTGTGCTTGTGAGTTAAATGGTTGTAATGATTGTGCTATAACACTTCTAGTTAAATTAAAAAAATGTAATTCTCCGTTATAGTATCTAGCAATAGTAGCAACGAAAGGGTTGCGCCCTCCTCCACCTTCTCCAAAAATTAAGTTTGGAAAAATAGCAGTAGGAGCATCGGGTCCATTTTCTTTCCAAGGAAATCTTTGAAATACTTTAATTTCGCCACTAAGAATACCTTTTATATGACGTATAACGGCTGGTTGTCGTCTTTCATTATTTTTTGGCATTAATAATGTACCTTCTGAAACTAAAACGCCAAAATTTAAGTCAGCCCACTTCCACTCCTCTTTTTCTATTAAAGTTCTGTGTCCTTCAGGATAAGGTACTTCTCTAAATGTTGTTGTATCATTCCATATACCATGGGCAGCAATAATATAAATAACTTCATTTTGAGGTACTGTTCTTGGGGTACCCATAAAGCGGGAACATTCTGCAGCGGTACTTCTTTCTAATCCCATAGTTCCAGCATCTCCAGAATACATATACCCAGAGGATTGTGTACCTATTTCAAATTCTCCTATTCTTTTTGTAATTTCATTTATATCTTCATCAATAGTTGAATCTACATCCATAGGAACTTCATCATCATCTATTTCCATTGGTGTTTCTTTACTTGAACTATTGTTTAAAAACGCAGCCATAATTATATATATATATTGTATATATAATTATTTAAAATTCTTAAACTACTTTGGGCCAAATTTTGAGTAATCTGTCATATTAGGATCCAAAAATTGTGTGTAATTTTCTTTAAACATACCTACTAGTTTTTGCGCAGTTACATCATAATCATGGACCATTTCCCATGAAAAACTCGGTTGACATATAGTTTCGTCTACCTTTGATAATTTTGTTGGAACTTGAAATCCAAAATAATTATCTTCTACTTTTTCTACTTCCTTAATTTCACCAGTAAACACACTTTCAATACATGCTTGTGTTGTTTTAATACTCATTCTCTCTCCTACACCATAAGAACCACCACTCCATCCAGTATTAACCAAATAAACATTTGTATTGTGTTTTTCAAGTTTTTCTTTTAGCAAGTCAGCATATTTTGTTGGATGCAATGTTAAAAATGCCGCACCAAAACAAGCCGAAAAAGTAGCCTGTGGTTCAGTAACACCACGTTCAGTACCCGCAACCTTTGCTGTATATCCCGACAAAAAATAATACAATGCTTGATCGTGTGTTAATTCACTAATTGGAGGAAGAATACCAAATGCATCACAAGTTAAAAAGAAAATATTTTCAGGATGCCCAGCCTTAAGATCTTTTTTATAATTATCAATATGATGAATTGGATAAGAAACTCTACCATTTTCTGTAATACTTGTGTTAAAATAATCTACTTCTTTATTTTCAGTTAAAAAAACATTTTCTAAAAGAGCATCTCTTTTAATTGCATCATAAATCATAGGTTCGGTTTCACGTGATAAGTTTGAAGTTTTTGCATAACAACCTCCTTCAAAATTATAAACACCATCATCATCCCAACCATGTTGATCATCTCCAATAAGTTCTCGTTCTGGATCAACAGAAAGAGTCGTTTTTCCAGTACCAGATAATCCAAAAAATAAAGCAGAATCACCATCTTTTCCTACATTCGCTGAACAATGCATTGACATAATATTTTCAAGAGGAAGCCAGTAATTCATCATCGAAAAAATACCTTTTTTCATTTCTCCACCGTAATGAGTTCCACCAATAATGGCCAATCTGTCTTCTACATTAAAACCAACAAAAACTTCAGAATTGAGATTGTCTTTTTCCCAATCCTCATTTACAATATTACATCCATTAATTATTGTAAAATCAGGATCAAAATCATGATAATTTTCATCATCATCTGGTCTAATAAACATATTTCTAACAAAATGATGCTGCCATGCATATTCTGTTATAAATCTAACTTTTTTGGCTGTTTTTTTATTTGCTCCTGCATAAGCATCACAAATGTAAATTTGAGAAACATTATTATTATAATGATCTAAAACAGAATTATGTAGTCGGTCAAAGGTTTTTGATTCCATAGGTTTATTAACATCACCCCACCAAAGATTATTAGTAGACGGTTCTTGATCAACAAAATATTTGTCTTTTGGACTTCTACCTGTAAAAATACCAGTTGAAACAGCAATAACACCATTAGTGGTTTCTTTTTCGTTATCATCTTTTTCTAAATTATAAATTTTATCATATTTTAAATTATGAAAAATAGGAATAGTATTTCTATGTATTCCATGTTTCGTTAGAATACTATTTACATTTATATGGGTTGTTGAAAATTTACGAGTAAAAAAAGAAAATTTATTTAACATTTCTTTTATTACAATGATATAAAATATTTAAGTTTGTTTAGTAATAATTATTACACATACATCCCAAATGGGACTTCTTTTCCATTACCTGTTTTTTTAATCAACTTATCAATAATATCACTAGTTACTGTAAATGGAAATTCTACATTTATAATTTCTTTTTTATCGAACAAAACAGAACCTTTTTTCATTAAACGATAAAGATTGAGTTTTGTGTAAATAATCTCTAAACAACGTTTCAAGTTTCTAACACCTTTTTCATTATCTGTAAGATTATTACAAATATATGAAATTGTTTCTTGTGGAATAATAATTTGTTCTTTTTCAAAATTAACATTTTTCTCAATCTTAGGAATTAAATAATCCCTAGCAATAACCCATTTATCATCTGTTTTGTATCCATCTGTTTGAATACGATACATTCTGTCTTTTAAAATAGGATTGACCTTTGCTTCTTCATTATAACTAAAGATAAACATTGATTTACTAAGATCAAAATCAACATTTGCAAAATATTTATCATGA
>CEUJ01394086.1_pt1 | contig 13202 bp, 15 predicted proteins | sample 361531 | NCBI WGS metagenome assembly CEUJ01 (sample SAMEA2622842, study PRJEB7988) | marine metagenome | biome: marine biome (ENVO:00000447); feature: marine epipelagic mixed layer (ENVO:xxxxxxxxx); material: "saline water (ENVO:00002010), including plankton (ENVO:xxxxxxxx)" | depth 140 m | reverse complement strand
ATAGAAGAATGGATTAAGGATGATAAAGGACGAAATATTCTTTATAAAAATAATGGCGAAGAAAGATATCCAGATTTTAAGTTATATAAAATGATTGCTAGAACCGTGCATAATCATACTCCAGAAAAAGCAATGGATCATATATTTTTCTCAAACTATAGAGTTGGTAGAAAAAAAGTTAAAAAACAAAAAGTTATCAATATAGATGAAATGCAATCTATGTTTAATATTTAAACGAACTATGGTAAAATAATTTTTTTTTTATAAATTATTTTACTAGTATAAAATATATGAAAGTTTATATTATTAATGTAAACAAATCCGGTGGTAGTTATAAATATTTATTAGATATTATTGAATTATATAAATTAGATGTTTTTTGGATCGAAAATTTATCAACATTAGGGAGTATAGAATTTAATAAAAATGATTTTTTAATAGTTCAAAACTATATTTTTTTAGATTGTGATATAACAACAAAAGATATTATAAATGTTATTGAAAAATATGAATTAAATACTTTTATACCTATTCATAATTTTGGTTTTTTTTCTGATAAAAAAAATAGTAATTTTTGGTGGCGGGATATTTATTTGCGACCAGATGATATGTTTTTTTGTGAAGATGTTTTAAATTTATTTAAATTAGCAAAATATATTGCATGTCCTAGCCAATTTATTTATGAATATATTTTAAAATATTATAATAATGAAAAAAAAAATCTTTATCTAGTAGATTGGATTGATTTAAATTATACTAGACATATTAATGATGATCCGTGTGTTTATAAAATGGAAAATGTAGGACAATCTAATATAATAAATATTGGTGCTTTACATAGTTTTTGTCAAGAAAAGGGGTCAGAAATTATATTAGAACTTCAAAAAATAAAAACATATAAAAATTATAGAATTAATTATATCTTAGGATCTAAAACTATTCCTGCTTATTCAGAAAATAATTTTTTTTATTACATAAAAAAATATAGAATCCATGGATTACTTTATTTAAATAAATTAGGTGAAACATATTGTTATGCATTGTCTAAGGGATTAATGTCAGGATTACCTATATTTTACAATAATATTGGTGTATTTAAAGAAAGAATTTTAGATAAAAAAAAATACATAAAAAATATAGATTGTGAAGATGATTATAATGACATAGAAAAATTAAAACAAAATTATTTTAAATTTTTAGATTATATAATAGAAAATGAAGATACATTTAGTCCTGTTATTTTCAATACTGAATTAAAAACAAATTCATTTTTTGAAAATATATTTAATAAAAGTAAGGTAAGTGTTATAATAGCAAGTTTTAATAGATTTACTTATTTACTTAATGCGATAAAGTCTGTTCAAGAACAAACATTTAAAAATGTTGAGATTATTGTTATAAATGATGGATCAACACAATCAGAATATAAAGAACATAAATTTTCAGATAATATAAAAATTATACATAGAGAAAAAAATAGTAGAGAAGAGTTTGGGTTTGCAAATTTAGGTTATGTTAGAAACATGGGTATTAAAGAAAGTACAGGAGATTATATTGCATTTTTAGATGATGATGACTATTGGTTTCCTAATAAATTAGAAAGACAATTAATTGCTATGAGAAAAACTAAATTAGATATATGTAGTTCAAATGGTTGTTTTATAGGAGAAAATACTAAAGAAAAAATACATTGGGAAAAACAGGTAAATGATATATATATGAGAAATAATAACTTTTATTTATGGGATAAAAATTTTTTACTTACACATTATCCTAATAGTCCAATTATATGCGGTACTTTAATAGTTAAAAAAAGTCTTTTAGAAAGTGTAGGATTAATGGACGAATCTCCTCCTCCAGGAGAAGATTATAGAACATGGCTTAACTTGTTAGAAAAAAGCAATTCTGTTTACATTAACGAACCTTTAATGTATTATGATAAAGATCATGGCGATGGTCAATTATGGTTATAAATAATTAAAATAATAATTAATTTAATTATTTATTTGTTTATTAGTTTATTTATTTATTAGTTTATTAGTTTTAAAATTTAATGAACACTTTCTTTTTGTCTGGTTTCATACTCGCGATATGCTCCATAGTCAAATAAAGTATAAATAGATGCAGGAATCTTACCTAAACTAAAAATCCCCATAAGAACAAGTTGAACCCAATTCATAACTCCAACAGCATGACTACCAATAACATTAGCAGGTCCATAATAAGCGGCTAGGATCCAACGGGCATAAAGTTCAAAGGTTTGAGCATGAATACCCGGTGTAGATGCAGGAGTGTCTAACCAACGATGCATACTATAATAAAGTAAAGAAATACAAGAAATAAGTGAAACACCTGCTAAAAAGTCACGTGATGCACCTTTTGTATCATCACACAGCAAGACAACAAATGAAGGAATATAAAAAGAAAGCCACATTAACTGACCAAAACGGTAACCCATCTTAGTGTCAACCATATATAAATTATCCATTAACGGCATAATATAAGTTGTTTTGTTTTATTATCTTTAAATTGCTTATAAAAATGTTTAAGGATAAAAATCTCGTTTCATAATAAGGCCGGGGATTTTCATTAATCCAAACTTTTTCTCTCCAACAATAACAAAATTATTTTTTTTATAAAAGTCTATGGCTCTTTTATTATCTTTTTTCACGTCTAAATAAAATATAGTTTTGTGTTTATTTAAAAATTCTTGAAATATTTTTTTTGCCATACCATTTCCTTGATTTTTATTGACTAATTGATTTATTTTTATTTCGTCTTTTAATATTGAAATGGTTGGAGAGATTTTTGTTTTTCTTTTATATTTTGTCCATGTTAAAACAACACCATCTTTATAAATTAATTCATTTTTCAAAATCTTATCCCCTAATCTACCCCTTAAAAATCTATAGTAACCTCCGGGAAATACATTAGGATAAAGTTTAAAAATATTTATAATTTCTGTTATTAACTCGTAATTATCTTTTTCTTCCATTTATTTTATTAAATATGATAATTTAACAAAATAAACTAAAACAAAATAAACTAAAATAAAATAAACTAAATAAAAACAACATACTTTATATTATTAAAATGACTTTTGATTTTGCAAAATTAAAAACAGGAGATCTTATGTTATTTAATTATAAATCATCTGGTTGTTTTGGATGTTTTACAAAATGTATAAAGTGGGGAACACATAGTAATTATTCTCATATTGGTATGATTTTACGTGATCCAACTTATATTAAACCAAATTTAAAAGGATTATTTGTTTGGGAATCTAGTTGGGAAGGACATCCTGATCCTCAAGATGGTAAATTTAAATTAGGAGTACAAATTACACCCATAGAAGAAATTTTACAAGCCTATCAAGGTAAAGGACATGTTTTTATTCGTCAACTTATTTGTCCTCCTAATTTATTTTTAAATGAAAAACTGTTACAAATACATAATGTTGTTTATGATAAACCTTATGATATAGTTCCCAAAGATTGGATAGAAGCCTTTTTTAAAAAAGATAGTGATCCTCAAAAAACAGATAGATTCTGGTGCTCAGCACTAGTTGGATATATTTATACTCAAACAGGAGTATTAGATAGTGAAACTGATTGGAGTATTTTAGTACCTAATGACTTTTCATTAGATGGAGAGAATTTGAAATTTAATGGAATTTCTAGGTTGGCAAATGTCGAATTTAGAATTATGTAAAACATTTCATACAAAGTAATTTGTCTGAATAAATAACTTCATTTTTTAATTTTTTACATTCTTCACATCTAAAATAAGATATTTTATCGAATAATCCAGGATATTCTTCATGTGTTCCTATCATATGAAATATTGTACTTAATGTTATATTTTTTACATATTCATTTGTAATGCTTTCTAAATTATTTTCAAAACATAATACTAAACCTTTTATTGCTCCTTTTACGGAATGAATAAATATAGTAGATGTTTCTTCACACCATTTTTTTTCTGTTTGTTTTGTTAAACTTAATAACTCTTTTATTAATAATTCTCTTAGTTTTTTTATAAATAAATGATGATCAATAATATTATTTATATTTTCTTTTAATTCTCTCCAAACTTCATTATTATTTAAAATATCACTAACAAAATTTTTAACTTTGATTTGAAATCTTTTTACTGAACTAAAGTAAGTAAAAATATCTTTAAAAATAATAACAGGATGCCGTTCTTTTTCTTTTAAAATCATCATATTATCTAAATAATCTTTATCATATAATGTTTTACATGTCATTGCTAAATGCTGCATTTGTTTAATATATTTGGTTAATAAAATATATTAAAGTTAATTATTAAATTGTATTATTTAAAATTCAGGAGTATTTGTAAAAACCTCTGTCATTTTTTTAGTCATAATAGAATTACCAAATTGACTCATAATAAAATTACCTAATACAACACTTAAATATACAATAAGAGTATCACGGGCTAGAATTTTTAAGGGTTTGTTTTCTTTTAAAATTATTCTCATTTCAATAAATCTAAAAACTAAGTAAGCAATTGATACGGCAATAGCAGTTAAAAAAATAGAATTTGACATTTTATATTATTTTAAAAAATAATATAAGATTTTCAACGCATTTGCTAAATTAAGTTAAAACTTCAATATCATCTAAAATAATATTAGGTTCAAGTTTTACTTCTTTGTCTAAACTATGAATATCTAAATTATCGAGTTTAATAGATGTATCACCCATTATTGTAATTTTTTCATCATCTTCATCTTCATCTTCTTCTGCTTCTTCTAATTTACGTTTTTCATTTTGTTCTTTACTAATTTTTTCTAATCTTTCTACAGTTTTAGGTGCACTAACTTCAGAACTTTTATTTGTCCCCATATCTAAGACTGAATCATTATCGTTAAATGAAATTTTTGAAGTATCTTTTTTATTTTCTTCAGTCGTTGCAATTGTACTAACTGTATTCACTAATGTATCAATGGTTTCTTTTACTTCTTTTGTTGCTTCTTGTTTTGGCGTTTCAATAATTAAATTAATATTTTGTGGTATAGTTTCTTTTGCTGTTTCTTTTATTTTACTATTATTTTCTTCAACAATTGTATTATTTGTTTCTTCTACTTTTTTATTTAACTCAGGTTTTTCTACTTTATTAATTTCAATATTATTTTCCTCTTGTGATGCATTATTTATCATGGATTGATTATCATTTTTACCGAGTTCTTCTTCCATTTGTCTTGCTACATTTTCTTCTACCGTTTTTTCAATAGATTCTTCAATAACTTCTTCGTCTACAGTTTTATCAATGTAAGCCCTAAGAATTTTTTCTATTGGCATACTATCTCTAGTTACTTGTAAAATACATTCTTGACAAATAAGTTCTATTTCTCTATTATTTTTTTGAAAATCTAATGGTAGTAAATCTTTTTCAAATAAATAAACATTTTGATATAATTTTCTAGCAAAGTTAATATAACATTTATGAATAAAGGTATCTAATTTTGGAATATCTATATCTATTTTTTTTTGTTTTTGAGAAACTCTAATGGATGTTAGGATTTTAAGTTGTGTAATGTGAACACACGTAATAAGATCATCTAAATATCCACAACCGCTAGATTGTAAAATACGATTTTTTTCTTCTTCAATAATAGTGGAATTCCACTTAGGTACTCTGGAGAGAAAGTTTTGAAATGTCATTAAATATTTTTCTTCTTCATCATTATCTTGACATAATTGACATGCTTCATTAAATATGGATCTAATTCCTTCAATAATAAGCGGAGTTAAAATTGTAACAAGCCTTGAAGAATATTCGTTTTTTGCCTCAGATAAAACATTGACATTATAGTCGTCCATTTAGATTGTTAATATATTTTCTAAATCTATCTTTTTCCGCATAAAATATAAATTTAATATAATTAACATTAATAGTTTGTCATTTCTAAATTCAGTTCTAATTATATCAAAATACATTAAAAATTTCTCTTTTTCTTTATTTTTTTTATCTTGTTCAATATATTTAATTATATCTAAACAACTATATCCTTTGTTATATAATAAAATTACTAAATCATTACAATCTTTAATAGTTTTAAAATTATTTTTATCGTTTAATTTTTTTTTTAAATAATTATTTTTTTTTTGATAAAAATCTAATGTAGTATATTTTTCTTTTTTATGAAAATATAAACTTTTTGATATTGTATTATCTATTTTTGGTAAACAAACATAAAAATTGCAAAATCTTGATAAAATAGGTTTTAAAAGTCCATTTTCATTTTCTATAACAATAAAAAACCTAGTTGTATGACTGAATTTTTCAATACATCTTCTAAGAGCAGATTGAGCATCTGTTGTTAACATATCAGCATTTAAAAGTATAATACTTTTAATTAAATCAGTATTTTTATGTATATTTGTTTTTGCAAAAAATTTTAATTCATCTCTAATAAAACTAATACCTTTACCGTGAGCACAGTTAACAAACATAGCATATTGATTTATCTTTGACTTGTCGTAATTATAGATTTTATTAATAAAATCTAAAAGTAAAGTTTTTTTTCCTGATCCATTTGGACCGTAAAAAATAATATGAGGTATTTTTTTTGTTTCTATAAAATGATTTAATTTATCTTTTATTTTTTTATGTAAATCAAATTGTTGATTTAATTCCATATAGTTTAAAAAAATTTATATCTTTATTTAAATTTTGTTATAATTAATATAATTAAAATTATTAGTTAATAATAATAATATAAAAAAAATAGAAACTTATAATATATGCGTATAGGTATTAATGGGTTTGGTAGAATAGGACGTTTAGTTTTTAGAATCATAGAACAAAAAAGACTCAAGGGGGAAGATATTAGAGTTGTTGCTGTGAATTGTTCTATGACAAATCAACAATTTTTGCAATATTTAAAATATGATAGTGTTCATGGAAAATTTTCATTTAGTGCTTGGTACTGTGGAGAAGATCATATTATAATTAATGGAAATATGGTGCATAGATTTAATGAGCGTAGTCCAGAAAATATTGATTGGGATAAAGCAAATGTAGAATATATTATTGATTGTACAGGCGTATTTAAAACACAAGAAAAAGCACAACTACATCTTTACTCAGAAAAAATAAAAAAAATAGTTATTTCTAGTCCATCCAATGATATACCTATGTATGTTATGGGTGTTAACCATACTAAATACAATGGAGAAATGATTGTATCAAATGCGTCATGTACAACAAATTGTCTAGCACCATTAGTAAAAGTAATTCACGATAATTTTACTATAGAAAATGCTTTAATGTCAACAATACATTCAGTAACTTCTAGTCAAAATACACTTGATAATAGATCTAAAAAAAATTTAAGATTAGGAAGATGTTGTTTAAATAACATTATACCTACAACAACAGGCGCTGCAAAGTGTGTTGGAAAAGTTATACCTGAATTAAAAGATAAGATTACTGGAATGGCTTTTCGTGTTCCAACACCTAATGTTTCTGTAGTTGATTTAACAGTGCATTTAAAAAAAGACACTAGTTATAGTGAAATTATTGAGTGTTTAGAAAATGCTGAAAAAAATGAACTAAAAGATATTTTATACGTAAATCATAGAGAATTAGTCAGCAGTGATTTTATTAGTGATCCACATAGTTGTATTGTAGATGTAAAAGCAGGTATAGAATTAAATAAAAACTTTTTTAAGTTTGTTGCTTGGTATGATAATGAATGGGGATATAGTCATAGATTAGTAGATTTATTGAAATATATTAGTGAGCGTTAATGCTATTATATATTTAAAATATAATAGCAATAATATAAAAAGTTTGTTTTAAGCCCAACTGTTTAATGATTGGGAGTAAGGATTTTGATTAAAAGCCTGAACCATTGAAGGGTTATTTCTAGCGCAATTTATTGCACGTTCTCTTGTATTTTTACCTGAAATTTGACCATGTGTTTGCATATTAGCAGCAACCTTAGGCATATTTGCTCTCATTTCAACAGGATTAGTGGCTCTATTTCTAAGATTTGTCACATTTTGAGTATGACTTGCTAGAGATTGATTACCAATGTTATATCTATCAACGCGACTAAGTATTTCTTTATTTGGATTTAATCTAGCATTATATTCAGCATCATATGGTCTAGGGTTTGTAGTTCCTGGTCTAGCACCACTACCACTTGTATAATAACAGTTAGTAGTTGAATCACGCTGTTGTGGAACAGGTCTATTGTTACTCTGAAGATAACCATCACCTGTGTTACTACTTCCCATCATCCAATGTTTTGTATTTTCAGTTTGTTCTCTAATTGTATGATGAGGTGTATCGTTAGGATTCCATACAGGTTCTTTATAAACACCGCTTCTACCACTAGCATTACCCATAGGTCTTTTATTTCCAATAACATTTTGTTTACGAGACGGTCTAAGCAAATCTAATACGGGCGCTGTTAAAGCACTAACTACTCCACTTACTACACCTAAACTATTATTTTCTCCGGTTAATGTTCTAGAATTCATTCTTGCCTTATAACTTTGTTTACCGTAATCTTTATTTGTTGCCTCCCATTTATCTGTCCCTGATGCACCACCAACTGCTGGTCCAGATAGTTGTTGTTTATGAGCCTGTTGATAATGACCGTGTTGAGTAGGTCCTTTTGCTTCACGATCTGTTCCAACACCAAAATATTCACGAGTCGTAGTTGTTCTATTTTCTGGTTGTAAAATATGATCACTTCTGACTGTTTCACGTTTTTGACCACTAGTTGTTGTAAACCACCTACTAGGACCATGTTCAAAACTAGTATCGGGTCTATTTTTTTCTACTTTTCCAATCATCATTTTATTTGATGCATTTGTTAAACCTTTTCCAGCATATGCTCCTAAAGTAACTCCTCCATAAGAAACTTTGGGATTTGTTTGGGATCTTAATTGATCTACAGTTTTAGGTAATGTGGAGGCACGTGCTTCCATACCAGCATTAAATCCTCCAGTGCCTTCACTACTAAATCCTTTATTAAGCCCAGGACCGACTCTTATTTCTTGCCACGGTTTTGTATTATTCATTTTACTTGTTAAAACAGATCTTTGTCTTTCTTGCATAAAGTCGGTAACTACTGGAGCACCATGAATATGTGACATATTAGATTCAGGCTTAAACATTGGAGCAATTCCTTCTTTTTTATTTTGTTGACTACCTGAACCAGTATAAATATCAAGTAAGTTTTCATATCCTACATTATCACTTGTAGATTGTGTAATTTTTGCACCAAAAAAAGGAACCATATTATTATGCTGTAATTCGGAAGAATTAATTGTATTTCCTGTTAAAGATTGAAAGTTTCCTACATTATTTTTTTCTCTATTTAATGCTCTTTTATAATTATCAGGTAAATAATAATTTTCAGTACTATTTTTATGTCCATTATATGTTTGTACATTTGTTTCATTTAAAATATCCATTTTTGTATCTTTTGGAAAATTTTTAACTATTGGTTTTGTATTTGGTAAATAATTTCTTTGAGTAAATGTTTCAACTGGATTTTTTTTCTTTTCTTTATTATTTGAAATAATATACATTGCTCCTAATGCTACAATTGGTATTGCTACTTCCGCCATTATTTATATATAATAAAATATATTTTATTAAATATAATAAACTTCTTTATTTTTCTTTTAAACAAGGTATTTTTGGAATAAAATGATCTCTTTCTAAAAGTCTTGTATTTAAATTATTATGGAATGTTAAACAAGTATTTTCTTGTGGATTTAAAAATAAAGGATAATGATGATTTTGTGGTAAAGCACGATACATCCATGCTGGATGACTTGCTCTAGATTGTTGTGTCATACACCCTTTATTTTCCGGATAACTTTTTTCAATGGAATAAGGAACACCATTATTACTAAATTTTGTTTTTGGACAATATTTTGTTAATTGTCTAGTTCTACCTGATAAATCACTATCTATATCAATAGGTGCACCATTAATAACTTCTCTTAAATTTGCACCCCATTTTTGCACTCTAATATAAGGATCACTAAAATATGTTGGTGTTGGACCATTTCCGGGAACATTTAAAATATATCTTCCGGGTCCTGTTGCTTCTTGTAATTTTTTTTTTGTTCTTGCATCATCATAGTTAAATCTGGTAAAAGCCATACTTATATTTAATAAATATTTTATTATAATACATTTATTAAATTTTTATTAAATAAATTATATTTTTAATATGTTATTAATTATTGTCCGCTAAATGGTCCTACAGGTCTTTGATCTTTTTGAATAACTAAAGGTTCTGGTACAAATACTTCATTTTTTTTAAAAAATGTTTGTTCACCTAAGGTGTTTAATGAAGGTTTGAATTTCTGCTCAGGTTTAGTTAAATCAAATTGTCTTATATTAAATAAGTGACTTTCTATATTTGCGGCGTTATTAGATAAAATATTATGATAATATCCATTTTTCATTGCACCTACATTTGTTCCAAATCCAGCATATCTATTTGTATATGGGATTTGAGGTAATATATTCATTAAATAAGTTTGATGAGTATTATTATCTTTTTGCTCTAAAGCATACATTCCGGGCAAATTTTTCATTGAAGCCATATATATGTATTAATTATTTTTTTTTATTAAAAAAGTCATATTTTCAAAATTAAGCGGTTGAATTTTATCAGTATTATGTAAATCAATTAAACACTTATGTAATATAAAAAAAAATTCAAATTGAAATAATAAAGTAAAACAATTCTGTAATGGTAGTTTTGCTGGAATTATTGTTTGATTATTTTGAAAAAAGTCTAAAAGTTCTTTAAAATTCTTATTATCTTTATATAATTCAAATAAATCATCTTGTATTTTTCCTATTTTTTCAAAATCATAAGTATCAACACTAAAGCATGTCAATAGATCTTTTTGATATTGATTGTTTTGTTTATTTTCAGAAACGTGATTATAAGTAATTTTATGATTAAAATTATACATTTAAAATAAGTTATGAATTAGATTTTAAATCATAATTTATTTAATAATTAATGTTTTTGAAAATAATCTTTGTCGCGGCTTAATTCTCTAGAAGGAAGACCTCCACGGATCCAACCATCGGCAGCAACATCCTCACATAAATTTGCAGGGTTTTGAATACTTGCCTTAAGAGAAGGTACTAATTCCATTTGTTCATCGCGTAAAGATTTTTCCATAAGTGTTTTGCAACTTTTCTTATTTCCTAAATACCCTCCTTGCTGAAGTTGAGATTCTTCGACAGGACGAGATGGTCCTCGTCCTAAATAAGGAACTGTCAAAAATGGGCGCTGTTGTAAACTAATTCTAGATTTTGTAGAAGTTTGAATTGTTCCAATTTTAAGTTTAGAATTATCATCTACGTTGCATCCACCAATTCCCATTTGATGACTTCCTTTATAAAATATATTTGGCTGTTGGGTTGCAAAATTAATTGGTTTATTCATACCACAATCTTGTGCAAAATAACTTTGTGTTTGATATTTTGAAAAGTTTTTATTTTGAACATCTTTTTCGCTGATGCCGCATTTATCATTACCGATTCTTGTTAAATTATCAAAAGTATAATTATAAACACTTGACATTATATATATTTAACCTAAGATTATTTTTATTTCTTAAACTTATGTTGTTCGTAATGTTGTATTGTTTTTTGTACATTGTAAACTATCACCTTCTTTACAAGAAGGCATATCTCCATAACAAAATAAAGCAAACTCTTTTTGATTGTTTGGAATTTTTGTGTTAGGCATAGTATAAAAATTATGCATTGAATTTTCATAAAGTATATTATCTCCTAAATTTCTGTATAATTTTTTATTTTCATTTTTGGCATTTTCATTTACTTCTTTTTTTATTTGATCGTTGTAAATAGGAGCGGCAGGAGGTCTTTTTACATTATATTTATATTCATCCATTAAAATATTCATGACTGGGTTTTTTTTTGTTGGCGTTGTAAATGTTTTTTTAATATAATTATCCGTATCTTTATTTTTTTTATAGTACTCTAAATCTTGTTTACCTATCTCAGAAAAAGACTCTTTATGACTTTTTGTTTTATAAAGAATTACTAAAATTACTAAAGTAATTGCTGAAGATACTAATATTCTTAATGATCTAGTAAATAAATATCCTAAAACTGTTAATAGAATTATTAATCTTGTTATTGCATTAAGTTTTTGCGCTAAATTAAAACTTTTATTTGGAAAAATTTCTGTTATGTGATTTCTATCTAATAATATATTGGGGTTATCTAACCAAAATTTTGTCATTACTAATATATATAGTTAAGTTATTTTTTCTAGTTTTTAATTTACTTATTTTTATTTTTCTTTTTCTTTTTCTTTTTCTTTTTCTTTGGATTTGTTCTTAAACTTTTTTCTATCTCACCACCATTTGCTTTAAATTTCATTTGTTTATATTCTGGTTGTGTGGGTTGCATATTTGCTTGTTGCATTGCTTTTTGTGCTCTACGTTGCTCTAATTTTCTAAGCATTCTTTCTTTTTGGGAAGATACTTTTATATTTTGATTTAATCGTGCTTGCATTGCATTAGCACTCATTTTTTGATTTTTTCCCATTGGAATCCCCATTTTACTAAAAATTTTATTCATATTTTTCATTCCAGGCATAGACTTCATTTTTTCCATTAAATCTGCTGCTTCTTGCATTAATTCACTTTCTTTTATTTCTCCGCTTTTTAATTTGTTATCTAATTTTTCTCCAATATTTTTTACTAAACTCATTAAACGCGTAGGATTTTTTAATAATTTTTGAAAAACATCACTAACATTTGCATCCTCCTCCATATCTATATCCATATCTTCAGCAGTTTCATTTGCTATTTCTTGTGCTAATCTTCCTAATTTTCCATCCATCAAACTACTAATGTGATTTTGTAAATCTTCTGGATTAGGTAAATCTTCAGCATTCATATAATTATCTTTATCTTCACCTTCCATTGTTGAAGTAAACATTTCACTCATTTCTTTCATAGTTTCTTCTAATTTTTTTTTCATTTCATCTTGATCAATTGCTTCAAATAATTTTTCAGTATCGCCAAAATCTTTTTTATTTTTAATAGAACTAGCAACAGAAAAAAGAATCAATTGTAAATATTTCCAAATGGTTTTTCTAGTATTATCGCTAATATCTTCTTTCCAAAGATTTGAAAAATTAA
>CEUJ01054225.1_pt1 | contig 13244 bp, 15 predicted proteins | sample 361531 | NCBI WGS metagenome assembly CEUJ01 (sample SAMEA2622842, study PRJEB7988) | marine metagenome | biome: marine biome (ENVO:00000447); feature: marine epipelagic mixed layer (ENVO:xxxxxxxxx); material: "saline water (ENVO:00002010), including plankton (ENVO:xxxxxxxx)" | depth 140 m | reverse complement strand
AAATGTGAATGATAACTATTCGCAATGAGAATGATTATCAATCGCAATTATGTCGCACATAAGGCTAAATAACTGAAATTATTGATTTTTTCTTTTTTAAGATTTCCAATCGCCAATTTTACTAAATAAAAAATTTCTAAAAGCTTGTACCCTGGCAGTGTTTTTTAGAGATTGAGGGTAAACAAAATGAGCTTCTGTGATTGGTCCTTCAGATTTTGGTAATACTTTAATTAAGTTATTTGAATTGCTTACTAAATACTCTGGTAAAGCAGCTAAACCAACACCTGATTCAACTGCCAAAAGTAACCCCATTACACTATTAACCTTCATTATAGACTTCCTTTTTTTTCCATCATGCATACCAAGTTTCAATGCCCAATCTGGGTTATAAACTGGTGATGGAGCCCCTTTACCAAAAGATATGAATTTGTGTTTATTTAAATCACTAACAGATTTTGGCATTCCGTTTTTTTCTAAATATTTATTAGATCCGTATATATAATACTTTATATCAACTAGTTTTTTTTGAATATAATTCAATTGTTTTGGTCTTCTCATAAAAATACCGATATCAGCCTGTCTGGTGCTTAAATCCAACTCTTTATCATCAAAAACTAGCTCTATTTCAATTTCAGGGTTTAATCGCATAAATTCTTGAATTCTTGGTGTTAACCAATGAGTACCAAAACTTCTTACTGTTGTTATCGATAGTTTTCCAGTAGGTTTGTTTTTTTGATCTCCAAGAGATGTTTCAACTTCTTTTAGTTTGCTTATAACTTCATGAGCTGTTTTAAATACATATTCTCCATTTTCTGTTAATGTTAATCCTCTTGCGTGTCTCTCGAATAATTGAACTTTTAAATCCTGTTCAAGGGATTGAATTTGTCTACTTATAGCTGATTGACTTAAATTTAAATTAACTGTGGCGCTAGTAAAACTTCCAGCCTCCGCAACTGCATGAAATATTTTTAGTTTGTCCCAATCCATTATTTGTTTAAATTAATTAAATACCTCCCAGAAGTTTCTCCTTTAAGCATTTTGGGAAATATATCTAATACACCATCCAAATCAATTTCTTTAATTGATTTCTCAAGAATTGAAAAATCGATAAGTTTTCCTGCTTCGTTCCATAAAAACTGTCTTCGTTTAATTGATGCATTTACGGAATTAATTCCCCATAGCTTTACACCTCTAATTATAAATGGCATTACTGTGGTATTTAATTTAATATCTGCAGCGTTTCCACAAGCAGAGACAATACCAGTTTCTTTTGTTTGTGCTAAAATATTTTCTAAAACTTTTCCTCCAACCGTATCTACTGCACCATCCCAAAGACCTTTATCTAATGGTCTGGCATCTTTAGTCATTTCGCTTGTGTTTATTACATTTTTGGCTCCTAGAGATTTTAAATAATCAACGTTATTAGTTTTACCTGTAATTGCTGTAACATTACAACCAAGTTTGCTTAACATCATCACAGCCATACTTCCAACACCTCCAGATGCACCGCTCACAATTACATTTTCAACTTTATCACCAAGTAAAAGCTCCTCTCTTGTAGCCTTGGTAGTAAAAGAACACATCAAAGCTGTAAGACCGGCAGTGCCTAAAATCATCGACTGTCTTAAATCTAAATTTTTAGGTTTCTTTACTAAAAAATCTCCGTTAACTTTTGCATATTGTGAGTATCCACCAAAATAAATTTCACCAACTCGCCATCCTGTTAAAATTATTTCGTCACCATTTTTAAAATTTTTATGATTACTTTCTTCAACTATTCCAGAAAAATCAATCCCTGGTATATGTGGAAATTCTTTTACTAATCTTGCTCCATTTTTTAAAATTAAAGCATCTTTGTAATTCAAGCCAGAATAATTTACTTTAACTGTAACGTCACCTTCTTTAAGAAAGTTTTTTTCTATTGATTTTATTTCTCTAGTAAAGTTCTCACCTTCTTGACTAAGTATAAGAGCTTTAAATTGATTAGACACTTTATTCTTTAGCTATACTTATAAATCTTAAATATCTGTTTTGAAAACTTAAGTCTTCTTTAAATTGACCTAAATAATAATTTGTAACCGTTGATGCTTGTTCTTTTTTTATACCCCTCATTGTCATACATTGATGAGTTGAGTCTATAGTGACTGCAACACCTTTTGCATCTAAAGACTCCATTAAGGTATTTGCAATCTGCATAGTAAGCCTCTCTTGAGTTTGTAATCTTTTAGAAAAAACTTCTACAACTCTTGCTAATTTGCTTAAACCAACTACTCTTTCTTTAGGAATATACGCAACATGGGCTTTGCCAATGATAGGTGCCATATGATGTTCGCAATGACTTTGAACAGAAATATTCTTTTGTATTACCATGTCATCATAACCTTCAACATCTCCAAAAGTTTTATCCAGTATTTGTTTTGGATCTTCTTTGTAACCTTTAAAATATTCTTTGAAAGCCTTAACAACTCTTTTTGGTGTTTCTAAAAGTCCCTCTCTGCCAGGATCTTCTCCCATCCAAGTTAGAATTGTTTTAAAAGCTTCCTCTGCATCTTTATCAGAAACTTTTTTTATCTCTTGTTCAGTATTTGTCTCTTTTACTAGTTTCATTGGGATGTTTTATACATATAATTTGCTTATTTTAAAATATTTAAAATATACCTATATGTGCTACATAATCACTTATTATGTTCAAAAAAAGAGAAAATGTTACTGAAATTGAAGAGGGTAATCTTCTTTCTCCAAAATTTGATAATGATGGCTTAATTCCAGTAATAACTACATGTTCAAATACGAAAGATATCCTAATGCATGGCTACATGAATGTTGATGCATTAAAAAAAACAATTGAAACTAAAGAAGCACATTATTTTAGCAGATCAAGAAATGCTATTTGGCACAAAGGTCAAACAAGTGGTTTTGTTCAAAAAGTAACTGAAATTAGGATTGATGACGATCAAGATGCTATTTGGTTAACAGTTGATATTGGCAAAGGAGCGAGCTGTCATGTTGGTTATAGATCATGTTTTTATAGGTCGGTTCCTTTGGGACCAATTGAAAATGGCAGAAAAATTGAAATGAAATTTTTGGAAAAAGAAAAAAAATTTGATCCAGAAGAGGTTTATAAAGATCAACCAAATCCAACAAAAATTTAATATGAACACTGAAATAAATTTTAATTTCATAAGGCCTTTTGGGCCAATTATTTGTAAAGTGACAATGCCAAAACAAATAATTGAAGATTTGAATAATTATGTTGATAAAATTATTATTGATGAAAAAAAAAGTAAAGAATTAGACCATGGAAAAAATCTTGCAGGCAATGTTCAGCAAGAATTTGAGTTAGAGAAAAAATTTATAGAGGAGAGTAAATGGGGAAATTTTTTAAGTGGTTGTGCTAAAGCATGGATTAAACAGACTTGTAAACAAGAGATTACAAAATTCCAATTAATTTCAAGTTGGGTTGTAAGACAGTTTAAGAATGATTATAATCCAATACATACTCATGGAGGACATCTATCTGGTGTTGGGTATTTAAAAGTACCAGAGAGTTTTGGTGAATATCATCAAAAAACAAAAATAAATAATCAAAATGGAAATTTAGCTCTAGTTCATGGAGCAAAAATGTTTATGTCAGATTCTACATATACTATTACACCAAAAGTTGGTGATTTTTATTTTTTTCCAAATTATTTAATGCACACAGTTTATCCTTTTAGTGGAACTGACGAGGAAAGAAGATCTGTTTCATTTAATGCAAAGATTGATGAGGATATATTCAATGTATTTAAACCAAAAAAATAATTTTAATGAGTGAAAAAAAAGATCAAAAAAATGTTTTTGGTGAGATTTTAGAAGAATGCTCTTTTAATCCACTAACTGGATGGTATCGAGACGGATGCTGTAAAACTGATGAAAACGATCATGGTATTCATACTGTTTGTGCTAAAGTTACAACTGAATTTTTAGAATGGTGTAAAGAGGCAGGCAATGATTTAATAACACCTCATCCTGAATTTGGTTTTCCAGGTTTGAAAGATGGTGATGGTTGGTGTGTTTGTGCAACTTGGTATGCTAGAGCAGTTGAGGCGGGAAAGGGTTGCCCGATTTTTTTAAAAAGAACTCATGAAAATACTCTTAAGATTTTACCTTTAGAAACTCTAAAAAAATTTGCAATAGATTTATCATAACTACATGTTACCATATTTAGGACCGCCGCCTCCTTCAGGGGTAACCCAAATTATATTTTGTGATGGTTCTTTTATATCGCAAGTTTTACAATGAATACAATTTTGTGAATTAATTACAAACTTATTAACATCTTTTTCTTTTTGAATTTCATAAACACCTGCAGGACAGTATCTTTGTGCAGGCTCATCAAATTTTTCTAAAGTATAGTTAATAGGTAAATTTGGATCTTTTAAATGTAAATGAACTGGTTGATTATCAGTGTGATTTGTTCCAGTTAAATATACTGAACTTGTCTTATCAAAAGTGATGATATTATCAGGTTTTGGATAATTTATTACTGGCATCTCATTAGCTGGCTTTAAAGTTTCATAATCTGCATGTTTATGTTTCAATGTAAAAGGTAATTTTCCCCTAAACAATATTTGATCTATTCCAGTGAATATAATACCTAGAATAAGACCCCAACTAAAACTAGGCTTCACATTTCTTGCTCTATAAAGCTCATCATATAGCCAACTATTTTTAAATTTATCTTCAAAAATTGATAAGCCTGTATCAGAGTTAAAATGTTCAAAAATAGTTTCTGCAGCAATTATTCCACTTTTCATTGCAGTATGCGAACCTTTAATTTTTGGCATATTTAATGTTCCTGCATCACAACCAATTAATAATGCTCCTGGCATGAACATTTTTGGTAAACTTTGCAAACCACCTTCTATTAGTGCTCTCGCTCCGTAAGAAATTCTTTTTCCACCCTCAATTATTTTTTTAATTGCAGGGTGAGTTTTAAATCTCTGAAACTCATCAAATGGGGATAGGTGAGGATTTTTGTAATCTAAACCAATAACGTAACCTAAAAAAATTTGTTTATTCTCTGCGTGATACATAAAACTTCCACCATAGGTATTATTGTCAAGTGGCCACCCGGCTGTATGCATTACTAAACCTTCTTCATGATTTTTATCATCTATTTCCCAAATTTCTTTAAAACCAATTCCATATTGCTGAGGACTTTTTCCTTTATCTAATTCAAATTTTTTAATTAGTTGTTTTCCTAAATGACCTCTGCATCCCTCTGCAAATACTGTAACTTTACCTAATAATTCAATTCCAGGCTCATAACTATCTTTTTTATTTCCATCTTTATCTATACCCATATCTTGTGTAGCAACGCCTTTGACCGATCCATCTTGATGATACAAAATTTCATTTGCTGGAAATCCTGGAAAAATTTCAACTCCAAGTTTTTCGGCTTGTTCTGCAAGCCATCTACATAGATTTGCAAGACTTATAATATAGTTTTTATGATTTTGTTGAACAGATGGCAATAACCAGGTAGGCCAGCTTAATGATTTCGTTTTTCCTAAAAATAAAAATTTTTCTTTAGAAACTTTAGTTTTGATTGGAGAATTTAATTCTCTCCAGTTTGGTAATAATTCATCTAATGCCCTAGTTTCAAATACATTTCCACTTAAAATATGTGCACCAATTTCTGAAGCTTTTTCTAATACGCAAACATTTAGATTAGAATTTAATTGTTTTAATTTAATAGCTGTGGTTAACCCTGATGGTCCACCACCTACAATTACTACATCATATTCCATCGTCTCTCTGGACATATTTAATTTTTTACAGATTATATTATTTTTGTATAGTGTTTAATTTGTTTAGTTCTTCTAAAAACTTTGGTAATGCATCAAAAAGATCAGCTTCTAAACCATAATCTGCAATACTAAAAATAGGTGCTTCACCGTCTTTATTAATTGCCACTATAACTTTACTTTCTTTCATTCCGGCTAAATGCTGAATAGCTCCAGATATACCAACGGCAATATATAAATCTGGAACAACTACTTTTCCAGTTTGTCCAACTTGATGATCATTTGTTATATACCCAGCATCAACTGCTGCTCTTGAGGCTCCAATTGCAGCATTTAATTTATCTGCTACCGCTGTTATTAATTTAAAATTTTCCCCACTTTGCATCCCTCTTCCACCAGATACAACTACTCTAGCCGTACCAAGCTCAGGTCTATCTGATTTAATTTCCTCTTTTTTAATAAATTTTGCTAATTCAGTGGCATTGCCTGGTTCACCATTTTCAATTTCTGCTGATCCTCCAGAACTTGGTGCGGGATCAAACGATGTAGGCCTAATGGTAACACATTTAATTTTATCATTGCTTTTTACAGTGGCGAATGCATTTCCTGCATAAATCGGTCTTAAAAATGTATCTTCAGAAATTACTTTGGTTATATCACTAACTTGCGATACATCTAATAAGGCTGCTACTCTTGGCATAAGATTTTTACCAAAAGTATTTGCTGAACAAATAATATGTGAATAATTTGGGGCAAGCATTGTTATTACTGAAGTATAATTTTCGGCTAAATAATTTTCATACAAAGTATTATTTATATGAATTACCTTTTTAACATTAGGTACCTCTGAAACAGATTTTGCTACGCTATCTGAATTTGAACCAAGAACTAACACATGAACATCTTCATTTATTTGAGAAGCTGCAGAAATCGCATTAAAAGTGAAAGGTTTTACCTCTTTATTATTATGCTCTGAAATTAATAAAACTGACATTATATTACTTTAGCCTCATTTTTTAATTTTTGAACTAATTCTTCAACACTTGCGACTTTTATCCCTGCTTTTCTTTTGGGAGGCTCTTCAACTTTAATTTGTTCAATTCTTGGTTTTGTATCAATTCCTAATTCTGATGCATTAATCTGCTCAATAGGCTTTTTTTTTGCTTTCATTATATTAGGCAAAGAAGCATATCTGGGCTCATTTAATCTTAGATCACATGTAACTATTGCTGGAACATTGACTTCTATAGTCTCAAGACCTTCATCTACCTCTCTCGTAACCTCTAGCGATTTATCTTTAACCTCAATTTTTGATGCAAATGTAGCTTGAGGCCAATTTAATAACGCTGCTAACATTTGTCCAGTTTGATTACAATCATCATCGATAGCTTGTTTGCCCATAAAAACTAAATCTGGTTTTTCTTTATCTACAACTTTTTGTAAAATTTTTGACACTGCTAATGGTTCAATAATGCCATCAGCTTTAACCAATATACCTCTGTCTGCTCCCACTGCTAAAGCTTTTCTAACGGTCTCTTGAGCTTTTTCGTCTCCTACTGAAACTGCAACAACCTCTGTTGCTTTACCAGACTCTTTAATTTTTACTGCCTCTTCTATTGCATTATCATCTGGAGGGTTAGTAGACATTTTAACATTGTCAGTTACTACCCCTGAACCATCTTCTTTAACTCTAATTTGGACATTATAATCAATTACTCTTTTTACAGCGACAAGGATTTTCATTAAGCTCTCAATAATTTATTTTCACTATCGTAAGGACTTTCTTCAAGGATTGTTGCTTCATACATCTTTCCAAGAATATCAACTTTTAGTTTCTCACCAACATTAGCTAAATCTGGCTTTACCATAGCTAATGCAATTGATTTATCAAGTCTAAATCCATATTCACCACCTGTAGCCCTTCCTACAACTTTATCATCCTTATAGATTGGGTTATTACCTAAAACATCAGAGTCTGTTGTATTATGAACTTCAAGGGTAACTAATTTATTATCAAAACCTTTCTCTCTCCACTTATTTAAAGCTTCAAGTCCAATAAACTTGCCCTTATTTGGATGAATAAATCTATCTAACCCTGACTCGTATGGTGAGTATTCAATTGATAATTCAGTACCAACAAGTTTGTAGGATTTTTCAACTCTCAAACTATTCATTGCTCTTATTCCAAAAGGTTTAATCCCTAAATCTTTCCCTGCCTCCATAAGTTTATCAAATATGTGGTTTTGATATTCAATTGGATGATGTAACTCCCAACCAAGCTCTCCAACAAAGTTTACTCTCATCGCATTCACTGGAGCATATCCAACATTCACATTTTTTGCTGTAAGCCATTTAAAATTATCATTCGAAAAATCATCTGTTGAAACTTTTTGCATCAATTTTCTCGCCTTAGGCCCAGCAACAACTAGTACACCTGTACTATTTGTTAAATCCTCAAAAATAACTGATCCATCTGTTGGCATCCACTTCTGTATCCAATCGTGATCAAGTCTTAAATTTGCTCCAGCGGAGACTAGGTAATAAGTGTTTTCTGCCTCTTTCATGATTGTAAATTCAGAATGAACACCACCTTTAGTATTAAGTGCATGACATAAATTAATTCTACCAATCTTTTTCGGAAGTTTATTTGCCACTAAATAATCTAAAAATTCCTCGGCTTTTGGACCTTTGATCCTACATTTTGCAAACGCAGTCATATCTAAAAGACCAACATTCTTTTTAACGTTTTCACATTCTTTTTTAATAGCATCAAACCACTTCGATCTTCTAAATGACCAATCATCTTTCTGTTCCATACCGTCTGTGGCAAAAAAATTTGGTCTTTCCCATCCAAATTTTTGTCCAAATACTGCACCTAAATTTTTCATTCTTTCATAACAAGGAGCTGTTCTTAAAGGTCGAGCGGCAGGTCTTTCCTCATCAGGATAGTGTACAATAAAAACATGGCTATAAGCTTCTTCATTTTTTGCTTTTAAGTACGACTTAGTTGCATAATTTCCATATCTTCTTGGTTCAACACCCAGCATATCTATTGTTGGTTCACCATCTACAATCCATTCAGCTAATTGCCAACCAGCACCACCTGCTGCTGTTATTCCAAAACTATGCCCCTCGTTTATCCAAAAATTTTTTAACCCCCATGCTGGACCAACTATTGGGTTACCATCTGGAGTATAGCATATTGCACCGTTATAAACTTTTTTTACTCCAACCTCTCCAAAGGCTGGAACACGGTGAATTGCACCTTCAATGTGCGGCGCAAGTCTATCTAAGTCTTCTTGAAATAATTCATATTCTGAATTTTTAGATGGACCTTCAACATAACAAGCAGGAGCTCCATCTTCATAAGGGCCCAAAATTAATCCACCAGCTTCTTCTCTCATATACCATCTGCTATCACTATCTCTTAATACTCCCATTTCTGGAAGTCCTTCTTTTTTTCTTTTTTGAATTTCAGGGTGAGGTTCAGTAACAATATATTGATGCTCAACTGGTATAACTGGTATATCTAAACCAACCATTTCTCCTGTTTGTCTTGCAAAGTTTCCTGAACAAGAGATTACATGTTCGCATTCGATTGAACCCTTATCTGTTTCAACAATCCATCCATCTTTAGTTTGTTTCATTGAAAGAACAGTTGTGTTTCTATAAATTTCAGCTCCCATATTTCTTGCACCTGTTGCTAGGGCTTGAGTTAAATCAGCAGGTTGAATATAACCATCCTCTGGATGTTGAATTGCACCAACTAAGTCATTAGTATTGCATAATGGCCAAATTTCTTTGACTTGTTGTGGCGTCAAGAATTTAACATCTACACCAATTGTTTTTGCAACACCTGCATACTGATGATATTCGTCCATTCTATCTTTAGTGCTTGCTAATCGAATATTGGATACAACGCTAAAACCCACATTTTTTCCTGTCTCTTCCTCTAATTTTTTATATAAATCAACAGCATATTTATGAAGTTGGCCTACTGAATAACTCATGTTAAAGAGCGGTAATAATCCAGCTGCATGCCAAGTAGATCCTGAGGTTAATTCTTTTCTTTCAACTAGAACAACATCTGACCAACCTTTTTTAGCCAAATGATAAAGTGCACTCACACCAACTACACCCCCACCTATAACAACTACTTTTGTTTTTGATTTCATTAAGCGATTCCTACTAAATTTTTGTAAATAACGAAACAAAATTGTAAAATCTCTGTCATATTGATTTACCTAAGGGAATTGGGTTAGAAACCATAGTTGTTAACCAGCAGTCTTTTAGGGGGCCATCTAGTAAATATTTTTCAACTTGCCAATTGAACTTATGATAGATTTTCTCTTTATCAAGAATTATTACTTCAAATTTAGCCAAGTTATCCCCAATTTCAAGCATAGTGATCGAATGACTTAAGTGATTAATCATCATTTGGTATGAGGCACCTTTAATCATTTTTTTAAATTTATCTAGAGGTCCAGTTACTTTTTTATTACTTGGGTGTGCAAAATTCCAAGTTTGCTCTATTCCACTATCTTTAAAATTTTGGTCATTTTTTTTTAGTCCTTCTAACTGAATACTAACTACTTCTGCTGGTTTTATATCGCTTCTGGGTTTTAGTAAGTCCGCGTAAGAATTTGATATTAAAAAAAAATAAATAAAGAAAATTTTAAATTTTATTTGCAGTTTTTTTAACATCTTCTAAAAATTTGATTCTTTTTTTATTTTCAACGAAGGGTACAGCAAAGTATCTTCGATATACTACATCCGTTATGCCGCATATATTAAATACACCCCTTCTTAATCTCTTGGTTGGCATATTAAGAAAAAAAGTTCGTACAGCAAATTGTGGCGAACCATATGTGCAAAAAACTATAGCTTTTTTACCTTTAAGATTTCCTAATGGATAACCATAATTACCAAATAATCTTTTAAATCTAAATGCCCAAGGTGGAGCTAAAACTTTATCAATCCAACCTTCAACGATTGCTGGCATTCTAAAATTCCATATAGGAGCAATTAAAACAATCGCATCAGAACTTTCAATTCTTTTTCTGTGTTCTAAAACATCTCTACCAGGCTCTTCTCCACTGAATACTGGATCAAATTTTTCTTTATATAAATCAACTAAATCAACCTGGTGTCCATTTTTTTTGACTGTTTCAATAAAAGTATCTCTTATTGCTGCATTAAAAGATGTTTCATTATAATGCCCGTAAACAATAAATATTTTTTTCATCAATTCCAAATTTTGTTTAATCTTTGTTCTCGCCCACAAGCATTCTTGTATCTTAAATAATTTAAAAATTTTATTTGATAGTAATCTTGATGAAACTCTTCAGCTTTATAAAATTCGTCAAATTTTTTCACATAAGTAACAATCTTTTTATCAAACTTTATTTGGAGTTCTCTAATACTATTTTCTATTAAATCTTTTTGTTTTTTATTCTGATAAAATGCGACAGATCTATAACTATAACCTTTATCACAGAACTGGCCATATTTATCAAAAGGATCAATATTAATCCAAAAATGATTTAGTAGTTCTACAAAAGTAACTTTGTTTTTATCATAAATAATCTCAATTACTTCAAAATGTCCAGTATTTCCATATGTAACTTCCTCATATGTTGGGTTTTTTGTTCTACCACCTGAGTAACCAGAGATTACCTCAATAACGCCTTCTTTTTTTTCAAAAGATTCTTCCATGCACCAAAAACAACCTCCAGCAAAGTATGCTTTTTCAAAATCTTGAGCAAATAAAGATGTTTGAAAAATAAATATTAAAAAGAAAAATTTTTTCATTAAACAAGATATTTTTCTAATTCTAATTTAGTACATTTGTTTTCAACATATAAAATATTATTTGACTCAACAATTTTTTTAGCTTCTTCATTTTTAATATCTAATTGTAACCACAAGACCTTTGCTCCAACTTTTACAGCCTCTTTTGCAATATCTATTGCCTCATTTGATGGTCGAAATACATCAATAATTTCCACGGGGCTTTCTATTTCTGAAATTGATGCAAAAACTTTTTCTCCCAATATCTCTTGCCCTTTCATTGATGGATTGACTGGAAACACTTTAAAACCTGATTTTTGTAAATATTTCATAACTATAGAGGATGTTTTTGTTAAATCTTTGCTAGCACCTACCAAGGCAATATTTTTATATTTTGACAATATTTCTTTAATATTTTTCATTTTTCACTCTTTATTAGTTATTTTATTTTTACAAAATTCTTTAGCTTCTTTTACTGTCATGGGCTTTTCTAATTTTTGACTTCCAGCCACGCAGGCGTCAATAGCTCTCTTAAAATTGTGATCTCTGAATATTGAAAGAAAGTAAAGCCCACAAATAATAAGTACGATTGTTAGAATGCTTTTGAATTTCACTTATGTTTCCATTTTGGTTTTCTTTTTTCTAGAAAAGCAGATATACCCTCTTTTGCGTCCATAGCCATCATATTCAAAGTCATCATTTTACTTGTGTATGCGTAAGCTTTTTTTAAAGGCATTTCTAATTGTTTGTAAAAAGCTTTTTTTCCAATTTTTATTGTCAAATTTGATTTTGAAGAAATTTTTTTTGCAATTTTGAAAACCTCTTTATTTAATCTTGATGAGGAAAAATAATCATTTATTAAGCCAACTTCTTTTGCATATTTTGCTTTAATAGGTTCTCCTGTTAGCAACATTTTCATCATTGTTTTTCTATTAATCTTTCTGCTTACTGCAACCATTGGGGTACTGCAAAATAAACCAATATTTACACCTGGTGTTGCAAACAAAGAATCTCTTGTGCTGTAAGCAAGATCACAACTTGCAACTAATTGGCATCCTGCAGCAAAAGCCGCGCCATGTACTTTTGCAATGACAGGCTTTCTTCCCTCAACAATCTGTATCATTAATTTAGAGCAAAGATTAAATAGTTTTCTATATTTTTCCCTCTTTTTTAAATTTCTTACTTCATTTAAATTATGTCCAGCACTAAAACCTTTTCCTGCACCTTCAAGAATTATTACTTTTATTTTTTGATCTTTATCTAGCTTTTTAAAAATTCTTATTAAATCTTTTAAATTTTGAGTTGATAAAGAATTATAAGTTTTTGGCTCATTTATGATAACTCTTGTAATATCATTATTAAACTTAATAGTTTTAATATTCATCAAAATTATTTTAATTTGCCTTCTTCTCTCATCTTAGCCCTTATCTTTGTAGCTGATATTTTTTGAATTTCTTCTGGTAAAATAATCTCCTCAATTTTATAACCTACTCCTCTGCCATAACAAATATTTGTAATATTGGGGACTAACATAATCTTAAAACGACCTTTAAATTCTGGATTAAGTTTTTCTTCGATATTTTTTTTAATTGTTTCAAAGTCAAATGGATTATCGTCTACACCCTGTACATCTCTGATCTGTATACAAACTTGTCCGGTTTTTTT
>CEUJ01002196.1_pt1 | contig 13261 bp, 13 predicted proteins | sample 361531 | NCBI WGS metagenome assembly CEUJ01 (sample SAMEA2622842, study PRJEB7988) | marine metagenome | biome: marine biome (ENVO:00000447); feature: marine epipelagic mixed layer (ENVO:xxxxxxxxx); material: "saline water (ENVO:00002010), including plankton (ENVO:xxxxxxxx)" | depth 140 m | reverse complement strand
GGCTCGAAGTGTTATATAACTAGCAAATAAGCCAGGAAGCATTGAAAATTATAGCAATAATTTAGAGCTTAGATAATTCTGAAATTTCATCAACTAATTTAAGGCTCAAGTTTTCTTCTTCAGAAGAGTCAATTTTTTCTTTAGAATTATTTGAAGTTGCCTCTTCGTCAGTTGCCTCTGTTGGAAAATCAGCTTGTTCTTTAGGTGGAGATTCTTCATTTGTGAGGAATTCATTTGCTACATCAAGGCCTGCCAATACTGCTACTTTTTCGATCGGTAAATTGCGTGTTTTGCGCTTGATAGATTTGATGCGCTTATCCAAAATTTCCCCAGCTTCAATCAACGTTGATTGTTCCTCGGGAGGACAATATAACTGATACTCTATGCCCGCTATTTTTAATGTTACTATGTCCTGATCGTCTTCACTCATAATGCTTCCAATTTTGAAATCAATATTTCTAACTTATTTCTTGATAATTCTATATTATCTTTAAGTCGATTATTCTCTTTTTTAAGTCTTGAATTTTTGTTTCTTAAATCTTTATTGGCCTCTCTAAGTTTTTTAGAAAGCTCTAAGAGCTCATTTAGATTTTTCTCTAATTCCTTCTGCGACACAGATATTATTTTATTCTTATATCAATAACGTTTCTATAAAGACTTTATATTGAAGTAAAATCTCAGAATGGATATTTTTTTAGAACGAAGAAAAAAGTTAGCTGATCTATTACCTGATGGGTCAGTTACAGTCATTCATTCAGCTAATCAAAAGATTAGAAATGGAGATACTGACTACTTCTTCAGACAGGATAGCGATTTTCTGTATTTAACAAACTTCAATGAAGCTAATGCTGCGTTAATTATTGAAAAAAAAGCTAATACAATTTTTCATCTGTTTTGTTCACAGAAAGATGAAGTAAAAGAAAAATGGGAAGGACCCAGACTAGGTCCTGAAAATGTATCTCAATTGGGTTTTGAAAGTGGTCATAAAATAGATGATCTCATTTTCAAAACTACAGAATTTTTAGATGGTGGAAACCACTTATTTTGTCAAAACAAAAGTAAAAAAAAATTATTCTTTGCTTTATCGAAATGGCTTAAGGGCAAAAAAATTGATTTCAATTTAAATCCAAAAAATATTAATGATATTGACTCTTTAATACATGAATTAAGACTTTTAAAATCTAGCGAAGAAATAAGTTTTATTCAAAAAGCATGTGATATCTCATCTTCTGCTCATGAAAGAGCAATGAAAGCTGTTAAGCCAGAAATGTATGAGTATCAATTAGAAGCAGAATATCTGCATGAATTCATGATTAATGGCGCTAGAGAATGTGCTTATCCTTCAATAGTTGGGGGGGGAGAAAATGCCTGCATTCTTCACTACAACAAGAACACAGATAAGCTTAAGAATGGTGATTTAGTTCTTGTTGATGCAGGATGCGAATATAAGGGTTACGCGAGTGATATAACTAGAACTTTTCCAGTTAATAAAAAATTTTCCACGGAACAAAAACTTATTTACGAAATCGTTCTGGAGTCTCAAAAACAATCTATTGAAAGCATCTCAGAAAAATCTAATCCTCTTGAAACACATAAAAAATCTTTAGAAGTTATTGTAGATGGACTTCTTAGCCTAGGTTTATTGAAGGGCAGTAAAGAAGAAGTCATTGAAACCCAATCTTATTCGAAGTTTTACATGCACCGTGTTGGACATTGGTTAGGTTTAGATGTGCACGATGTCGGTGGTTATGAAAAAGAAGGTAAGATAAGAAGTTATAAAAATGGGATGATTACTACCATCGAGCCAGGGATATACATCAGTCAAAAGGAAAATGTACCTGATAAATTCAAAGGAATTGGAATTAGAATTGAAGACGATGTGTTGATTGAAAATGATAAGCCAAAAGTTCTTAGTTCAGCCATTAAAGAAATTGATGACATTCAACATTTGATGGCAAGTAAATGAAATATGATGTCCTCATAGTTGGTGCTGGAGTAACTGGTGCCCTTCTTTTTCTTGCATTAAAAAATAAAAACATAAAAGTCGGCCTTATTGATGGTCGAGATAAAGCCCCAAATAGCTACCGACATTTGTCATTAAACAATAAAAGCATGGCCTTTCTTAAAGAGTTAGATGCTTGGAGTGATATCAGTAAAACTGCTTTTCAATACAATCAAATAAAAGTATGGGATCAAGAAGGAACTGGATTTATTGATTTCAATGTTAATGAAATTGAAAAAAATATTCAAAATATTGGCTTCATAGTGAAAGAAGGAGAAATTCAAAATGCCCTACTTTCTCTTATTTCTGAATCAAAAGATCTTTTATGGAGTTGTAATCTAGAAAAAATAGAAAACATCGACGGAAATATTCATTGCAAAACATCAAAGGGAAAGTTGGAAACAAAAATTTTAGTAGGTGCAGATGGTATCCAATCAAGCGTAAGAAATCTTTCTTCAATTTCTTCCAGAACTTGGAGTTACAACCAAACGGCGGTGGTGGCGAACTTTTCTGTTCACCAAACAGACTCATGCATTAAACAAACTTTCACAAAGGTAGGACCGCTAGCTTTATTACCCATGAATGAAAAAGAACTTACCATGATATGGTCCATAGATGATGCTAAGGCTTATGATTACTTAAGCATGAGTGACGATGATTTTATTAATGAAATTCATCTATCTTTTGGAGAAAAACTTCCAGAAATAAAATTCTCAGCCAAAAGACAGTCTTTTCAACTAAAACACTTATCTGCAAAAACTTTTGCTAGGAATAATGTTTTTCTTGTAGGAGATGCGGCTCATCACATTCACCCGTTAGCCGGATTAGGATTAAATGCTGGAATTGGAGACGTAAAATCTCTTTCAAATTTGATAACTCTTGGTGCTCTAAGCCAGGTAAAACAAATTGAAGATAAATACAATAGACAAAGAATTCCTATTAATTTAGCCTTGGCTGCCGCAATGGAAGCTTTCAAGAGAGGGTTTGAACAAAAAAATATCTGGATAAGACTGATTAGAAACCATGCGTTTAGCCTTACGAATAAACTCACCTTTTTAAAAAATAAGTTTATTGAACTTGCTACTGAACTCTAAAATTTAAGATTTATTTTTTCCAATAACCAGTAATGTGCATTTGATCTTTGAGAACTCCTTTTTCTTTGAAGAATTTTCTAATCTTCATCATCTGTCTAGCTTCACCTGCCCCAAAAATATAAAAATCTTCTTTTGGGAGTTCAAAAGCTTTTAAGCTTTTTAATAACTTCTCTCCCTCTCCTGGATCATCATCATCTCGATGTACCCAATTTTCTAAAATATTATTTTCTCCTTTAGTTGGTATTTGACAACTTTCATCTATGACTTCATAGAAAGTTGTGCATCTAATGAAATTTTTATTGTTTTCACAAATAGTCTTCATGGCCGGAATTCCTGTTTCATCTGCTATTAAAATTAAATGATCATATTTTACAGATGGACTGAACATTGATCTTGGCCCCCATAAAATCGCTTGATCGTCGGCCTCAGCTTTTTCAGCCCAGTTTCCTAAATTTCCCGAATGGCTGTGTAAAACAAACCACATTTTTATTTCATTCTCACTAAAATTTTTTATAGTGTAATAAGCGCCTGCAGTTATTTTTATCTCCTCGGACATCTGTTTTCTATAATCATCCATTGAGTAGTCTTTATCTAAAGTAGTTTTTCTTTTATTCAAAGGAACTATAACGAATAAGAATTCATCATTATTTTGAGTGTCTAGTTTCCTGAAATCGCCTTTAAAAGAAATTTCTTTGATATTTTTGGATATGATTTTTGTTTTGCTAACTTCAGAATAAAAAGATCTTGAATGCAGTGACTTTTCAATATCTTTTTCGATATTTGTTTTGGGAAAATCAGATCCTAATTTTTCTCGAGCCTGATATACGAGCCCAATAAAAAAAGTTTTTAGATCAGGTGTTTTTGAGTTTAGATCGAAATCTAAAACTAAGTATTCTTCTTTATTTTTGTTTATTGTTTTTAAATGTAATTGTTTTTTTTCAGAAAAAGTTATTTCCGCAGATAAGTTCTGATTTTTTGATAGATAATTAGCCACCAAAAGAATGGCATCGCTATGATTACTATTATAGTTATCGACGATGAGTGTTATTTCCTTAGAATCATTCATGAGTAATTTAATAAAACTTATTGAATCATAAATGATAATCGTTATCATTTAATAAATAATTAAAATATTATGAAATTACTAAATGCTCTATTAATTTTTTTATTGTCTTTTTCACCACTATCTTTAAGTAATGAAAATTACATTTTTGGCTGGTCCCAAATTGATGATCAAAAACTAAAAACTCCAAGAGGAGGTTCTACGAAAGGTCCAAGTGTTGATCTAGATTTATCTCCAGGCTTGGCTTGGGAAAAACTTCAAGAAAAAGGTATCAATAAGTTTGAAAAGGATAGAAGAGCTATATTGGCTATGTTAGGTGAATATAGAGTTTATTTTGATTTCATGGAAACGATGGGGTTCACAGAAGGTTATAGTCCCAGCAGACCTTATCAATCGTGGGCAACAGAATTTGTAACTCTTGTAGAAGATAATAGAGATTTTATTAGCCTCCAACATATTTTAGTAATTTTCACTAAGAAGGCAGATGGTTCATTATCAAAACCAATGGTAGTTAAACATTGGCGTCAAGACTGGAAGTATCAGAATAGAAACTTAAATGAATATAATGGCTTTAATAGGTGGATAAAAAAAAGATATCCCTCTTTTGAGGTGAAGGGGGCTTGGTCACAATCTGTATATCAGGTTGATGACTCACCGCGTTACCAAAGTTTTGGAGTTTGGGACCATCAAGAAAATCTTTCTTCTTGGAGAAGTAAAGATACTTGGCGACCTCTTCCTAGACGAGAGTTTTCAATAAGAGATGATTATGATGTTTTAATAGGTACAAATCTTAAAACTATCACTCCAAATGGCTGGGTTCATGAACAAAATAATAAAAAAGTTGTTCTTGATGAAAATTCAGAAGTAATTCAAGTTTTGGCAAAAGAAATTGGTCTTGCTAGATATGAAAGAATTAAAGGACATGACTGGTCAGCTGGAAAAGATTATTGGCTAGAAACTTCAGATTTTTGGGTCAAAGTTAGGGATTATTGGTCCAATCTTTTAAAGGAATCAAAGACGCTTGAATTAGCTCAAGAAAAAGAAGGTTTAAGTTTATTTGCAAAATTATTTGCTATGGCTGACGCTTTTAAAAAAGGAGATGCAGGTCAACTCGAAAAAATTAATAGCTCAATTGATTCTTATAGAATAAATTAAATCAAATTAAGTCTTCTGCAAATCTTTTTACTCTATCCCAATCTGTAAATTCAAAACGAGCTTTTGGATCTGTTGGACCACTTGTGATCCACATTATTAATCTAATCATGAACTTATCGAAAAAATTATAGGCTGGATAGTCCACTACACCAGCAAATACATCAATATTTTTTGGTTTCCATTTTGTGGTATTTAAAAATTTATTTACATAAGGATTGGACTCTGCATTATTCTTCTCACTTTTTCGAGCGACTACGTTAACGCTAAAAAATGCATTTTCTTTTTCATTAAGATCTTTAAGATTCTTTTCTATAAACTCAAAAAGATCTTTGCGGTAATTTCCATACCTTATACTAGCTCCAATTATGATTTGTTGATAATTTTTAAGGCTTAATGTTTTCACTTCCGATAAAGAAACCAAATCAACATTTACTGCTTCACTCAAGTATTCAGCAATCTTGGCAGAAATTTTTTTGGTGTGACCATCTATCGAAGAATAAATGATAAGGGTATTTTTCATGTTACTTCCATTTGGCGGTGGGAGGCATTGACATCAGAATTGCTTCTGTAGAACCACCAGTTTTAAGTCCAAACAAAGTTCCTCTATCCCAAATTAGGTTAAACTCTACATAACGACCTCTTTTAAGAAGTTGCTGCTCTTTTTCCTCGTCTGTCCAATCTAGATCTTTTTTTTCAGAAACAGTTTCTTTAATAATTTTTAAAGTGGTCGAACCAAGCTCTTTTACAAAATCGAAGTCTCCTTGCCAATTTCCAGTATTTAAATGATCAAAAAAGATTCCACCAACTCCTCGAGGTTCATCTCGATGAGCAAGATAAAAATATTCATCACAATTTTTCTTAAAATCCGAATAATAATTATCATTAGCTTTATCGCATGTTTCTTTTAATCTGGAATGAAAAAGTTTTGTTTCTTTATCGTCAGGAATTGATGGGGTCATATCTGTTCCTCCTCCAAACCAATTTTCTCCTGTAGCTAAAAATCTCGTATTAAAATGAAATGCTGGTACCTTTGGTGACTGCATGTGAGCAACCAAACTGATGCCAGAAGCCCAATAGTTTGCGGATTTTTCTGTTCCTTTGATTTGAGATTTAAAATCGTCAGAAAATTCTCCTGCAACAGTTGAAATATTTACTCCAACTTTTTCAAAGACCTCGCCTTTGAGAAGACTAATTTCTCCCCCGCCAGAACCTTTATGATTCCATTTTTTTCTTTCAAATTTTCCACCATCCAATTCTTCAAAGGCAGCACAAAATTGATCTCTCAAAGATCTAAACCATTCAGAGGCTAAATCTTTTTTTTCATCTAAACTGCTTGTCATAATTGGGAAATTTTATTGGTAATTAATTTATTGATAGCTTCAACATGCTCATCATTGTCATTTAAACAAGCTATGTAGTGAAAAGCCTCCCCTCCAGACTCAAAAAATATTTCTTTATTCTCTTCATCGATTTCTTCTATAGTTTCTAAACAATCCATACTAAAACCAGGTGATAAAATTAAGATTTTTTTAGTACCTTCTTTAGGTAATTTTTCCATCAATTCACTTGTATAAGGCTTTAACCATTCTCTTCCAGCTGCTGCCAATCTTGATTGAAAACTTGTGATGTACTGACTCTCTTCAAGCCCTAGAGCTTCTCCAACTAAGCGAGAAGTCTTTTGACAAAAGCAGTGGTAAGGATCTCCTTCGTCAAAATATTTTTTAGGAATGCCATGATAAGAAAAAACTATCTTATCCTGTTTTCCGTAGAATTCATGAGTTTTAATAGTTTTCGCTAATGCGCTTATATACTCAGAGTTGTCATGATAACCACTTACAAAATGCAGACTAGGTACCCATCGCCATTTTGAAAGAATCCCACTCACCTTATCGAATATAGTTGCAGCAGTGACCGCAGAATATTGAGGAAACAAAGGTAAGAGTAAAATTTTACGACAATTTTTATTCTTCAAATTTAATAAAGCCTTTTCAAGGCTTGGATTTCCATAACGCATGGCTAACTCAAATTCTATAGATTCAGAATTTTCATTCAGGTTTTTCATTTTACTTAAAAATCTCTTTGAATAAACTAACAAGGGAGAGCCTTCTTCAAGCCATACCGATTTATAAAGAGCTGCAGATTTTCTGGGTCTGAAAGGCAAAATAAAGAGGTTAAGTACCAACCACCAAATCATTTTAGGAACTTCTATGACTCTGGTATCTGATAAAAACTCTCTAAGATATTTTCTCACGTCTTTTGTAGAATAACTATCTGGTGAACCAAGATTGCAGATAATGACCCCAACCTTTTGTTTGCCTTCATGGGAAAAATTCTCTTCGCCTAAAAAACTCATAAATAAGACCTTACTTTTTTTACAAAGTGTTTAACGTTCTCCTGTGGTGTCGTCTTGATTACTCCATGCCCTAATCCACATATCCAACCATTTCTGTCTTCGATCGAAAGAGAAGAAATTTCTGTAAGGAATAAATTTAGTGCTTTATCAAATTCGTTGAAATCTTGTGAGATAACTTTTTCGCTGAAATTACCTTGGATAAACCCATCTTTCCTTTTTGCAAAAATATCTTGAATGCTGACATTTGAGTCTACTCCTATTCCAGCAAAAGGAACTTCGGAGCTGTCAGTAGCAGCAAAGATCTCATCATAAGAAACTCCATCTTTTGCATAGTAACCAACTCGATTTGGAAAAGACTTTACCAACTCATTTAAAATTTTTTTTAAATAAATAGATAAATCATCTTTAACAAGCTGATGCGCACAAGAATCAAAAATCATTACCAGTTCAGCTCCAGCCTTTAATTGTAATAAAATATTTTGATGTAAAAGAGGATAGATGTGTTCCTCTAGAATTGACCATTGATAACTTTTAAGTTTATCTGATTTTTCTAATTTATTTTTCGCTGAGGCAAAAGACAATAACGTCCATGGTCCACCAATGAAGCCAATCATCGATTTATCATTCGGAAGTAGTTCCATCGTTCTTTCTATTGCCTCTCCTTGGAATTCTAGAGAAGAAATGGGATTTTTGTTGGTTAGAATTTTTGTAACATTTTTCTCTGATAAATGTTCTTTGAATTTTGGACCTGGGTCATAAATCAAATCCATACCCAGAGATTCCAAGGGAAAAAGAATGTCGCTAAACAGAATAGCCACATCAAAGTCGAATTCTTCTATAGGGCCTAAAGCAGTTTGAGCAGACAAAACTGGGTTTTTACAAAGTTCAACAAAAGAATGAGATTTCTTAAGATTTTGATAATGATCATGATATCTGCCAGCTTGACGCATAAACCAAATTGGCGGAATTTCCTGAGGAATCCGATTCAAAGCATTTTGAAACCTAAAGTTAGGCATATTGAAAATTATAGATTTTTTGCTATCTCTTTTGCGGCATAAGTTAAGATGCAATCCGCACCAGCTCGTTTGAATGAAAGAAGTGATTCAAACATTACTTCCTCACTCAGCCAGTTTTTCTCGATTGCTGCTTTCAACATAGCGTATTCTCCGCTTACTTGATAGACAAACGTGGGCATCTGAAAAGTATCTTTTACTGTCTTTACAACATCAAGATAAGGCATAGCTGGTTTTACCATCACAATGTCAGCACCCTCATTTATATCCATAGCAACCTCGTGAAGCGCTTCATCAATATTTGCAATAGCCATTTGATAAGTATTTTTTGTTTTATTGCCAAAAAATTTTGCAGACTCTACCGCTTCCTTAAAAGGACCATAGAACTTTGAACTGTATTTTGCTGAGTAAGCTAAAATCATAGTATTTTTAAAATCCTTTTCTTCTAGAGTTTTTCTTATAACCCCAATTCTGCCGTCCATCATATCGGATGGAGCAATGATGTCTGTGCCTGCTTGAGCTAGCTTCAATGCCTGATCTTCTAGAATTTTGAGCGTCTCATCATTATCAACATCGCCATCTGAATTTAATACGCCATCATGTCCATGAGTTGTGTAAGGATCTAATGCAACATCGGCAATGACCAACATTTCAGGAAAATTTTTCTTTATTGTTCTAATAACGTTATTTAGAAAATTATTTTCATTAACTGCCTCTAAACCCTTTTCGTTTTTTTTATCTTCATCAATTACAGGAAATATTGCTGCTGCTTTAATACCTAAGTTCATAAGCTCTTCAATTTCCTTAATAACACTTTTTTCCGAATGTCTAAAAATTCCACTAAGAGATTTTATTTCTTCTTTATCATTTAGGGATTCCTTAACAAAAATTGGTTGAATCAAATCATCGATAGATAATTTGCTTTCTGCAATAAGATCTCTGATAGATTTATTCGATCGAACTCTTCTTAGTCTTGTAAGTGGATATTTTCTTTTAAAATTTGCCATAATGAGTAAATAGGTGCGTAGCTTACTTTGCTTCTTTTACTTTTTCCAGCCAGTCTTCATAGTTTAAAAATGGCTTTATTTTATTGGGATATAATTTGTTCAACTCATCAAAGGTCTTACCCAAGCCACAAGAATGTTCTGCATTTTTAATACCAGGAAATCTCTTCAGCGCCTCCCTAAATGAACTTATAGACATCCAATAAAAATGAGAGTATCGCGACAAGTCTTCTATATCTTTTTTTGGAACTAGTTTGTAAGTTGCTAAAAGTTTTTTATCTTTGGGATCTGAGTCTTCATGTGAAACAAGAAACCAGCTGACCTTTTTAAAAAATGAACTAGGTTTAGATTGTTCTTCCCCTAAATTGTCCGAAGAACCGTTTACCCAAATTCCTTTCTTAGCTAATTTAAACCAATTTTCAATACCGCTTGTCCAAACAACATTAGAAAAATCAATTGAAGTGCCCTTTTCTATTGAGCTTGCTCTGGAAATGTAAAGGCCAGAATTACTCATTGTCTCAATTTCTTTGATACCTTGTTCAATTTTTGAACGTGTAAAAAAACTAAAATCCTTTTTCAATTTTGGAAAGTAATCATTTACAGGATATTTAAATTTTGACAGTCCTTTTTTAAAGGGTTGGAAAGACCTATTATCTATTAACTCATTTTCTGGGGTTAGGCCTTTTTCCGTAATGATTTTTCCTAGAGGATGATTTTCTATGCTCACACCAATTTTTTGGTGACAACCTCCACCAAATTTTTTTAGCTTTTTTCTCTCGGCTTCTACATCTTTTAAAACATCTAAATCATTGATTTTATTGATTAATTTTATAATTTTTGAATTTCCTGATTTTACTTCGATGGCCAATGCTCCCTGACCCGGAGCGCATGGATTTTGTGAAGATGGAATTACCATCCATAAAAATTCTTTTAGATCATTTTTGAGAGATTTCAATTCACTTGAAATTTCCGTCTTTGGGAACAACAACCTGTCTAAAGCCGCTTTAGCCAGAACCAAACCATCTGAGTCTGAATTCTTAAGCTTGAGGAATCTTGTAAGAATATTTCCTCTGATATCACTAAAACGCAAAGAAGAAATTTCGAAAGGCAATGCTTTTTTTAAAAACTTTGATAAATTTTCTTGCCTTCTGGGAGATGAAGTGAAGATATTAATTTTTTTCTTTTTTAAAGAATCTTTTTTAAAAATCAAAACATCCCTGGAGTCTGCTCTATTTATAGTTGCAACTACTTCTGTTCCTTGTTCCAGATCTACCGGAAGGTCCTTCCAAGAGTGCACTGCGATATCTGCCTTGTTGGAAAGAAGTTCTTCTCTAATATCTGATGTAAAAACTCCCATTTCGGGCATTTTATGCAGCGGAGTGGTAAGGTCTAAGTCACCTGAAGTTTCCTTAGTTTTAAAAACTATCTTTAGTGATGGAAATTTTTTTTCAATTACTTTGGCAACTTCGACAGCCTGTAATTTAGCAAGAGTGCTTTTCCTTGAAATTATCCTCAGCTCGTTCATTATAACCAATCCTTATAAACAACTATATTATTATAATACCCCTATTCAAAAATATTTAGTTTGAATGCATTTAGGTCTATAGTAATGTTCAAATCCAATTTGGAGATGAAATGAATTATAAAAAATACTTTTCTGACGAACTGACTTCTCTTAAGTCACAAGGGCTTTACAGAAAATTTAGAGAAATAAATAGAGATAAAAAACATTTTCCCAGAGCCACGGAAAGATTTGAGGGAAACGAAAGAGCCGTCGAAGTATGGTGCAGTAATGATTATTTAAACCTTAGTCAGCATCCTGAAGTTATCAAAAAATCTATTGATGTTATTCAAGAGCTAGGTACGGGGTCGGGAGGAACAAGAAACATATCTGGTACTTCTTCTTATCACGCCGATCTTGAAAAAGAACTTGCAGATTTACACAACAAAGAATCTAGTCTTATTTTTCCTTCCGCATACACTGCTAATCAATCGACTTTGTGGACCTTATGCAAAAAGTTAGAAGGAATAGAAGTATTCTCCGATGAACTCAATCATGCCTCCATGATACAAGGTATAAAAAACGCCAATGTACCATGCCATATATTTCGTCATAACGATGTTGGTCATTTAAGAAAGCTCTTAAACACATCCAATGCAAGTGTTCCTAAATTAATAGTCTTAGAGTCGCTTTATTCAATGGAAGGGCTAAGATCTCCCTTAAAACAAATTGTTTCTCTAGCTAAAGAATTTAACGCTTTGACTTATCTTGATGAGGTTCATTCAGTCGGTCTTTATGGTTTTGAGGGCAGGGGAATAGCTGAAGAACAAAATGTTTCAGATGATATTGATATCATCAACGGAACTCTATCTAAGGCATTTGGTCAAATGGGTGGCTATATTGCAGCAAGTGCCGACATTATTGACTTCGTAAGAAGCTTTGCTCCAGGTTTTATTTTTACTTCTTCTGCAAATCCAAGTATTGCTGCGGCGTCAATAAAAGCTATAGAGATTGCTAAGAAGTCAGAGAATCTTAGAGAAGACATACGAAAAAATTCAGACTTAATAAGAAATGGCTTGAGAGATCTACAAATTCCTCACTTAGATAACGATAGTCATATCATTCCAATTCATTTAGAAGATCCAAGGCTTTGTAAGGAGGCCGCTAATTTATTAATTGAAGAACATGGGATTTACATCCAACCTGTGTTCTATCCAACTGTACCCAAAGGAGATGAAAGGTTTAGAGTTACAATTACTCCAAAACACCAAGCAACTGACATCCAAGGTTTTCTATCATCGCTTGATCAAGTCTGGAATAAGCTGAGTTTGAGAAGAGAAAGATTTTCAGAAACAGATATCAAGCAAGTCGCAAAAATCTACTAAGCTATAAACGTCGAAATCCCGCTGTTAAGCGGGATTTCTTCTCTCCAAAAAACTTGCCTTGAAATACTTAGGGGGAGATCTTTAGTAGATTTGCCATGAGATGAAATGAAAAGGCGTCTCTAAAAATCTTTAATATCTCAATTTATGTTTTTCTTCTTGAAGAGTGAGCAATTTTTTTATCTAAAATAACTATCCTGGTTATTTTTCAAAGATAATTAAATTGCTCATCTTTTTTTTGCTCTCCTAAAAATTATTAAAACCTTCTTGAGTAAGATATTCTCATGTTCTGAGATTCTCCGACTGAAACCTGATGGTTTGAATGAGAATGAGGGTAATAAGTTTCATCACCTAAGTTCTCAATATTTATTCTCACAACATCGTTATCGTTCGGAGTAATGGCCATAGCCATGTCTAATCTTGTGTAGTCAGGCAGTTTTGGTCCGCTAGCTGAATTTATGATCGACTCGTCTTGGTAAGTTGCACCTAAGCTTATTGAAAAAATGTCATTAGCTTGATGGGTATACCATAGAGAATAAGTCAGTTCAGGGACCTCTTTTGCCTTGTCACCAGAAGTATTTCTAACAGCGTCAACTGAAGCTAAACCAAACCTAATAGCATTTCTTTCATCAATATCGCCGTTTAGCGTGATTTCAAAACCGTCTATAGCAAGAGCTCTAGTTTCAGTTCCTCC
>CEUJ01394088.1_pt1 | contig 13300 bp, 11 predicted proteins | sample 361531 | NCBI WGS metagenome assembly CEUJ01 (sample SAMEA2622842, study PRJEB7988) | marine metagenome | biome: marine biome (ENVO:00000447); feature: marine epipelagic mixed layer (ENVO:xxxxxxxxx); material: "saline water (ENVO:00002010), including plankton (ENVO:xxxxxxxx)" | depth 140 m | reverse complement strand
TCAGACCCTTCCAAAGAGGAAAGTCAGCGCTATCTGACAGAAAAATTTCTTATTAACTACTTTTCTAATGAAAAACAATTTATTCTTGCTATTAAAACTCATATGCAAGATAATGGGAACGTTACCAATAATGCATATCTTGATACTACAAGACCATCGAACGTTATTTTAATTGGAGACATAACACAAGGGAATAAAATTATATCCAAAAAATTTAATGTATTTAAGGATTTTGACTTTAATGCAGCTGTAGCCTCAAGTGATGGTTTTTTAACTGCATCATCATCAACAATACTTCAAGCTTTAGTGTTAGGCGTTAAGAATGGAATTGTGGATATATTTAATAATGGCTTTTACGATTACCTAATTAATCATAAAGCTACAATGTTAATTAACAGTGAACAGAGTATGCGATACTTTTTAGAAAGCAAAAAATTAGATATATCAGATGATACTCTTAGCTATTGTGGTTTAAAAAATTATAATGAAAAGTTTAATATAGGAGCACACCTATTAAAATGTATGAAAGAATTTGATAGGAATAATGAGAATAAACAGAGAAAGGGTAAATAGTTTTGGCTATAATTCTGTTGTTATTATTCTCTATTACATATGGTTTTTACAATATGGCATTTGTAGAAAGAAATTTTATTTTAGATAGTTATGGAGATATAAACAGTCATATCCGTTTTTTTAACACATTCGAGAATTGGGATGATTTTTCCTATTCTTATGCTATGTTTAACTCACAACTTGCATTCCGTTATATCATATTAATATGTAGAGAAATCTTCAATCAGAGCACATTAACCATTTTAGGTTATATTTCTTTTCTCACATCTTCAGCATTCTGCTTTCTAATCATTAGAGAAATAAGATCAAGAAAATATTTACTTTATTTGTTGCTTTTACTTCTTATGGTTCTCTTTACACCAAGGGTAATAAACTTATTTGTTCATGGCACAAGATCAGGTATAGCGTTTACTATACTTATTGTTGCTATTATGTATTTAAAGGGTACCAAACAATATGCTTTATTTGCAGTATCAACCATGATCCACTTGTCTATGCTACCATTTATCTCTCTTTATTTTTTATATTATGTTTTTAATAATAGAATTAAAAAGAGTTTTCTAACATCTTTATTTATATTGATAGTATGTTCATTTTTTTTTGCAATGATTGCTCCCGCATTTTACTATTCCGAAGGTGTTAACCAGAGTATTTTATATATGTCTGCAGTCTTCTATGTTGGGTTACTTACTATATTCAGTAACAAAAACGGAATTAAAAATCTTTACGGATTCATGGCTGCTGGGTCAATTTTAATTATCTTCTTTGGATATACTATTGATTTCTCTTTCATTAGGTATATTGGGAATGCAATAGTCTTGTATTTACTTTTTCTTGTCAAAGAGGGAGAAATAAGAAATATTCAAGTTTTTACAATCAGTTACGTCCCTTTCTTTATACTAACATCTTACTATTCAATTGCTAACTATTGGTAGTTACTATTAATGAAAAAAAATATTGTTATTATGGTTAGTGCTATGAATATGGGTGGAGCACAGAGAGTAGTTTCTATTCTGTCTAATCATTGGTCCAAAAATGGATATACCGTTACGCTGATCTCTACATTTTCCGGAGAAAAAATAAATCACTACAAATTAAATAAAAATATCACTTTAAAATATTTGAGTAACAATCCTTTTTTCCCAAAAAACAAAGTTTGGAATCTTGTTTGGAAATTGATTCATCTTAGGAAGTTAATTAAAATCCAAAATCCTGATGTAATCATTTCATTTCTTACACGAGTTAACATTGCCTCAGTTTTAGCTGCATTAGGAACTAAATATAATTTAATATTATGTGAAAGATCATGGCCTCCATTTACTTCTTTAAACAATAGTTTTTTTTGGATGTATAAAATTTTATTCAAAAGTGTTGATAGATTTATAGTTCAGACTGATAAAAGCAAGACTTGGTTGAGTCAGAACTTTCCTGGTAGTAATGTCGAGGTAATCCCAAATCCAATCGTATACCCCTTGCCTTTGAGCATCAAGCGATCGGTACGCCCCAATTCTGTAATTTTAAAAAATAAAAAAGTAATCCTTGCTTCCGGTAGGATGCATAAGTTAAAGCAGTTTGATGTCTTGATAAGAGCTTTCTCACAGATTAAAGACAAGTACCCAGATTGGGATTTAATAATATTGGGCGATGGTGAAGAAAGAGATGGCCTTAACCGGATGTTATTTGATCTAGAGATGAGTGATAGGGTTTATTTTCCTGGAAGAGTTGGTAATATGTCAGAATGGTATGAAAGGACGGATTTATTTGTTTTGAGCTCCAAAGTAGAAGGGTTTCCTAATGTGTTGCTAGAGGCGATGGCGCATGGATTGCCTTGTGTTAGTTTTGATTGTGATACAGGCCCAAGGGATATGATCCAGGATGGAGTTAATGGTATTTTGGTTAATCCTAAGGAAAAAGAGCTAGGACTCACAAATGCGATAAATAAAATGATTAGTAATGAAGAATTCCGCAGCAATATTGCTAATAATTCTATTTTTTTGAGAAATAAATATTCAGTTAGTAATATTATGAAAAAATGGGATAACGTTTTAGATCTGTAGCATCTAGTAAATGTTTTTATAATTATTATTTATTTCCAATTGAAAATTATAAATAAGTAAAAATAAAAGGTTGTAGGATGTCTACTCAACAAAATAAAAAGCGAATAGTTACTGTGGTTAATAAAATAACTATAACAAGTATGCCAGTTAACGAGTTTGCCCTATTTAGACAAAAAAATTATGGTGAGGATGCAAAAGTTTTAACTATAAAAGAAATAGATAATGATTTAAAAGACACCTTCTCTTCTATAGAGAGATGCTCCTTTAGAAAAAATGCTAGAAAGTTTATCAAAATACTATTGGACTCCTCGAAAGATATAATTCATATACATCAAGTTAGGTCAGGTTTGATGTTGGTATTGTTGACCAAGATATTACCTAGAAGATTTAATATTATAATAACTGTTCATAATAACTTTACTAAGTTTAATCTAATCAGTAGGTTGATAATTCTATTTAATGCATCATCTTCAAAAGCTATAGGCTTTGGTAGTAAAGCTAGTTATGAATCTTTTCCTGAATTTTTCAAAAAGTTATGGAAGAGTAAAGTATATATGATACCAAATAGCGTAAATATACAGCGCATAAATAAATTTATTGTTGATGAGAATATAACCAAATGCAAAAATGATAAAGTAGAGTTAGTAAGTGTTGGGAGATTATATACTCATAAAAATCATGAACAACAGCTAAGAATAATGGCAAGACTTCCTGATAATTATCACCTAAATATATTAGGTGAAGGCATTATTAAGGAGCATCTTTTAGAACTAATTGAGAGTTTAGGTATTGGTAAAAAAGTAACAATGGTTGGTTTAGTTCCGAGAACAGAGATGTATAGGTTGTTTATTAATGCTGATATTTTTATTCATACTTCAAAGTGGGAAGGGTTGCCGGTAGCTGTCTTGGAGGCTATGGCTTGTAGATTACCAATATTGTTATCAGATATCCCACCTCATCGAGAGATAGAGAAAAAATCAACAGATAAATTGGTCTGCACAAGTGATGATGATTATTTTAATACTATAATAAAATACTCAAAATATTCAAAGACGCAGAGAGATGGTATTGGTGAGAGAAATAGTAAAATAGTTGAAGATTTCTATAGCTTAGATTCTATGCATAGAGAGTATAATAAAGTTTATGATAATGTTCTATCTACCAAAGATTCATAAAGTAACTGATACAATAAAGCCTAAAATAGGTAACTGTATTAGTAGTATCTTTTAATAATTGTATCGAGATATGATATATTGCTATATCTATCCAACTCTTCTTGACTCAATAGAACTTTTTTAAATTTACTATTATCTACCTTAAAGTAATCACCCTTATTAACAGTGTGATATTTAGCTTTTAGGTTTAAACATCTCTCAAATGACTCTACAATTTCAAAAATAGTAAATGGTTTATCTTGTATGATATCTACTGTTTCATTTTGAATATGATATGTCTTTTGAATAAAATATACTACACTATCAATATCCAGTATGTATCTATATGATTTTGCATAAATAGTCATATCTTTCTGTTCAACTATATTTTGAAATAGAAAATTAAATAGTGATTTTTTATTGCCACCTCTACCTACTACTACAGGTAATCTATAGATAATATACTTTTTAAAATTCTTTTTTATAAATCTTTCTATCTTTATCTTATGCTTAGAGTACATTGAATCCTTCTCACTTGGGTCAAGTGTATTAATGGTACTAAAGTATATAAACTTTTTAGTTTTACTTTTATATTTTTTGATTAAATCAAACTCCCGTTTAAAGTCTGCACTATTTTCTGACCTTGAGTTAGATACACCACTTGCAAAAATTATACAATCTTTGAAATCCCCAGATACCTTTTTAAAAGCTTCTGCTATTAAACCATTTCCTATTATCATCTTTTTCTTTAGCATAATATTAAAATATTATAGAGTAAACATATTTAAAACTACAACAGTATACACCCACCCTGACTTGGAAATTGCTAGTGATTACGTTAATCTTGCCTTGAAAATTTCAAAGAATAGGTAAAGCATAAATTAATTTTGAAAACTCTAATGGCTAGCATGTATATTAATACAATTTGATTCTTTATTTACTTTAAATAATACATTTGCTAGGAATTGCTATTTATAATTTTTTTCCAAAATAATCACATTATAGACTAAAACAATTCGAATATTGAACTAGTTTATATAGGAAGGTTACAAAGACAAAAAATCATGAATTATTAATTAATTCTGGTATCTTTGTAAGTACAGTTTTAGGGTAAGGAATGCCTGTTGCAGTTTTAGAGGTAATGTCTTGTTACTCGCCTGTTATTTTATCTAAAATCCTTACACATAGAGAGCTATGTCTCCAACCCCTAGAAAGGTGTTACTTTGTTGATATTTTAAATAAGGGTACATAATTAATTCTTTAAATTATGTTAGTGATAACACTAAATAGGTAAGGGCTGACAGGGAAAAGTCGTAAGAATATTTGATTAGTAATTTTAGTGCAAATAAAATATTTGGTTATTATAACAAGGCATACAACTTTTATTAAGAAAACAATAATTAGTGTTAGTCAATTTTGGAGTACTTAGATCTCAAAGTAAAAATACCAATAGAGTATATTTTTTGATTATTAACTAGATTATAGATTATATTTTGCAGAAACTTATTGATAATAAGGGCTTGCGTCTAAAAATGAGTAATATGGACTAATTAAGAATCCTCTTTTAATTGGCAGAATGATAATTACCTATAAATTAATTTACAAGGAGATACTTTATGAGAATTAGTTTTCTCGGAGATATAAGTTTAAATAATAGATATAATATATTATATACTAAAAACAAAAAGCCATTTAATAATATATCCGAGACTTTATCACAATCTGACTATGTCATAGGCAATCTGGAATGCTTAAGTGAGGGAATTAAAGAAAATATTTTAAAAAGACCACGTTTAAAAACTGACAAAAATACTTTAGGTTATTTATCTGACATTAACTTAAATATATCAACACTTGCAAATAACCATGCTTATGATAATTGTCGTGAGGGTTTTGAAATAACAACCAATGTATTAAATAATCTCAACATTGATTATTTAGGAGCTAGTATTGACCAGCAGGATTCACAGAAGCCGTATTTTATTAAGAATGATAATAAAATAGCATTATTAAATTATATCACCCACGATACAAACCCTAACCTTCCCCATAATGCTGATGTTTATTTAAACTTTTTTGATTTAGATCAATCATGTGAGCAAATACGAGTATTAAAAAAACAGACTCAATTAGTATTTGTAATTCTGCACTGGGGCGGTAGAACTGAGGGAGGATATTTCCCTGATTGGAATCAGCCTAAGATTGCTAAGCAACTTATTGATTCAGGTGCGGATTTAATAGTTGGGATTGGTTCTCATACTCTGCAACCATATGAAATTTATAAGGGGAAATATATATTATATAGTTTAGGAAATTTTTGTTTTGATGACATCCTATTTGAGGGTAAAACCATAGAAATAGAGAAACCTAGTAGAACCGAATCAGCAATATTAAATGTAATAATTAATAGAGATTCAGAAATAGACATTGAGCTAGTGCCAATTAATAAAAACAATGATCTTGAATTATATATTGATAATAATATTCTCAAAAAAGTTAAATGGCGCCAAATTTTATTTAAATTAATTTTTAGCAATAAGCTATTTTGGTTTTTATACTATTTACAACTTAAATCATTATCTCCTATAATTTGGTATTTTTTTGGTAATGAACGTAGTTTTTTTACTCAATTAAGAAAACTCAATGTAAAAAAAATGAAAAATTATTTATTTTATATTAAAAGTAAGATTAAGAATCATTTTTAGTATGTTTTGATGAGTAGGATAAATTTATGAGAAAATATTTAAATAGGTTTTTTCACGATTTATCACTAGAAAGGTATAAAATCTATAAAGAACTCCAAGAAAATCAGTTTTCTGGTTACAATACCGTAAAAAGTTTACAAAAAGAAAAGATATCGAGCTTATTGCGTCATTCTTTTAAAATACCATATTATCAAAAATGTTTTAAAAGTTTAGGTATAACTCATCATGCTATTGAAGCGGATAAATCATTGAACATTTTGAAGGAATTGCCAATCCTTTCAAAGGACTTGTTAAAAGAGAATTTTCAAGATTTATGCGCTCCTGATCATCAAACAAGAGGGTCCTATATCAATTATTCTGGAGGGTCAACAGGAGAGCCTACTAAATTTTTACAAGATCCTAACTATAGAGAGCACTCGCAAGCTCATAAAAGTTTAGCCATTAGCTGGCGAGGTGTAGATTCTTTTGATAGTGTTTTTTATGTTTGGGGTGCTGCACGGGATATGAATAAAGGGTTCATAAGCAGTGTTAAAAACTTTATGAGAAACAGATATTATTTCAATTGTTTTTCATTAACTGAAAAAAACATACGTTTTTGTATCAAGAAACTCAATACTAGAAAACCAGCTCTAATTGTAGCTTATGCAGATGCAATTTATGAAATAGCTAAATATGCGAACGAACATAACCTATTTGTTGAGCCTCAACAGGCAATTCATACTGGAGCAGGTAATTTGTATGATTTTATGAAAGAAGAAATTGTTAAGTGCTTTCAATGTAAGGTTTTTAACCATTACGGTGCACGTGATTCAGGTAGTATTGCATCTGAATGTATTGCGCAAAATGGACTTCACATAATGGAATTGCACCAATATGTTGAAATATTAGATGATGATAATAAACCAGTTCCAGACGGGAAAGAGGGAAAAATTATTGTGACGACATTGAACAATTATTCTATGCCATTAATTCGCTATGAAATTGGAGATAGAGGGATTAAAGCACCTTATAAGAAATGTCCATGTGGTGTTGTATTCTCAAAGTTACAATCTCTGACTGGTAGGAGTGAAGACAGGGTAATTACGCTTGATGGTCAATATATTGATTCTGCCTTTTTTATTCATATTATTGGTGTTGAATGCAATCAAACTGGTGATGTAAAAAAGTTTCAGGTAGTTCAGAAAAAGAAAAGTGAAATTGAAATTAATATTGTTCCTAAAAAAGATGTGTTAGATGATACCGTTAAAGACAACATAAAAAATCAAATACAAAATAGACTAGGTTCTTCAATTAAAGTGATTATTAACATTGTTCAAGATATTGTCAGAACACCAACTGGAAAATATCGCTATGTGATCAATGATTTGTATGATCAAAATAAAAAGGATTTTTCGGTTATCTCTTCTCCAAAATAGTTAATGAGATTTTTCTTTTAATTAAAACTAAAAAAAATAAATGATTAAAAAATGGAAGGTATTGGTGTAGCGTCTATTAAGTTAGGAGTTCTGCTCATCCTCGTTTATTATCGTGTAAGATAATAGATATGATTTTTATAGATATTACAGGTCAACCATGTGCTGGTAAATCGAGCTTTATTGAAAAAGAAGTGATGAAATCCAAAAGGATTTACACATACAAAAAAACATTTCGCAAAAGTCTATTGTACCTTTTTTCTGGAATTAATTACCTTGGTTTTCAACGCACAAAAGTTTTACTATTTTGGTCTTTAAAAGAGAATGCCTCCTTTATTTTTAGGATTAATATTTTTCGTAATGCAGTATTAAAGTTTGGAATCTTTTATAATTTGGAAAAATTAAGTCAAAAAGATTCACAAAAAACGCTAGTGGATGAGGGCTTATCCCACCTTCCTTTTCTTTTTCTTAATACCGAAACAAAACAAGTTGTAGATTTTATATCCCATGAGTTGCAAAATGTGAATGTATGGTTTTTAAAATCTCCAGAATATGATATTATAAAAAGTAGGCTCACTACCAGAGGTCATAAACGTCTTAAATTTCTACCTGTTACCTACTTTGTCAAAAAAAATAAGGAGATTGAGGACGTATTACTAAACATTTATCCAAAACTTTGTAAAGAATTAATAATTTTATAATATGTTACATATATTTGAAAATTTATTTTCAAGATTAAATACTGCTGATGTTCCTTTTTGTAATTGGAAGAGTCATCATGCATTAGAATCATATCTCAAGGGTAATGGCGATTTAGATCTTTTTATACCATCTCAGTTTAAAAGTCAATTTGAAAAAATTGCTGTTGATGAAGGTTTTAAGCTTGCCACCTCTTATCAGGCTAATCACGACCATATTGAGCACTATTACGGCTTAGATAGAGCCACCCTAAATTTTGCTCACATACATGTATACTTTAAGATAATAACTGGAGAACATGTCTCAAAAAACTACATTCTTCCACTAGAAAATTTTGTATTAAATAATCTTGAGACATATTCTAATCTGCCTGTAATAAATAGCAAACTACGAAGGAATATTTTTCTAATTCGCTACTTTTTAAAAATTGGCTCGCTGTATGGTTTAGCGCAATATTTGAGGGAATTAGAAAAGTATCGTAATGAATGGGATTCGATTAATCAAGAGAGTGAGCACATTGGTATTAGGGATTTAGCCTTATCCAGCAAAGAATTTCAAAAAATGAGCTCTACATATACGTCATCTTCACTTTTAAAAAAGTTTCTTCTATCGTTAAGGCTAAAAAGACAACTAAAAGTGTACAAGAAGAGGTCTTATTTTCAACATAAAATATTTGAAATAAAAAATTTTATTACACGTCTTCTTAACAAGTTGTATTTCAAAAAACAAAAACTACTGAATCCAGGTATAGTCATTGCAATTTGTGGTTTAGATGGTTCTGGCAAATCTTCTTTAGTTTCTGCTTTGAATAATATTTTCTCAGAGCACTTTTGTACTAAAGTTTTTCACCTTGGAAGGCCTGCATCAAGCTTGATAACATTTTCTTTTAACTTATTAATTAAAATCGAAAGATATCTAAAAAAAACTAAATTAATTAATAAGAATAAACGTTCAGTAAATACTGCTAATAATATATCACTAGTTTATGCTATTCGTTCAGTAATGTTAGCTTATGATAGAAAAATAGATGCTATGAGAGCCCATAGATATAGCAAAGATGGTTATGTTTCAATCTGCGATCGCTACCCAGGATTAGGCAATGGTAAAATGGATTCTCCCAGAATACCATTAAATGATGATAGAGGAATATTTTATCAATTTTGTTATAACTTAGAGAAGAAGTTATATGAGTCAATAAAACCAGCGAACATGATCTTTCAACTTTCTGTACCATTGCAGATCGCTATCGAAAGGAATAACAAGCGTGAAAAAGTTGACAAGGAAACTGAAGATGAATTGCGTGAACGTTTTTTACTAAACTCTGAAGCTGTTTTTTTAGGAGAACAATATAGTTTTATTGATGCATCCGTATCTTTTGAAGATGTGTTAAATAAGGTAGCGAACCTAATTTGGTATTCTAAAACGTGGAAAGTGGATGGTTAATCATATTGAATAAATTAATTTACAATACCAATAAAATAATGGATTCTTTTTGATATTATTGATAAATCAGCAAACTGTCTTATGTTGTGTAAGCCTTTTTGTTTATCTGACGCGAATGTGGAAAGATAGAAAGTTCGATGCTATCATTGCCATTGATTAAGGGCAATTCATGAAAGTTCTCATGTTTGTAAATGTAGATTGGTTCTTTTTTTCTCACAGATTACCTATTGCTAAAGCTGCAAGTAATAACAATGTGGATATGTCAGTATACACTGATTTTACAAGAGTACATGATAAAAATGATAATGAAGGATATGCTTTTTTTCAAAGTCCTATACGTAGAAAATCAAAATCCATTTTTCATGTTATAATTGAATTTTATAATTCTTATTTAATTATCAGAAATAAAAAGCCTGACCTTGTTCATGCAGTAACCATAAAACCAATTATAATACTCGGTTTAGTCTCTCGGCTTACATCCACCCCTTTCTTGGGTGCTGTCTCAGGACTTGGCCCCGCCTTTCAGGCGAAAAATTGGTATGAAAGAACTCGCTTAATAATAATTGAATTGATCTTTAAATTTATCTTTAGAAATAAAAAAGCTAAGGTTATATGTCAGAGTGAAAATGACCAAAACGTTTTAGTTGATCGAGGTATTGTAATCACTGAAAATATTCACTTAATACCAGGATCAGGGGTAAACATAGAAACTTTTTCACCAGCAAAGAAAAAACTAGATTATGAACAGTATGTATTAATGTCATCAAGGATTTTGGTAGACAAAGGTGTTAAGGAGTATTGCTTAGCAGCAAAAATGGTAAGTGATAAGCTAGGAAATGAAATTAAGTTCAAACTTTCTGGAATGATTGATACCCACTCTCCAACGTTTATTTCTGAATCTGAATTAATAAAACTTACAACCAACTGTGGAGTTGAATATTTAGGTAATAGGAAAGATATGCCTGAGCTTTTGGCATCCGCACTTATTTTTGTCCTACCGTCCTATTATGCTGAAGGTGTTCCAAAAGTTCTTTTAGAAGCCTCTTCAAGCGGAGTACCAATTGTTACAACTGATCATCCTGGATGTAGAGATGCTGTGCTGGAAGGGGATACGGGCCTATTAGTTAATATCAGAGATGCTATATCCCTTGCAGATGCAATCATAAAGTTACTAGAAAATAGGACAGCATTAGTCAAGATGGGAATGAACGGAAGAGCGCTAATGGAGTCTAAGTTTAGAGATTCTGAGGTAGTGAAAATGCACTACAAACTATATTTTGGATTGTGTAAATAGCTTGTTAAAACAACAAAAAATATTAATAGCAGGGCGATCTGGAATCATTGGTTCCAACTTATTTAATATTTTAAGAGATAATTATAAAATAATCTCATTGGATAATAATAGTAATATCTTGGAGGACGACTTTTTTCATTTAGACCTTTCCAATAGAACAGATGTAAAAAAATTTTCAGAAAGTTCACCAAAGTGTGATGCGCTGATATTTTTAGTTGGATTAGCACATAAAAAGGGAAAAGGGAAAGAATATGATGAGTTTAATCTTATAAATAAACAAACATTAATTAATCTATTGTCGAGTCTAGATGAAAAAAACAAGCTCCCAGATAAAATAATTTTTACTAGTACGATTTCAATCTACGGAGAAAAAATTAGTCAGGACACATATTACGAAGATTCACCTAAAAGCCCATTCAGCCCTTATGCGGTAACAAAATTGGAAGCAGAGGAGTTTCTACTAAAAAATTATGAAACAAGATCTTGGGTACTTCGATTCTCTCCAGTATACGCTCCTAATTTCCAATTAAATATTAAACGTCGGACAAGAATTTTTAATCGTTTCTATCGAGTTGGTGATGGAGAAAATAAGCTCTCTTTATGCAATTTGAAAAATATAAGTCATGTAATTTCAGGCATCCTCGAAGAAAAAATTCCTGCAGGAACATACAATATATCCGATAAAAATGAATATTCTTATAATGATTTATTAAAATACATGAATGCAAAATGGGTTTTATATATTCCATCATTCTTTATGAAATTACTTTATTATCTAGGTAAACTAATCGATAGTATTTTTTTAAAAGAAAATGTTACAAAACTAATTTCGAACAATATATTTCCATCTGATAAAATTAGAAAATATATCGATTTGCCATCTACACTAAATGATAGCAGATAATGATGAGTAGAATTTTAAGCATAATTATTCTAATATGCATTTCACCAATCTTATTAATAGTATCAGTAATTATTTTAATAGATGATGGCCTCCCAATTATGTTTAAACAAAAAAGAGTGGGACAATACAATGATCATTTTTTTATATATAAGTTCAGAACTATGAAAAGGAATACACCTGATATACCAACACATCTAGCTAATTATGGTCAATCAATATTCACTAATGTTGGCCCCTTTTTAAGAAAGTATAGTTTAGATGAATTAACACAACTGATCAATATTGTTAAGGGTGATATGCAATTTATAGGTCCCCGTCCTGCTTTACATAACCAGAATGACTTAATTGAATTACGTTCTAAAGTCGGAGTTCATAAATTAATTCCAGGAGTGACAGGATGGGCACAAGTAAATGGAAGAGATGCGCTTAGTATTCCAAAGAAAGTAAAAATGGATGAATTTTATTTAAAAAACCAATCACTTCTTCTTGATTTGAAAATTTTAATTATGACTATTAAAAAGGTTTTTAAAGCAGAAAATGTATTAGATAAATAAAACCACTTTTTTCTAATGAAAATAATTTTAAAATCAATAATTATCATTTATCATAAAATAATGATTTAAAACATCCAAATTTATATTAGTTTTATTAAATTGGCTCTGTTGTATGCTATTAATTCAGTTTTCGTTGTCGGTTAACTAAATAGTAACAACTTGTTTTGGAAAATTAAAACCCGTTTAACACCAAATGAATTATAAAAATAGGAACATTAAACTAACTTTTTTTGATGCAATAGTCTCTTTGTGCTCATTATATCTTGCTTTTTTAATACGGTTTGACTTCTCTATTCCTGAAAACTTTTTACTTGTATTCTATGATTGGTCCCCATGGTTTATAATGATACAGATTTCTATTTTTTATTTCGCAGGTTTATATGCAAGAATTTGGCGGTACATTAGTTTGTTTGACTTATATGCAATTTTATACTCTTTAACAGCAGTTTCTGCAACATCAATCCTTTTTGTTTTTATCTTTTTTGGCTCGCTTGGTTATCCTAGG
>CEUJ01070031.1_pt1 | contig 13325 bp, 15 predicted proteins | sample 361531 | NCBI WGS metagenome assembly CEUJ01 (sample SAMEA2622842, study PRJEB7988) | marine metagenome | biome: marine biome (ENVO:00000447); feature: marine epipelagic mixed layer (ENVO:xxxxxxxxx); material: "saline water (ENVO:00002010), including plankton (ENVO:xxxxxxxx)" | depth 140 m | reverse complement strand
ATTTTCACCTTTTACTAAAATTTCACCATCTTCAGCAATTTTTACTTCATTACATTTAAATGGAATTCCAACGGTCTCTATTCTTATATCATCTATTGGGTTACAACTCACAACTGGTGAGGTTTCAGTTAAGCCATATCCTTGCAGTGTTGGCAACCCAATAGCGTTTAAAAAGGTTCCTATCTCAGTATCTAGCGCACCCCCTCCAGAAACAAATGTCTTAAGACTTCCTCCAAACTGCTTTTTAACTTTACGTCTAACTAATTTTTCCACGGCAAAATTTAGTAATTTTTCGAATAATGACATATTTTCTTTTCTAAATTTTTTTGTCCCAAGTTTAACTGTGTTGTTAACTAGAAATCTCTTGAATCCTTTTGCTTTATTAAAAGAAGAATTTATTTTTTGATAAAGATTTTGATAAAATCTAGGTACAGCTGTCATAATGTGTGGTGAACATTCCGACATATTCTTTATAAGCTTATCGATACTTTCTGCATAGAATACATTAGCGCCTACAGCTATCTGTATGAATTGAACTGCATGCTCATATGAATGGGAAAGAGGTAGCCATGTTAAAAATCTTGTTTCATTTTTTAATATTGGTTTTAATAATTCATGACCCCCTTCACAGTTACTCAATATACCGCCATGACTTAAAATAACACCTTTTGGATTTCCTTGAGTTCCAGAAGTGTAAATTATACATGCTGGATCTGATCTTTTAGCATTTATTTGCATTTTGATACTATCTTCTTGATTTTTACCATGTATTATTTTTTCTAGATTTAAATAAAATTTTTCATTTACTGAAGTTAATTTTTCAAACGAAAATATTTTCTTTATCGATGAAGTTTTTTCACAAATACTTTTAACTTTATTATATTGTTCATCGTTTGATACAATTATAATGCTTGGTGAACAATCATTTATAATATATTCATAATCTTTTGTGACATAAGTTGTATATGCCGGGACTGTAATTCCACCAGCTAACATTATTGATAAATCACTCATCATCCACTCTGGTCTATTTTCTGAAATTAATAAACACCTATCTCCCTTTTTAATAATTTTTGAAAGATGATGAGCAAAGTCTATAACAATTTTATTCACATCTTCCCATGTAAAATACGTTTGACTATTTTTTAAGCTAGACAGAAAAATTTTGTGCTTTTGTTGTTTCTGATATTGATCAAAAAATAATTCAACCAAATTATTATATTTTTTATAATCCATATATACCTGGTGGGCAAAGAGAGACTCGAACTCTCACAGTATTGCTACCATTGGATTTTGAGTCCAACGCGTCTACCAGTTCCGCCATTTGCCCACAAAAACATTTATTAATTACTAATAGTATAAAAATTATTTATATATTAAAAGGAAATATGTTCCGTAAACTCTATAACAAAACTATTGAACTTGCTGGAAATAAAAACTCTAAATTCTTTTTAGGAGCTATTTCTTTTATCGAAAGTTTTATTTTTCCAATACCTCCAGATGTAATTATTATTCCAATGACCATTGCTAAGCCAAGAAATTGGATTAAGATTGCTTTGATAGCCACTATAGGATCTGTTTTGGGAGCAATATTAGGTTACTTTATTGGATACATTTTTTTTAATGAAATTGGGATTAAGATTTTTGAACTTTATGGAGTTGATAATACTTACTTTCTTAAAGATAAATTTTCTTCAGATGGAGGGGTGATAGCATGGATGACTTTGTTGGCTATAGCTGGTTTTACTCCTGTTCCATTTAAATTACTAACAATTACAAGTGGATTTGTAAATTTTAATATTTTTTACTTTATTTTAGTTTCTTTAATAACAAGAGGTTCAAGATTTTTTATAATATCATTTCTAATAGGTAATTTTGGTCCCACAATGAAAAAGATAATAGAAAAAAAATTAATTACTCTCTCAATCTTATTTACAATAATAGTTTTAATAGTTGCTTACCTTGTTTATAATTTTTTAATTAATTTTATCCAATAATTAATAAATGAAACTTAAATATTTTTATCCATTAATTTTTTTAATAAGCTTTTTTACAATTCTTTCAGCTTTATATATAGAATATATTTTATCTGTTCCTGCATGTACGTTGTGTTTATATCAAAGAATTCCATATATAATTTCTATTATTTTATGTTTTTTTGGATATTTTTTTCCAAATAATAGAATATGGATATTTTTACTAATTTTAACATTTCTATTAAGCGCAGTTATTTCTGGATATCATCTTGGGATAGAAAATAATATTTTTCCTGAGTTTTTGGGATGTACAAATGAAAGTATTAATACTATTGATAAAGGTAAATTATTACAAAGTTTAAATAGCTTTTTGCCCAACTGTAAAGATGTAAATTTTAGAATTTTCGGCATTTCTCTTGCGACTATAAATTTCATATTATCAATTGCTTTAACAGGAATAATCATTAAATACAGTTTTCATGAAAAAAACTCCTAAAAAAAAAATAGAAGAATTTATTCGCGTAGACCATGCTGGTGAAAGGGGTGCAATTAAAATTTACGAGGGGCAACTACTAGCCCTAAATACGATTGTAAAAAATAATGAATTAAAAGATACAATTGAGCATATGAAAGAACATGAGGTTGAACATTGTGAGTTCTTTGAAAATGAGATTAAAAAAAGGAAAATAAAACCAACAAGATTTCTTAAGTTGTGGGATCTTTTAGGATTAGGACTTGGGTTTGGGACAACAATTCTTGGTAAAGAAGCTGCAATGTTATGTACAGCATCAGTAGAGGAGGTCATACAAGATCATTACGCAGATCAAATTAACCAATTAGAGGATGATGAAAAAGAGTTAAAAAAAAAAATTGTTAAATTCAGAGAAGATGAAATTGATCATAAAGATATAGCTTACAGCGAAGGTGCTTCAAAAAAAGGATTATATAAGATTTTAGACGGTGTAATAAAAGCTGGTTCTAAAATTGCAATCAAAATTTCTGAAAAGTACTAAACTAATTTTCTAATTCGACATCCCAATAGAGATAATCCATCCAGCTTTCGTGAAGGAAATTTGGAGGAAAATTTTTACCATTTTTATGCAAATCCTCTGTCGTTGGTGCAAAAGGCAAAATAGTAAGTTTCATTCCTGATTTTTCAAGAAGCCTCCCCCCTTTTTGAACGTTGCAACTTGAGCAGGCTGTTACAACATTTTCCCAATTTGTCTTACCTCCTTTAGATCTTGGCAATAGATGATCAAATGTCAGTTCATTTTTACTCCCACAATACTGACAGGAAAACTTATCTCTTAAAAAAACATTAAACCTTGTAAAATTTGGGTTTCTCAGAGGCTTTATATAATCTTTTAATGCAATAACACTTGGTAATTTCATACTAAAAGAAGGACTTCTTACTACTCGATCATAATAACTTACAATAGAGACTCTATTTAAAAAAACTGACTTAATTGAATCTTGCCAGCTCCAAAGAGATAATGGATAATAACTTAATGGTCTATAGTCTGCATTTAACACTAAGGCAGGACAATTTTCTAAAGAGATGTTTTTGCTTAACATATTAAATAATCTAGCTTATAATTTTTTTAAAATCAATATAACAAATTGAATATTGTTTTTTTTTAATTATTCAAATTTGTTTTTATAAAATTTAAAGCTAGGCTGGATGCCTCGATTGGTATATGATGTCCACAATTTTTTATAATATTAGTTTTAATATCAAATTTATTTCTATCAAAAAAATCCTTTGCTTCTAAAAGAAAATTAGAGCTTACAATCTCATCGTGATCGCCATGTATAAGAAGAATTTTACTTTTGTTTTTAATTCTTTTTTGAAGATTATCTTTGTTTACAATTTTTCCAGAGAAACCTATTATGCAATTAAATTCTTCATTTGTAGTTACTCCAGTATTAATTGACATCATGCAACCTTGGCTAAAACCACATAAAACAATATTGTCATTTGATAGTTTATATTTACTTTTTACCTCTTCAATAAAGTTTTTTAATATTATCTCTGCATTCAGAGATTTTTCTAAAATATAATCATCATCATCTTTTGAAAGATCAAACCATTGAAAGCCTATAGGATTTATTGCACATTTTTCATGCCCATTTGGGCATAAAAATACAGTGTTCTTTAAAGACCTTTTCCAATTAAGAGTAAGAATACTTATATCTTTTCCATCTCCTCCATAACCATGAAGAAGAATGACAGCATTTTTTACAATTTCATCATTTTCTGGAGGTATAACTAAAGTGTCTAGGCAAAATGTCATAATTTTAATTATTTATAATTTGTACTTTTAATGTATATATCACGATATGTTATCTGGAACTTTAATCAAAATCATCTCTATTGTTTTGTTACTTTTAGTTGCTGTAGTTTTATTCCTTGGCATAGCTAATTTATTCAAAGGTGGTTCAAAAAAAGCGTCTAATAAATTGATGCAATTAAGAGTTATACTGCAGTTTATTGCAATAATTGCCCTTGTCGGTTTTGCCTATTTTTTTAAGAATTAAAACTTAATCAATTAACAAAAATAAGTTAAATCGTTAATAATATTTAATTATTATGAAAAAAAATAAACCAATTTGGGGAACACGTATTAAAAGTAGAACTTCAAATATATTTGAAAGAGTATCTAGTTCTATAGAGATAGATCAAAGACTGTTTAAAGAAGATATTTTAGCATCAATTGTACATGTTGAAATGCTTAATAGGCAAAAAATAATTAATTTTAAAATTAAGAACAAGATAATTTGGGGATTGAAAAAAATTCAAAATCAAATAATTAAAAAAAAATATGTATTTGATTATCGAGATGAAGATATACATATGAGTATAGAAAAAAAACTATTTGAACTTATCGGAGAAGATGCTGGATTTATTCATACTGCAAGATCAAGAAACGACCAGGTCTTAGTTGATTTTAAAATTTGGATGAAACATTCAAATCATAAGTTAATTAAACTAATAGATCAAACTAATAAAAATATTTTAAAGATTGCAGAAAAAAATATTTATACAGTTATGCCGGGTTTTACTCATTTAAAAAATGCACAACCTATTTCATTTGCACATTATATGATGGCTTATTATGAAATGTTTAGTAGAGATAAAAAAAGATTAGAGAATAATTTTACTAACTTAAATGAAAACCCGTTAGGTTCTAGTGCTTTATCTGGAACATCCTTTGATATAGACAGAAAATTTACAACAAAAAAACTTGGTTTTAAAACTCCAACAAATAACTCTATAGATACAGTTTCTGACAGAGATTTTGTGTTGGATTTTCTTTTTGCTTCATCAGTTTGTGCAATGCACATTTCTAGATTAGCAGAAGAATTTATAATTTGGAATTCTGATGCATTTAACCTAATAACATTAAATGATAAAATAGTAACTGGTTCATCTATAATGCCGCAGAAAAAAAATCCAGATCCACTTGAATATTTGAGAGGAAAAGTTGGTAATACTTATGGAAATTTATTTTCTATGATGACCATTTTAAAAGGATTACCCTTATCTTACTTTAAAGATTTACAAGATGATAAAAAAATTGTTTTTGACACCTTTGATGGTCTGATTGAATCATTAAAAGTTTTAAATGAAGTATTAAATAATTTTTCAGTAAATAAAAGTGAGATGTTAAAGCTTTCAAAAAAAGGTTATATTACATCTACTGATCTAGCAGATTATCTTGTAAAAAATATAGGTTATTCTTTTAGAAAGTCTTATCAAGTTACAGCAACGATTGTTAATTATTGTGAAAAAAATAAAAAAACGCTTTCGGATTTATCTATTGAAGAATTAAAAAAAATAGAACCTAGAATAAAAGAAGATGTATTTAATGTATTTGATCTTAAAAAATCAGTAAATTCAAAAAAATCATATGGTGGAACATCTTTTGAAAATATAAAGAAAATGATAAAAAAATACAAAAATGCTTAAAAAAATAATTATAATTTTATTAATTTTGATTCCACTTATTTCTTGTGGCAAAAAAGGTGATCCAGTTTATCAAGAAAAATCGGGGTTGATTAAAATCAAAGTCTATGGAACAAGTAGTCCATTGATTGTTTAATAATTAATTTAAAATTCATAATGCACTACAAAAATAATAAATTATTTATAGATAAAATATCAGCTGATAAAATCATTAATAAATTTGGAACGCCAATTTATTGCTACTCATATAAACAGCTAAAGGAAAATATACTAAGTTTCCAAAAAAATTTTAGTAGGATAAATCCAATTATATGTTTTGCAGTAAAAGCAAATAGCAATATTAAAATTTTAAACGAAATAGGAAAGCTAGGCTTGGGTGCTGATGTTGTATCGAAAGGTGAATTAATAGCTGCAATCAAGGCAAAAATAAATCCAAAAAAAATTGTATTTTCAGGTGTTGGTAAAACCTATAGAGAAATTGAATTTGCTGTTAAGAAAAAAATCTTATTAATTAATGCAGAGTCTTTAGGTGAGATCAAAAATATTTTGAGAATTGCTAAAAAAAATAAAACAAAAATCGATATTGGTTTAAGAGTAAATCCAAATGTTGATGCTAAAACTATTAAAGAAATAACTACTGGAAAAAATTCAAATAAATTTGGTCTTTCAGAAAAAGATATTTTGGAGATAGTTAAATATTATAAAGGCTCAAAATTTTTAAATATAAAATGTTTAAGTGTCCATATAGGTAGTCAAATCACAAGCCATATTCCTTATCTAAAAATGCTAATAGCTATTCAAAAAATAATTGATAGAACAAATTATCATTTTGAATACATTGACCTTGGTGGAGGAATGGGTATTGACTATGGTCAAAAAAAAAAATTACTTAATTATAAGAAATACTCAGGAGAAATATACAAATTTGTAAAAAGAAATAATGTTAAAATAATATTTGAACCAGGAAGATCAATAATTGGTAATACTGGTTATTTAATGTCTAAAATTATTTATATTAAAAAAACTAGTAAAGTTAATTTTATAATTTTGGATGCGGGCATGAATGACTTAATGAGGCCTGCTTTATATAAAGCGTATCACAGAATTATACCAGTTTTAAAAAATAAAAATAAAATAAAGAAAAAGCACGATTTTGTTGGACCAATATGCGAAACAACAGATAAATTTTTATCACTTAAAATATACCAGAAACTAATAGAGGGAGAGAAAATTGCGATTTGTGATGTTGGTGCTTATGGAAAAGTATTAAGTTCAAATTACAACTTAAGATTAAGTGCTAAGGAAATTTTTGTCAAAAACTCAAAATTTTTTAGAATTAGTAAAAAAGCAAGCCTGGACAATATTATTTAATCAATGATTAGAGGTGCAGTATTTAAATTTTTTTTCTATACAGGAACTATATTGGTCTGCATATTTTTTATACCAGCCTTAATATTACCAAAAAGAGTTGATCTTATAGGAGGAAAGATATTAGGGTATTGGATAAAATTTTGTTTGTATATTTTTCTTTCGGTGAAAATTAGGGTTAAAGGTGCTGAAAATATTCCTGATGGAACACCATTCTTTATAGCTTCACTTCATCAATCACTATTTGAAACTTTTTATTTACAAACTATCTTCAATGCACCAATTTTCATTCTAAAAAAAGAGCTTTTGAGAATACCAATATTTGGTTGGCATTTAAGAAAAATTGGATCCATATCAATCGAAAGAGATAAAATTAGCAGAGAAAATCTCGGTTTTTATGATAAAATTATTTTAGAAACTAATAAATCAAAAAGACCAATATTAATATTTCCACAAGCTACAAGAACTCCAATTGATGAAAAAATACCTTTTAAAAAAGGAGTTTCTAAAATTTATGAAAAGCTGAATTTTAAATGTGTTCCTATTGCGCTAAACTCAGGAGATGTTTGGCCTAAATCTGGTAAATTGAATGCAAATAAAACAATAACCATTAGCATATTAGAATATATACCGGTTGGATTAAATTTGGATGAATTTCAAAAAAAGATTGAAGAAGATTTATACAAAGAATTAGACAACATTCGTTAGCCCTTCATTGGCATTATTACATAAATACTATCGAAGTCTGAAGGATCTTTTATTAAAGCTGGAGATCCAGTTTCTTTTAAAAAAATTTCAATTTTATCCCCATCCATATTTGATGCAGCATCGATTAAATACCTTGGATTAAAACTAATGTCTAATTCATGGTCAAATTTTACAGATAAACTCTCTTTACCATCACCACTATTGCTATTGTTTACTGATAGATCTAAATTGTTATTTCCCAATTTCATTCTTAGTCCATCTTTTTTATCTAATGATACTGAGGCTACTCTATCTACTGAAGTTAAAAATGTTTTTAAATCAACCTCTAGCTTTTTTTGATTATCTTTAGGAATAACCTGAAAATAATTAGGAAATTTTCCATCAATCAATTTTGACATTAGAATAGTGTTATTAAACTCAAATTTAATTTTAGACTTTGCATTTGAAATTTTTATATCCCCGTCATAGTCATCTAATAAAGAGCAAAGCTGAAAAATTGTTTTTTTAGGAAGTATTATTGGTTCGAATATTATTTCCTCTGATAATAATGTCTTAGATATTGCCATTCTATGGCTATCCGTAGCAACTCCTGTTAAAAATTTTTTATCTTCATTTTCCGTTAAATGTAAAAAAATTCCACTTAGATAGTGTCTTGTTTCATCATTTGAAACTGAAAACTTACATTTGTTGAGTAGTTTCAATAACTTTTTAGAATTCAGTATAAACTCATTTTCTGTAAAATTTGATTCAGTAACAGGGAATTCTGTAGCCTTAAGGCAATTTAAATTAAATGAAGATTTATCAGATTCTAGATGAATTTTATTTTCGCTTACTAAATCAAAATTAATTTTTTCATTATTGAATTTTCTTACTATATCGTACAAAGTCGAGCAAGATGTTGTTGTTTCACCTTCCTCTGATATTTGAATATTAGAAATATTTTGTATAAATATTAAATCAAGGTCAGTTGCAATTATCTTTAAATTTTCATTTTTTGCTTCAATCAAAACATTTGACAAAATTGGCAATGTACTTCTTTTTTCAATAACGCCCTGACAATAATTAAGGGAACTTTGCAAATCTTTTTGATTTACGCTAAATTTCATCTTGATTATATAAAATTTTATTCTTTAGGGTATCAATTTTAATATTTAGTTCGTTATCTTCTTTTCTTAATCTTTCAATTGTTTTTACAGAGTGAATAACAGTTGTATGATCTCTATTTGAAAAGTACCTACCAATTTCTGGGAGAGATTTTGATGTAAGCATTTTTGCCAAATATATAGCAGTTTGCCTTGGCCTTACTAAGTATCTTGACCTTCTAGAGGATAGCATTTCATTTTTACTGATTTTAAAATATTTACAGACTATAGTTTGAATATTATCAATAGTTACTTTATTTTCATAAATATTTAGTAAGTCTTTTAAAATTATTCTTGTCTCAGATAGATTGGGGACTCTATTGTAAATTCTAGAAAAAGAGACAATTCTATTTAATGCTCCAACTAATTCTCTAATACTTGATTTTATTTCAACACAAATAAATTTTTGTACCTCTTCAGAAATTATTACATCATTTCCATTAAATAATTTCAAATCTATTAACTTATTTTTTATTATTTCTGATCTAAGGGATATATCTGGATTTTGTATATCAACAACTAATCCTCCTGAAAATCTAGACTTAATTCTCTCTTGAATTCTACTAAGTTTACTAGGTGGTCTGTCTGCTGTTATCACAATTTGTGATCCTTTATCTAGTAATGTACTAAATGTGTGGAAAAATTCTTCTTGTAGAGCTTCTTTACCATTCAAAAATTGAATATCGTCAATTAAAAGAACATCTGTATTTCTAAAATAATCTTTAAATTTAATCATTTCATTTGATTTAATTGATTTTACAAAATGATACATGAATCTCTCTGCAGATATAAACATTACCTTTTTTTCAGATTTTAATTTAAGACCGATTGCATTAAGTAAATGGGTTTTCCCCATTCCTACACCTGAATATAGATATAAAGGGTTGTAACTAGATATATTTTCTATAATTTTTTTTGAAGCTTCAAACGCCAGACTGTTACTAGGTCCTACAATAAAATTTTCAAAATTTTTGTTTGGATCAATTCTGTTGTATTGAATAAATGAGTCTTTAATAAATGCTAGATTTGCATTAATTACGTTATTATTACCATTTTCATTAAGTTTTTCATCTTCACTTGAAACAATGGGTGCAGAGTTTATCTTAAATTCAATTCTATTTATGTTTTTGTTGTGCGTTTTTACTACTTGCAAAACATTATCTAAATATCTTGAAGTAATCCAGTCTCGGATGAACCTTGTGGGAACTGATATTAATAAATTGTCTGAATTAGCCTCTATCAAATTCATCTTTTTTAACCAACTCTCAAAGACTTCATCACCAAATTTATTTTTTAAATCTTCTTGTACTAAGTCCCATTTTAAAAATTCTGCTTTATTTTGATTTAAATTTTGATTTAAGGAATTTTTCATTCGAAACTTGTTTAATCTGAAATATAGTCTTATTGCAATATGATAATTATTTTTTAAAAAAAAAAATGTAATCCTTAATTGAAAAATTTTTAAGAAAAATAAAATCTAAGATTGAATATAATCAAAGAAAATTAAAAGTTGTAAGAAACTATAAATATAAGTTAGATCAAATTTGTTTACTTTTTTTTGAAGAAGATCTGGTGTAAAATTATAAGATCAGTACAATAAGTAGATTCAATTAAAGAGAGTTTATTCTTTTTGTAATCCGAGAAACATTTCTAGAGGCATTTTGTTTCTTTACAACTCCAGTTTTAGCTATTTTCATCAACTCAGAATTTAGTTTTGGAAGAAATTCTAGTGCTGCTTTTTTATCTTTTTTTTCAATTAAAAGGTTAATTTTCTTTATTGCACTTTTATATCTGCTTTTTCTTGATTTATTTACCAAAGTTTGTCTTTTAATTCGTCTAATTGTTTTAATTGCTGATTTAGTATTGGCCATTTGCGCGTCTGTATAGCTTGCTTATTTTATATGGTCAATTAATTTTTTTATTTATTTTTGGCAAAAATTGCACATGTAGGTTGATCTGTTTGATATGGATACTCTTATAATGGTACCTAAGCATAATTTGTTCTTACAGTTCATGTTCTCTCTGTTATAAGCTTTAAATTCCTTTTGATAAGACCCTTGTTTACCTTTAATAGACAAAAAATTATTAATTGTAGTTCCGCCTTTTTTAATTGATTTTTTTAATACTTTATCAGTATAAAAAATAATTTTTTTGATTTCCATATCATTTAGTTTGCCACTTTGTTTGAGAGGATTAATTTTTGAATAATTTAAGATTTCACTTGCATAAATGTTTCCAATACCAGAGACAAACCTTTGATCTATTAATGTATTTTTAATATTTTTAGTTTTATTTCCGAAATAACTCTTGATGTACTTAAAATTAAAATCATCTTCGAATGGATCTGGTCCAAGCTTACTAAAAAAAATATTTAATTTTTTTTCATTATTAAATAATTTTAAAAAACCAAATCTTCTTGGATCGTTAAAGATTATGGAAAAATCTTTGAAATTAAAAAAAATGTGATTATGTTTTTTCGGTAAATTTTGAGAGTGGTAAAAACTCAAATTTGTATTTTGGTAACTCTTATTTTTTCTGACCAGATGAAGGGTACCGGACATACCTAAATGAATTACTAAAAAAAATTTTTGTTTAAACTCAATTACTACATATTTAGAAATTCTTCTTATCTTTGTAATTCTTATATTACATAAACTTTTAGCCAAATTATTAGGAACTGGAAATCTCAATTTTTTATTTTTAACTATTATCTTTAGCAAATTTTTATTTAATATATATTTTTTGAGTGACTGTTTTACTACTTCTACTTCTGGTAATTCTGGCATATCAGACTATATTATTAAACAATTATAAAAAATAAAATGCAACAAAAACTACAGAATACAAAAAATCTTGTTAAAGATGTATTTAATAAGGTGTATGACAAGTATGACCTAATGAATAATCTTATGTCTTTTGGAATTCATAAGTCGTGGAAGAAACAATTGATATACACAATGAAACCAAAATCTGACAAAAAATTAATCGATGTAGCATGTGGTACGGGTGATATTGCTCAACTATTTCTGGAAGCTACGAAAAATAAATCAAAAGTTGAGTGTGTCGATCCAAACATTAAAATGATATCACTTGCTAAGAAAAAACTAGAAAATTATAAAAATATATCATGGAAAATTGCGTCTGCAGAAAAATTACCATTTAATAATTCTCAATTTGACTATTACGTAATTAGTTTTGGTTTACGAAATACAAAAAACCTGGATAAATCATTAGCTGAAGCATTTAGAGTCTTAAAAAAAGGTGGAAGATTTTTTTGCTTAGAATTTTCTAAAATTCACAATGATTATCTAGATTTTATTTATAAAAATTATTCGAAATTAATACCAATAATTGGTGAATTTATTGTTGGCGACAAAAAGCCTTATGAATATTTAATTAAAAGTATAAATGAATTTGTAGATCAAGATGAATTAATTAGTTTAATGAAAAAAAATAAATTTGAAAAATGTGAGTATTTAAACTTAAATGGAGGCATTGTTGCGCTACATAGTGCGTGGAAAGTTTAATGATTAAGAAAATAATAACTTTATTTAAAATCGGCAGAAAATTAGCTTTATCAGATGCCATGGATATAATTTCAAAGATTTATGAAGTTCCATTGTTAATAAAAATCTTCTTTAGTTTATTGGGGCTTTTTGGAAGGAAGAGTCTAAATAAAAGTTATAACGAGGAAGAAAGGCTTTGTAGATCGATGGAATCGATGGGAATAACCTTTATTAAACTTGGACAATTTCTTGCTACAAGACCTGATATAATTGGGGAGAAGTTATCAGATCAATTGCAAACTCTACAAGATAAAGTTCCTGCCTTTTCCAAAGATATTGCTTTAGATGAAATCAAAAAAGGAGTTGGCAATGAAAATTTTAAAGATTTTATAGACATATCTGAACCAGTCGCTGCAGCGTCTATTGCTCAAGTTCACAAAGCACAAATTAAAGATGAAGGAATTTTAAAAGAAGTAGCAATCAAAGTACTGAGACCAAATATAAAAAAAGTTTTTAATGATGAGATAGAAGCTTTAATGCTACTTGCATACATAGTTGAAATGTTAGTAAAAAAAACAAAAAGACTTAAACTTATTGAGGTAGTTTTTTTATTGAAAGAAATAACAAATCATGAAATGGATTTGAGATTTGAGGCAGC
>CEUJ01171496.1_pt1 | contig 13332 bp, 18 predicted proteins | sample 361531 | NCBI WGS metagenome assembly CEUJ01 (sample SAMEA2622842, study PRJEB7988) | marine metagenome | biome: marine biome (ENVO:00000447); feature: marine epipelagic mixed layer (ENVO:xxxxxxxxx); material: "saline water (ENVO:00002010), including plankton (ENVO:xxxxxxxx)" | depth 140 m | reverse complement strand
GATAAAGATGGGAAAGGTGGTATTTATAATTTTGTAACAAAAAGAGGGATCTGCAAAGGAACTAATTCTAAAATTTCATGGACGCAAGTTGAAACTGGATCGGCAATAACTTGGAAGTATCCTAGTTGTATACTTCAAGGTGATAATTCGGTTGGGGAATTTTATTCAATAGCTATAACAAATAATCATCAAAAAGCTGATACTGGAACAAAAATGATACACATTGGAAAAAATACAAAAAGTAAAATAATTTCTAAAGGAATAAGTGCTGGACAATCTGATATGACATATAGAGGTCTTGTAGATATTCTTAAAAATGCAAAAAATTCAAATAATTATACACAGTGTGACTCCTTACTAATGGGTAACAAATGTGGAGCACACACAGTTCCATATATAAAAAATAAAAATTCAGACTCTACTATTGCACATGAGGCAACAACTTCAAAAATAAGTGAAGAACAGCTACATTACTGTCAACAAAGAGGTTTAAATCCCGAGGAAGCGGTTAGTTTAATTGTAAATGGATTCTGTAAAGAAGTGCTTCAACAATTGCCCATGGAATTTGCTGTAGAGGCGCAAAAACTTGTTGGTATAAGTTTAGAGGGAAGTGTTGGTTAAATGCTTAAAATAAATAATTTAAAAGCTGATGTAGAAAATAAATCTATATTAAATGGTTTTGAACTTGAAATCCAAAAAGGTGAAGTGCATGCAATTATGGGGCCAAATGGATCTGGAAAGAGTACATTGTCAAATATTCTTTCGGGAAAAAAGGGATATCAAGTTTCAGGAGAAATTTTATTTGAAAATAAAAATCTCTTTGATTTAGAAACTGAAGAAAGAGCACACAAAGGTATATTTTTAGCATTTCAGTACCCATTAGAGATACCGGGAGTGAATACAAACATTTTTTTAAAAACTTCTCTAAACGCTATAAGAAAAGCACGTGGAGAAAAAGAGTTAGATGCAATTGAGTTTTTAAAATTAGTTAAACAAAAGTCAAAAGAATTAAAATTCGATGAAGAAAAACTAAATAGACAATTAAATGTAGGTTTCTCAGGTGGGGAAAAAAAGAAGAATGAAATTTTACAAATGTCTATACTAAATCCAAAGTTATCAATTTTAGATGAAACGGACTCAGGTTTAGATATTGATGCATTAAGGGTAGTTGCTGATGGGGTTAATGCTCTAAGAAATAAAAATAATTCTTTTTTGATCATTACACATTATCAAAGATTATTAGAATACATTAAGCCTGATTTTGTACATGTTTTGATGAATGGAAAAATAAAAAAATCAGGAGGACCGGAGTTGGCACTGGAGCTTGAAAAAAAAGGTTACGAAAATTTTAATTAAATGGATAATAATATAAAAACAGATTTCGAAACTACATTTAAAAATTCTTTATCTAAAAATGAATTAATCATAAAAGAAGATTTTTTAAATAAATTTATTGAAAATGGCTTTCCAAGTAAAAAATTGGAAAATTGGAAGTTCTCTGATCTCAATCAAATTATAAATAAAAATATTGGAAAGTTAAGTTTCTACAATGATACAACTAAGGTAAATAAATTTGATAATTCAATTCAGATTAACTCATTTGAACATAATAAAATAGTATTTATAAATGGAAAGCTTCAGGAAATAGATTTTAAATTTGAAGAAAAAAATTGTATTCAAATATTAGATGATAATAAAATTAGTCTAGATAAATTAAGTAAAAATGCCCTTTTGTATTTAAACTGTGCCTTTTCGGATAGAAATCATAAAATTTTAATTAAAAAAAATTATCAAATGAAAAAACCTTTAGCTGTTTATCATGTAACCAACAACGAAATAGAATCAAAAAATATTAATTTACAATTAGATTTTGTTTTAGAAGAAAATACTTGCTTAAAAGTATTAGATATTTTTCACGATAAATCTGAAAAAAATTTTATTAATATATTTTACAATTTTGATCTAAAAAAAGATTCCGTATTAAAAAATTTTAAAATTGATAAATTAGGAAATAATAATATAAAATATTCATTCAATAACATAAATCAGGATCAAAACAGTATTTCTGAAAACTTTATATTATCTTGTGGATCAAACTTTTTAAAAAATGAAATAAATTGTAATTTAAACGGTATGTATTCATCAGCTTTTATAAATGGAATCTTTGATTTGAGTGATAACAATCACCATGAAATTAGAACTAAAGTTAATCATATGGTCGAGAATACAAAAAGCTATCAATTAATTAAAAGTATTCTTAATGATAACTCAAAAGCAGTTTATCAAGGAAAAATTTATGTAAACTCAGAAGCCCAAAAAACTGATGGATATCAACTCAGCAAAGCAATTCTGTTAAATAAAAATTCAGAATTTAACGCAAAACCCGAATTAGAGATTTATGCAGACGATGTAAAATGTTCTCATGGCTCAGCATCAGGAAGTTTAAACGAAAATTCAATTTTTTACTTAAGATCTAGAGGTTTAAATTATTTAGAGTCAAAAAGACTACTAATAAATGGATTTATGCTAGATGTTGTCGAAAAGATTACAGATAACGAAATTAAAAATTTTATTAAAAAAATCATGGATCTAAATTAATGAAAATCGAAAACATAAAGAAACACTTTCCTATTTTTAGTAACAAAGTACATAATAATGACCTTGTATATTTAGATAGTGCAAATTCATCGCAAAAACCTCAAGTTGTAGTTGATAGAATATACGACTTTTATACTAAAGAATTTTCAAACGTTGGCAGAAGTGTTCATTACTTAGCGGTTGCTGCAACTAATCTGTATGAAGAAACCAGATCCTTAATGCAAAAGTATATCAATGCCAAAGAGCCTAACGAGATAGTTTTCACCAAAGGAGCAACCGAAGCTATAAATTTAGTAGCAAATACATTTGGACAAAAATTTTTGAAAGAGGGAGATGAGATTTTACTTACTGAGCTTGAACACCATTCAAATTATGTGCCTTGGCATTATTTAAGAAAATCAAAAGGAGTTCAAATAAAATTTGCTGAAATAAATTCTGATGGTGATATTTCGTTAGAAAGTATTGCAAAACAAATAACTCCAAATACTAAAATGATTGCTGTCACTCATCTTTCGAATGTAACAGGCGCTATATTGCCAATAAAAGAAATTACACAATTAGCTCATTCAAAAAATATACCGGTACTGATTGATGGTTGCCAGGGCGCTCCTCATCTAAAATTAGATATGCAAGATATTGGATGTGATTTTTATGCAATTTCATGCCATAAAATGTATGGTCCAACTGGTTTAGGAATTTTATATGCAAAAAAAAAATGGTTAGAGACCCTTCCACCATACCAAGGAGGGGGAGGAATGATAAGGGAAGTTAAAAAAGAAGGTATAACTTTTGGTGATTTGCCGAATAAATATGAAGCGGGAACAATGGCTACAGCACAAGTTATTGCATTTGGTGAGTCAATTAAATTTCTGAATCAAATAGGAATTGAAAATATTCAAAAACATGAGAATGAACTTACAAAATATGGAGAGGAAGTATTAAGAAAAAATAATTCTGTAAAGTTAATTGGCAATCCAAAACAAAAAGGTTCAGTTTTATCTTTTACATTAGATGGAATACATGCACATGACATTGCTACAATATTAGATGAAGATGGAGTTGCTATAAGGGCTGGACACCACTGTTGTCAAATTCTACACGATAAATTAGAATTACCCGCTACTGCAAGAGCATCGTTAGGAGTATACAATACAAAAGATGATCTTGATAAGTTAAATGAGTCAATTAATAAATGTAAAAAAATATTTAATAAATAATGAACTTAAAAGAATTATATCAAGAGATTATTTTGGATCACGGAAAAAATCCGCGAAATCTAAAAAAAACAGACAACTTTAATAAAGATGCAAAAGGTCATAATCCATTATGCGGAGACAAGGTCCATGTTTTCTTAAAAATTGATGAAGATAAAAAAATTTCTGATATTTCATTTGAAGGAAGTGGATGTGCAATTTCAATGGCTTCAGCGTCAATAATGACAGACTTAATGAAGGAAAAAAATGAAAATGAGGTAAAAGAACTCGTTAACGATTTTTTGGAAATGATTAAAAATAACCCTGAACTAAAATCAAAAAATTTAGATGAGAACGATAAGACTAAATTAATGTCCCTATCAGGCGTAAAGCAATACCCTATGAGAGTAAAATGTGCTACACTTGCATGGCACACGCTTACATCTGCGATAAATGATACGCAAGAAGAAATTAATATTGAGAATGCTGAATAATGGAAGTTAAAGATAAAGTAATTGAAGAAATTAAAAAAATATATGATCCAGAAATTCCTGTGAATATATATGATCTTGGACTTATCTATGACGTAACTGTTGATAACAACAATAAAGTTTATGTAAAAATGACCTTAACATCTCCGAACTGTCCCGTTGCTGAAAGTTTACCTAATGAAGTTAAAAATGGTATTAAAGAAATTAAAGACGTAACTAATGTTGAGCTTGATCTTGTATGGGAACCACCCTGGGATAAATCAATGATGTCTGAAGCTGCTAAATTGGAGTTAAATTTATGACAAATCCAATAATAAAACTTAGCGATAATGCAGCCAATCGAATCAAAGAAATATTATCCGATACACAAAAAGACTCTATTGGGGTAAGAATTGGTGTTAAAGCAGGGGGTTGTGCAGGAATGTCATATATAATGGAATATGCAAAAACCACCAATCCAACCGACGAAATTATAGAGGAAAAAGGTGTTAAAGTTTTTATTGATGCGGGTGCAATAATGTACCTTTTAGGAACTGAAATGGACTATAAAATCGAGGAATTTTCATCATCTTTTGTATTTAAAAATCCTAATGAAACCGAGAGATGTGGTTGTGGTGAATCTTTTAAAATCTAGTATTAGTTTAATGCATGTCTGCATTGCGAATTATGCATAACTATGATATATAATATATTTATGAGAGACTTAAGACATTTACAATCCAACGCAGCTAAACTTGCTCAAGATCAAAAAGAAAAAACTTTATTTAGATCCCAGAGAAAAGCAGTTAATACAGGTGCAAATGGAACTTTAGAGTACACAATAAAAGAAGGTGTAAATAAATCTAAAATTGCAAACGCACAACTTATTAAAAATAAAAAATAGATAAAACTATAATTAATTATTTAGCTGCTATAGTACATTTGAAACTCAATCGGATGTGGCGTATGCTCGAGATTATAAATTTCCTCAAACTTTAACGCTATATAAGCATCTATTTGATCGTCAGTAAATACGTTTCCTTGTTTCAAAAATTCCCTATCAGTATCTAAACTTTCCATAGCCTCTCTTAAAGAACCACAAACTGTTGGGATATTTTTAATTTCTTCCTCTGGTAAAGTATAAAGATCTTTATCAAAAGACTCACCTGGGTCAATTTTATTTTTCACACCATCTAATCCTGCCATAAGCATTGAGGCAAATGTTAAATATGGGTTTCCAGCTGCATCAGGAAATCTTATTTCACATCTTGCACCTTTCTTACTTAAAGTAATAGGAATTCTACATGAGGCAGATCTATTTCTAGCTGAATATGCCAATAAAACAGGTGCTTCAAAACCAGGAATTAATCTTTTGTAACTATTTGTTGTTGCATTTGAAAAAGCATTTATTGCTTTAGCGTGTTTTAGTATACCACCTATGTAATGTAGAGCAGTTTCAGATAATCCTGAATATTTGTCACCAGAAAATAATGGTTTATCTTTTTTCCAAATAGATTGGTGTATATGCATACCTGATCCATTGTCTCCCTTAACAGGTTTTGGCATAAAAGTTGCTGTTTTACCGAAAGAATGTGCAACCATCTGAACCACATACTTATATAATTGTATATTGTCTGCTTGATCGACCAATGTTCCAAAAATCATTCCTAATTCATGTTGACTTGGTGCTACCTCATGGTGATGTTTCTCTACTGTAATACCAACATCACGCAAACCTTTCAAAAATTCACCACGCATATCTTGAGCACTATCAACAGGAGGAACCGGAAAATAACCACCTTTTATTCCAGGTCTATGTCCCATATTTCCATTCTCATATTTTTTTCCAGAATTGTAAGGCCCTTCAGTGCTATCTATTACAAATCCAGTTTCATTCATGTCATTTTTTATTCTTACATCGTCAAATACAAAAAATTCAGGTTCTGGTCCAAAATATGCCTTATCGCCAATTCCTGTGGTTTTTAAATATGCCTCAGCTTTTTTAGCAATACCTCTTGGATCTCTTTCATATGAATTTCTTTTTACAGCATCTAAAATATCACAGAATAAAACTAGAGTGTTATGAGAAGTAAATGGATCAATGACTTTTCTGTTTAGGTCAGGTTTTAAAATCATATCAGACTCATTTATCGCTTTCCATCCAGCAATAGATGATCCATCAAAGAATACGCCTTCATTTAACATACTTTCGTCAACTATGGTTGAGTCCATTGTCAAGTGTTGCAGTTTTCCTCTAGGGTCAGTGAATCTCAAATCTACATACTCAATTTCTTTATCTTTCATCAATTTTAAAACATTGCTTGCACTCATTTTTTCTCCTGTGTAAATTCACACTGTGAATATCAAAAATGACAACAATAAGAACAAGATTATATTGATATCAGCTATGCAATTTGTTCATAACTGCAAAAATAAAATATGAAATTTAATAAGAATTCATTGAGTTTTTGGATTAAAAATTTTCCAATAAAAAATCAAAAAAGCCATAAATACTCTAGAGGGCAATTGGTAGTTGTATCTGGAGATAAAGACATGGTTGGAGCTTCAATTTTAAGTTCTGAAGCAGCATTAAGAACAGGCGTAGGTTCAGTTAAAATTTTGTGTTCTAAAAAAAATTTTAAAATTTTTACGTTAAAATTTCCTTCATTATTAAAAAAGCAGATAGATAGTTTCCAAGAATTCAAGAAATTTGTTTTGAAAAATAAAGACTCAGTTTATTTAATAGGACCTGGAATAGGTACTTCATTAAGTACAATGAAAAAAACCTTGTTTCTCTTAAAAAATATAAAATATGTTGTTTTAGATGCCGATGCACTAACATGTTTTAAAAATAAAAATAAAATTTTATTTAAATTCTTAGATGAATATAAAATTATGACACCCCATATAAAAGAGTTCAAAACAATATTTCCAGATCTTAAAAAAATAAATGATCGTAAAAAATTAATTCTGTCAGCGATCAAAAAAACAAGGGCTACAATTGTATTGAAAGATCATAAGACTTTGATCGCTAATTATAAAAATACTTTCATAAATAAACAATCTTCAAGTGAACTTGCCGTTATTGGAACTGGAGATGTTTTAGCAGGAATAATTTCTAGTCTAGTTGGGCAAAATAAAATGAAGCCAATTGAGGCAGCTTTAGCAGGTGTTTGGATACACAGTCGAACGGCAATTAATCTTAAAAAAGGAATAATTGCAGAGGATTTAATTAACAATTTAAAAAAAAATATAAATTATATTTATGGAAAATATTCTAAATAAAGAATCAGTAAAAAGAGTACAAACAAAATTAAACGAGTTTGATAAAAATATCAAAGTTTTCGTTTTATCATCATCAGCAAGGACAGCCGATCAGGCAGCTAAAAGTTTAAAAACTGATATAGGATCTATTGTAAAAAGCTTATTATTCAAAAGTGAGGATGGTTTCATCTTATGTCTAGTTTCTGGTGACAAAAGATGTTCAATTAATAAATTAAAAAAAATAAAAAATCAAAAAGATGTTTCTATGGCAGATCCTGAAATTGTAAAAAAAATTACTGGTTTTACTATTGGAGGTGTATCACCAATAGGACATCTAGAAAAAATAGGTGTAATAATTGACGAGAATTTATCAAGATTTGAATATATTTTTGCAGCAGCAGGACACCCTAACTGTATTTTTAAAATAAATTTTGACAACTTGATAAAAATAACTAAAGGTTCAGTTGAAAATATAACTGAATGACATCTCCAAAAACCATTGATTACTTATTACTCACAACGTTATCGTTAATATGGGCTTCTGCTTTTTTTAACATAAAAATAGCAACTTACTCCTATGGACCAATTACAATTGCATTTCTAAGAATATTATTTGGAGCTATACCTGTTTTAATATTATGTTTCGCAAAAAAAATTAAGATTGAAGCTTTCTCTAAAGACTGGAAATGGTACGCGGCTATAGGAATTATAAATTTGGTAATACCATTCTTTTTAATTGCATATGGAGTTCAAAAAGTACAAAGTAATCTTGCAGCTATATTAATGTCTTCGACTCCCATAAGCGCAACAATCCTTGCTCATTTTTTTATTGATAAAGAAAAAATAAACATATTAAAAATAATTGGAATTTTTTTTGGTTTTTTAGGTATAGTTTATTTATTTTCCGATAATTTATTAATTACAAACTCAAACTTTGTTTCAGCACTAATGATTTTATTAGGATCAACGTTTTATGTTGTTGGAGGAATACTTACTTTAAAAATAAGTCACAAAAAAAATGAGAATGTTACTGCTTCCATATTAATTTGGGGAACTCTTATAATATGTCCTATTTCTTTAGTATTTGAGCAACCATGGACCTTATCTCCAAGGTTAGACTCTACTTTATCCCTAATTTATCTAGGAATTTTTCCTACTGGTATTGCATGGCTCCTAAGATTTGCAATTTTAAAAAAAAATGGTTTAGTTTTTCAAAGTCAAGTTGCTTACTTAATTCCAATTTTTGGTGTTGTTTTAGGTTTTTTATTTTTAAAAGAATTAATAACGTCCAAAGTAATTATCGCTCTTATAGCTGTTATAATGGGAATTTATTTTGTAAAAAAATCGAGTAATAGTAAAAATTTTTGGGGAACCTAATTATTTTAAAGAAGATATAGATTTAATATGTGCTGGATTAATATTGCAACAACCACCTAAAATTGTTGCACCTTTTTCTTTTATTTTTTTTGTAAAATTATAAAATATTTCTGGATTAATTTCGTCTCTATATCCCAATACATCATTTGGATTTTTCCCTATTTCATTATATTTTGATTTATTAAAACTGTTTACAGGAGTTGGTTCTTCAATTTTCCAGAGATTTACTTTAAATCCAAAAGGAATATTTAAATTTAAGAATTCATCTACTGAATTTTCAATAATTTCTAAGGATACGCAGGCACCAATTACTCCAATCCAATTATTTGATTTATATTCTTCGACTATTTTAGAAATTGTTTCTCCTGAAGAAATTTTTCCATTTTTTTTTAAATGCAAACCAACTAAAATAGGCATATTCATCTTTTCTACGACTTCACATGCTATCTCTATTTCCCTTGCACTAGTAAGTACGTCTAAATAAAAAAAATCTACATAAGGTTGTATTAATTTTGCTTGATCGATAAAATCTTTTTTAATCTGACTAATTTCTCTATCGTCTTCTACATATGTTCCGTTTTGAGGCGGAAGACTTCCAGCTATTAAAATACTTCTTTTTGATATTTCCCTTGCTTTATTTGCAAGTTCGCATGCTTTCTTATTTACATATTCAAATTTATCTTCAACTTTATTTTGTATCATACGTACTTTTCTACTACTAAAATTGTTAGTCACAATTACATCCGCTCCAGACTCAATAAATGAAAGATGAACATCAACCAATAATTTATGAAATTTTTTATCGATAACTGCGCTGGTTGACCACAATGTGCCTTTAGATACTAATCCCTTTGCTAAAAGTTCTTGACCTAGTCCACCATCCAAAATTCTCGTTTTTTCAAAATATTTTAAATCCATATTAAATAAGTTTTAGACCCATTCTTACAGCTACAAAAATAACTAAACAAGATGTAATTAACGCTAAAAATCTAGTTGGTAAGACTTTTAGATTTAAAAAATTTCCTATTTGGCCACCAATAAAAACAAGAAATAATAAATACCAGTATTCTAAGACATTATTCAAAACATTAAATTTAGTTAACTGCCCTAAAATACCAGCAATAGAATTAATTAATATAAACAACGAAGATGCAGTAACTATATATTTAGGCAAACTTGCTTTTAATAAAAATAATATTGGACTAAGAAATATTCCACCACCAATACCAACAATGCCAGATACTAATCCAATAGTTCCTCCAATAAATATCGATAACAATTTATTTATTTTATTAGATTTAAATGTATTGTCATCATAAGACTTAAAATTGAATAATAATAATGATCCTGAAATTATTAATACAAAAAATAATAAAATTTCAAAAAAAATTTTTTCTATTTCAAGAGATCCTCCTAAAAATGCCATAGGAATTGATCCAATTAAATATGGAATTAGTAACTTAATATTTAAATTACCAGCTTTTATATAATTAAATGAATTTCCTGATACCACAATTATATTACAACCCAAGGCGATCACAGGTAAAAGAAAAAATGGCACGTCCCAAAGAAGTAATAAAGCAAGGTATGTTGATCCTCCACCAAATCCAACACTTGAATATAATATTGCTGTTATAAAAAATAAAATTGGTAATATAATCATTATAAAATTATGTCTGTAAATATAGCACTTTTAACTATTACTGATACTAGAACATTAGAAAATGACAAATCTGGAAACATATTGGCTGATAAAATTAAAACTGCAAAACATAATTTAATAGATAGAAAAATTTGTAAGGATAACAAAGAGGATATTAAAATTATTTTGAAAGATTGGACCAAAAAAAAAGATTTAGACGTAATTATCACAACGGGAGGAACTGGTTTAACAGGGAGAGATATAACCCCCGAAGCTTTGAATGATATTGCGGATAAGCATATACCAGGTTTTGGTGAAATATTTAGATATTATAGTTTAGAAACAGTTGGCACATCATCTATTCAATCAAGAGCTTGTGCAGTCCTTTCAAATGGAAAATATATATTTGCTCTTCCAGGATCTTCAGGTGGAGTTACAGACGCGTGGGATAAAATTTTAGTTCATCAGTTAGATATAAACCACAAACCATGTAATTTTGTTGAACTTTTTCCAAGATTAAAAGAAAAATAATTATTTTCTTGTTGCAATATAAACACCAGCCGACGCGATAATAAAACCCAAAATATCCATACCATTTAGTACTTCATCAAGGAATAACCATGCAAAAATAGCTGAAGTTGCAGGTATCAGAAAAAAAATAGATACAGTCTTACTAGCCGAGTTATACTTTATTAAATACATCAAGATTGTGAATGCACCAAATGAAACTAATAATATTTGATGAGACATTGCAAATATAAATGTTAAACTAAAATTTATACGTGGATCGACAAAAAAGATAATTATTAAAACGTGAAATAAACAACCACCTAAAGCCTGATAAAAATTATTTACCGATAATGGAATATTATTACTCAATTTTTTTTGCCAAAGAGTAGATATTGTAATAGCAAACAAAGCAATAAATGATGCTAATACTCCAATTTTTGGTATATCTTTACCTACATCAAAGCCAAGAACTAAAGTTGCTCCTACAAAGCCAAATATTACACCAGACCATTGTTTCCAGCCAATCTTTTCATTTAATAACGGGCCAGCCAAAGCATTTGTAAGAATAGGTTGCAAGGTTACTATAAGAGCTGCTATGCCTGTTGGCATTCCTCTAGAAACAGAAAAAAATACGCCACCTAAATAAAATCCATGAAATAATACACCGGTTAAGATTGACTCGCTTAAGTTTTTTTTTGAAATAATAATCTTTTGTTTACAATAATATGAAAAGATAAGAAAACCAATAGCAACTAAAGCAAACCTGAATGCTAGAGCAGAAAAAGGTTCACTGTGATCAATTATTGGTTTTGTAGTAATAAAAGCAGATGACCATAGTATAATAAATATTAATGGAAAAAATTTTATCATTTAGAAGAAAAATTATTTTTGATATTTTTCTTTCCATTCAGTATAAGGCATTCCATATACATGTTCACGAGCATCTGGATCGCTAATTTTTATTCCCTTTTTTTCGGCTTCCTCTCGGTACCATTTTGAAAGACAATTTCTACAAAATCCTGCTAAATTCATTAAATCAAGATTTTGCACATCTTTCCTTTCTCTTAGATGATTAAGCAATCTTTCAAAAGCTGCAGATTGTAATTCTTTTTTTATTTTTTCGTCCATAATTTTGGTATAAGTTTATTCTATGAAATTATCAGGATCATATCAAATCAATTTAGATAAACAAAAAGTATGGGAAGCTTTAAACAATCCTGAAATTTTAAAATTATCTATACCAGGATGTGATGAATTTACCAAAAATTCAGATACAAATTTTACAGCTAAGGCTACAAATAAAATTGGACCTTTTAATGCTTCCTTTACCGGTGAAATAGAACTTAAAGATTTAAATCCTCCAAATAGCTACAAAATTTCAGGATCAGGAAATTCGCCAGTGGGATTTGCTCAAGGTGAGGCAAATGTAAAGCTTGAAGATAATGGAGATGGAACAAGATTAATTTATCATGTGGATGCCCAAGTTGGAGGAAAAATTGCACAAGTTGGTTCAAGATTAATTGACATGACTGCAAAAAAAATGGCTGATGTATTTTTTGGTAAGTTCTCAAGTTTAATTGCTCCGAATGATGCAAATAACAAAGATCAAAATGAATCACTCCAAACTAATGGTAGTAAATTAAAAGTAAGAAAAACTTACTTATATCTAGCAGTAGCATCAATACTTGTAATTTCTTTATTTTTGGGGATTTTCCTAAAATAATTTTTTCTATCTGAAGTAGAATTAAACAATATCTTTGTTGAACACTTTTAAACTTAGTGTTTAAATGTCGCATTAACTACTTAAGGGGAAATATGCGGAAACTTACTTTAGAGGTTAATGGTAAAGCTATAGAAAAAGAAGTTCCAGATAATACTTTATTATCAACATTTTTAAGAGAACACATAAACTTAACAGGTACTCACATAGGTTGCGACACTAGTCAGTGCGGATCATGCGTGGTGCACGTTAATGGAAATTCTTTAAAAAGCTGTACTACATTAGCAGCAGACGTAGAGGGATCTAAAATTACAACAATAGAAGGTTTAGCAAAAAATGGAAAAATGCATCCAATGCAAGAAGCATTTAAAAAATTACATGGTTTACAATGTGGATTTTGTACACCAGGCATGGTTATGAGTGCAGTAGATCTTTTGCAAAAAAATAAAAAACCTTCAGACACTGAAATTCGAGATTGGTTAGAGGGAAACATATGTAGATGCACAGGGTATCAGAATATTGTTGCAGCAGTAAAAGAGGCAGCAACAAAAATGTAAA
>CEUJ01179034.1_pt1 | contig 13366 bp, 14 predicted proteins | sample 361531 | NCBI WGS metagenome assembly CEUJ01 (sample SAMEA2622842, study PRJEB7988) | marine metagenome | biome: marine biome (ENVO:00000447); feature: marine epipelagic mixed layer (ENVO:xxxxxxxxx); material: "saline water (ENVO:00002010), including plankton (ENVO:xxxxxxxx)" | depth 140 m | reverse complement strand
ATAAAGGAGCAGACGTAAATATACAAAATAATGAAAGCGCCACCCCCCTTCATTTGGCCGCTGCTAAAGGCTATACCAATGTGGTTCAAGCACTTCTTACAGCAGGGGCAAATGTAGATGTGAATGCCAAAAAAGAAAATAGCAACACCCCCCTTCATTTGGCCGCTCAAAATGGCCATATCGATGTGGTTCAAGCACTTCTTACAGCAGACGCAGACGTGACTGCCTTTAATAAATATGGTTCCACCCCCCTTCATTATGCCGCTCTATATGACCATGACAAGGCGGTTGAAGCACTTCTTGCTAAAGAGGCAATAAACGTGAATGCCGTCAATGAGAAAAACAACACCCCCCTTCATTATGCCGCTAAAAAAGGCCATATCAAGGTGGTTGAAGCACTTCTTAATACAACTGAAATAGACGTAAATATACAAGAAAATGATGGCCAAACCCCCCTTCAGGGTGCCATTCAAGGCCTTAAGAAGGATTCCACTCCCCAACATCACGAGGATTCCACTAGCGAACATCACGAAGAAACCATTCAGGTCATTCTAAATCATTACGCAGACGACTTTGGGGGTAAATTTAGTATCGACTATGACGATAATGAAAATCAATGGATGTGTAAATACTTTCCTGAGGAATACGACCGTGCAACCATGACGGCAATACAGATGCCATTAGATAAATCCCAAGAATTCATAGATATGATAAATAACGAAAGAGATCGTATACCCTCCGGAAAAACTACCGAAACAATTTTTGTAGCCAATGGTTTCATATACACTTTTAGCCTTTATAAAAAAATCACAAAGATTGAAAATTATAACACAGCAGGGGGTCTCAATCCAATTTTTCAACATGCATGGATATTAGCGCAAAATCCAAGGCTAGTTCCAGAGCTACTTTTGCCAAATCCAGTGCCATTTTTTCCAGATGCACGGCCAGTGCAACCATTGCCAGGGCAACCATGGCCACCATTGCCAGGGCAACCAGGGCCATTTTCGCCACCTCCACGGTAATGGTAAAAAAATCACAAATATTGAAATAATTGGTTACCCTGAAAGCCTTTCGGCGGCCCCCAATGCCACCCAAACATTTTCATGACCGATTGAATTGTCAAAAAAAAATCGAGATGGCGCGCTCGGGAGGATTCGAACCTCCGGCACACGGATTCGAAGTCCGATGCTCTATCCACTGAGCTACGAGCGCACGAACCCATTATAGCCAAAACATGCGCCATTGACGAGCAAAATATCAATCAATCAAAAAAAAAAGAAGTGATATGCTTCTTGTTTAAATATTTTATTGCTACACTTGCAAGTATGGGCCCATCCAAATGTTATAAACTGACAGCCCCATTGAATAACCATCACGAAACTTACCGCACACATCGAACAAAAAGCCATTGACCAACAAAGATTGGGCCGTGACCCCATCCTCAATAACCCCACCCCCATGCTTAACGCCATGACCCAAATGCTAACGCACCACCATACCACTTTTCCGAGGGACACCTTTGGGATACCACCGTGATTTCGGCTCTTGGAAACTCGTTTTCCTGGCCCGCCCATGTGATTCAATACTTTTCAGAGCACCCGCCAAAAACCACATCAACACCCCTGAAGGCTAAATTTAATGAACCGTCAAACCGCCCAATCAAATGACGAGTAATCTTGGGGCCGCTTTTCAACAAAGGCGTCCCGACCCTCTTTGGCCTCGTCCGTACCATACGCCAATCGCGTGGCCTCCCCCGCAAATAATTGCTGCCCCACCATCCCATCATCCGCTAAATTAAACCCATACTTGAGCATGCGCATGGCCGTTGGCGATTTGGCATTAATGAGTGACCCCCATTCCAGGGCTTTGGTTTCAATCTCTGAATGCGGCACCACCGCATTGACCATGCCCATATCAAACGCCTCTTGGGCCGAATAATTGAGCCCCAAAAAGAAGATCTCACGGGCACGCTTTTGACCAATCTGTTTGGCCAAATACGCCGACCCATACCCCGAATCAAAACTCGCCACATCGGGATCGGTTTGCTTAAATATCGCATGCTCTTTCGATGCAATCGTTAAATCACACACCACATGCAACGAATGCCCACCACCAACGGCCCACCCAGGCACCACGGCAATCACAATTTTGGGCATGAAGCGAATCAGCCGCTGAACCTCCAATATATGAAGCCGACCCCCCGTTGGCGCACCATCGTATTGGTACCCATCCGCCCCACGAATGCGCTGATCCCCACCCGAACTAAACGCCCACCCACCATCGTTGGGGGATGGCCCATTGCCAGTGAATATCACACAACCAATCTTGGTATTCAATCGCGCATGGTCCAGTGCATGCAGTAATTCATCCACCGTCTGAGGACGAAACGCATTGCGACACTCCGGCCGGTTAATGGCAATTCGAACCGTTCCCTGGCCCTTGGCTTGATGATAGGTAATGTCAGTGTAGGAATGATCAATCAATTCCCAAGAATCCAAATGAAATGGTTGCATGGACTTTATTGTACCAAAGCCATACCCTTAAAAAAAGACACCTAAATTAGCGCACCTGTAGCATCCATGTGAACCGGCAAGCCATCCGGACAATTTCTTTCCATTTCCCGAATCAAACAATCCAATCATATGCGTGGAAACTCCGAAGCAATACAACCCCATGCGATGATCCACCGTTTCCTGGGCCAACAATTGGGATCTCGCCGTAGACATGGCCATAGCGTCCTGAATTAACTGCGCTATGCCAACATCCGTTGTGCTGGATAACTCATTGGACAAAAATTGATTTATGTCTACCGCGTTTAACATATTAATTATACAATAATCCATAATGAATCTTTTTTCAGCAACTTATTTATTTCTCATTGCATGCGTTGGAATGCTCAATGCAAGCACCATTAAAATCGGTATGTCAGCCCCCTTGACCGGTCCATCCCAACAACTTGGCATATCGCTGCTCGAAGGCATACGGCCAACCATTATCCACATCAATAATAATGGTGGAATTAATGGAAAAAAAATTGAATTAATCGTACTTGATGATCAATACATCCCAGAAAAAACAATCAAAAACACCCATTCATTCATAAAAAACAACAACGTTGATCTTTTATTTTCTTACGTTGGTACCCCAACCACGCATCAAGCCGCCCCACTGCTGATTAAACACAATAAACTATTGTTTTTCCCATTTACGGGCGCTCAAACATTGCACCAAGACTTAATTGGTGAGCATATCCTGCATTGGCGACCAAATTATTGGGAAGAAAGCCAAGTCATCATTGACGCCCTCATGCGCAAAAAAAAGAAACGAATTGCCGTCTATTTCCAAAAAGACACCTTTGGGCAAAGTGGATTACTCGGAATCCAAAAAGCATTGGCCGAACAGTCCTTGGCCCCCGTATCCATCGCCAGCTATCAACGTGGAAAAACCATCGATGCGGATTTCAGTTCAAGTGCCAAACTATTGCTTGCCCAACGGCCCGATGCCATTATTTGCATCTCATCTTATGAAGCCAGTGCGGGCATCATTAAAGCCATTCGAAAAAACAGTGATATCCCAATTGCCACCATTTCCTTTTCAGACCCCATATCACTCATTGCATTGCTCAAGACAACCCCCAAGGCATTAAACAACCTCATTTACAGCCAGGTGATCCCCCATGAAAATGACATTGAAGATATCGATCAATACAAAACCATCACCAACCAATCATTCACGCCCATTCGATACGAAGGCTACAAAAACACCATGACACTGGCTCGACTATTGAGCAACCATTCATTGGAAGACATTCAAAAAAACCACACGGATATTGAAACCCAACTCAATAAAAAACATACCGTTACCTTGCTAACTTGGAAGACCAACCATTGGGTGCCTTATGAGCGTATTTAAGAAAATATTTACCCGCATTTTAATGTCCTTCATCGCACTAACCATCCTCTTGGGAGGGCTGTCATTTTACAACCTAAAAAACATCTTAACGGAAGAACTCATTAATACAGGAAAAGTATTGTCTGAAAGCATTGCCGATTCGGTGGCATTGAAACTGGCCGTAATGGACATTGCCGGGTTTCAAGATCTAATTAACAATTACGCAAAAATTGACGGCATTCAGTATATCTACATCACCAATGAAACCAATGAATTGGTATTGGACACATTTTCACCACAGCCCCCCCAAGATATCATTGATGCCATTAAAGAGAATCAACGGGTGTTAACCATCCCATCATTGAACTCAATTGAAATCAAGCATGGCATTCTTTATGGCAGCTTGGGGCATGTCCATGTCGGCATGAATACAGACCTCATCATGCATCACTTAACGAAAACCTTTCCGTTGGTCCTGATTGTTATCACCATCATCATGGCACTGTGTTTATGGCTTCTTCGGCGTGTTATTAAAAATGTCACACAACCATTAAATACCTTAACCAATTTCACCAAAAACATTGAACGATACCAATTTGATATCTCAAAAGCCAATCAGCATGAGATTAAAAAAATTGCTGAATTAAATGATGAAATTGGACTGTTTACAAAAAATTACCTGTCCTTGCATCAAGAGTTGGAGCGCCATGTCGAACAATTAACCGAGGCCTCCGCAAGAAACTCCGCAATTAAAAAAGAATTGACCATTGCCCATGATATTCAAATGAACCTTCTGGACGAAGCGCCAAAAATAACAGGGTCGAATCATTTAACATTTAGTCCCTACATATGCCCGGCCAAAGATGTGGGCGGTGATTTTTATGATGTGGTTGAAAAAGGGGATACCGTCTATGTTGCCATTGGCGATGTTTCAGGAAAAGGGGTATCGGCCGCACTGGTCATGGCCGCCACATTAACCAGCATTCGAACCAGCATTGACTATTTAAATGACCCCACAGACATTATCACCACAGTCAATAAACAAATCAGCAAACATAATCCAAATTTGATGTTTGTGTCGTTATTTTTTGCCGCCATCAATATAAACACTGGCATCATGGACTATGTCAATGCGGGCCACCCAAGCCCCTTCATATGCTCAAACACCGGTATCACAACACTCCCTTCCACCAACAACCCCGTCATTGGCATTCAAGAACATCAATATTACCCATCCAATCAAGCCCAACTAACACAGAATTCGGTCATGATCATGTACACCGATGGCGTCAATGAAGCCCATAACGAAAAGAATGAATTATTTGGGGACGAGGCCATCAAAAACGTGCTCATGGACCTGTCAAACCCAAGTGCAAAAACCTGCACCCAAACCCTCAACGCGGCCTTAGATACGTTTACCAATGGCGTCGACCCTCATGATGACATCACCATTTTAAGTGTAAAGTTTTCAGCCAAGGAAAAGGAAATTCCAAACCCATTGGTCATATCACTCAACAATGACATTGATGAACTGATCAAATTGCAACACGTAACCACGGCATTTTCAAAGAAACATCAACTGCAAGATAAAATTGAAAAAAGCATTAATTTGGTGCTCGAAGAATTATTATCCAACACCATTTTTTATGGGTATCAAGACAGCAACCCTCACACGATTTTCGTTCGTTTCTTATTCAAAAACAATAAAGTTACCATTCATGTGGAAGATGATGCCATCCCATTTAATCCATTAACGGATGCGCCAGACGTTGACACCATTTCGGATATTAGTGACCGCCCTGTCGGAGGGTTAGGGGTTCACATCATCAAAAAAATGGTGGATGACATTCAGTATCAACGCATCAATGAAAAAAACCAACTCACCATCGTAAAGGAGCTCTCATGAACATACGCATTGAAAACACCCATCCAACACCAATCGTCCATATTTCAGGGCGAATCGACACCCTCACCGCAGGTGAACTCGAACAACAACTCTTACCACTGATTACAGAATCATGCCCATCCATTACATTAAATTGTGAAAACGTGGATTACATTTCGAGTACTGGGCTTCGCGTATTCATATTAGCAGATAAAAAAACACAATCCTTTAATGGGATCACTACCATTGCTGGGCTCAATGAATTCCTAAAAGAAGTGTTTGATGTGTCAGGGCTCACTGACTTATTTACCTTTGTTTAAACAATCATTACTCATCGGTCTATGCAGCACCATTGCATTCGCAACCGTATCCATCCGCCCCATCTCGGATAGCATGGCCATCACAATCAAGGAATTTACCGGGAGCATTACAGAAAAAACCATCAAAGAACTCCGTGAACTTCCAGAAACACCGCACACTGTGATTATTGACCTTCAAGACAACAATGGCGGCAATTTGCACGATGCGGTCGCATTTGGCGCGCTCTTTGTCACCCAAAACACCTTGATAGAATTCACCCAAGATAATGGGGAACCACTACTCATTACACGCCCCATGAACCACCCATTTTTATCAACAAAAGCCCTGATTATCTTAGTTAATGAAACCACCGCATCCGCTGCTGAAGCCACCGCAACCATTTTAAAACATCATCCCAATCACTTGATTATTGGCAAAACCACCTACGGAAAAACCAATATATCCACGAAAAATACGCCCACAAAATACACGGGCATGAACATCACCAAAATTAAACCAGACATTGAATTTGAATGGCCAACCACCGATAAAGAAGCACAATATTTAACCGCATTGGCACTAAGAAATGCCTCAAAATAAATTCAAAAAAAATTTATGCGTATTTACATTCAAAACCTTGGCCAAAAACCAAGAAGGTATGTTACTATGTAAAAAAAGAAAAAAGGAGAACTATAATGGCTATAGAATTTTACAATGTTAAAAAAAGAAAAAAGGTTCAAATTGATGAATCTAACATCGAAAAAGTTGAGTACAAAAGAGACACAACTAAAGGAACTCAAATCCGTTATGCTTTCAAAGCTCAAGACGATGATGGAACAAACTTAACCAAATTCTGTTCAAAAGCTGATTACGACAAGCTATAAATTTAACCTTTCTAGGGGGGGGCCCTAACCTAACCACGAATACCATCAACCGCTAAGCATTGTGTGATTAAATTTTTTTCATACATATTCCATCAATCAACCATTAAATTAGCGACAAACACATACCTCAGCTTATTCATGATGCACGCGTTAAACCAATGTCTTCTCCACAAAATTCTACATGATCGATGAATACATATTCCGTTAACATATTTACGCATCAAAAAACGGTACCGACAAATATCTGTTCAACCACCACGTCTATTGATAAACTAAGCTCATGTCGAAAAACTTTAGTTTAATTTCGTTGGGCTGTGCACGAACCTTAGTTGATTCAGAAGAACTGGTCCAATCCATTCAATCCGTGGGATTTAGCATGGTCCCTGAGGGCACCAAAGAGGAAGTGACGGTACTCAATACCTGTTCCTTTATTCAAGCCGCGATTGAGGAAACCGAAGACAATATTCAGTTACTCATCGATCGAAAAAAAAATAATGAGATCAAATATGTTTGTGTGGTGGGATGCTACCCCTCCCGATTCAAAGAATCCCAACTCAAAGAAAAATACCCCGATGTGGATCTATGGTGCACCACCAAAGACGAAAAAACCTTGCACAAACGCATGGCTGAGCTTATTTTTAACAAAAAATTCATTCCAGAATCCCAAAAGCAATACACTAAAATCAGCCCCAGTCATTTTGCGTATTTAAAGATATCTGAAGGGTGTGACAATTGGTGCGCCTTTTGCACCATTCCAAAAATACGCGGCAAACACGCCTCAAAAAGCATTGAACACATTCGCCAAGAGGCAAAGCTTCAAATGGCCATGGGGGCCAAAGAATTGGTCATTATTGCAGAGGACACCACGGCTTGGGGCGAAGACATTTATGGCGAGCCCTGCCTTGAAAAACTCATTGAAGGCCTAGCGGATTTGGATGTTTGGATACGACTCATGTACATTTTCCCATCACGCATGAACGATACGTTGATTAACGCCATTGCCAATACCAAAAATGTGATCCCCTACATCGACATGCCCATTCAACATGTGAATTCAAACTTGCTCGAACGAATGAACCGTCGCCACGACAAAGCGTTCTTAGAAACCATCATTCGAAAAATGAAATCCGCCATCCCAAACCTGGCCATTCGGACCACCTTTATTTGTGGATTTCCCGGCGAAACGGATGACCATGTAACAGAAATTTGTGATTTTCTAGATGAGTTTCAAATCGATCACATTGGCTGTTTTACCTATTCCCCGGAACGTGAAACACGGGCCAATAAATTTGACGACCAAGTGCCATTGGAGATCGCCCAAGAGCGATTGGATCGCATCATGACACATCACCATCAACAACGCGGGAACCGGCAACTCAATCGACTGGGAGACACCATCGAGGTATTGTACGAAGGCAACCGAGCTTGCCGAAGCGTCTTCGAGGCCCCCGATGTCGACTACATCATCATTCTTGATGCTGACCCAGGCACTGCGCCCGGATCAAAGCTCAACGTCAAATTAACCGGTGTCTCAGGCATTGATTTTCTAGCCAAAGAAGTTTAATCACCATCTCCCAACATCCATCATTTACTTTGGCCCAACCCATCGCTTATGATAAATGCATGGCATCCATTTTCACAAACATCATCCATGGCGACATTCCGTGCCATAAAATTACTGAAAACGATCAATTTTTTGCGTTCCTTGATATTCGCCCCATCGCACCAGGCCACACATTGGTGATTCCAAAAGTTGAAATCGATCGCTTTTTTGATTTGGACAACGACCTTTTATCCCACTTCCTACCTTTTGCCAAACCCATCGCCACAGCCATTGAGGCGGTTGTGCCCTGTGAACGGGTTGGACTCATGGTCGCTGGCCTTGAAGTGCCCCATGCGCACTTGCACCTGGTGCCCATTCGCTCCATTGGGGATTTAAGCTTTGCCAATGCCACACCCGCCGATCAAAATGAGTTGGCCATGATGGCTGAAAAAATCACCCAAAAACTCCACCAATAATTGATGGCCAAACCAAACAATTCATGAAATAAAAATAAAAAAACAGAAGCGAAGTGATACGAAAATGAACCCTGCCATCTGTCCATCCACTCATTTTGGACCCATACCATATAATCTACGCGACTCCAGGCCTGGAGTCTCCAATATCCACACTGGTGATGCCAGAATGGGACAATGTTCCCTTGGATCAGATTCAATCAGACCCACTGGTCACCATCATATCAACACGATCGGTCGAGTTAATCAATGACAGTGACCAACCCATTGGCATGGGCGTATGGATCAACGGGCATATCATCACGGCTCGACACATTTTAGACGAGCATCCATCATGCAAAGTAAAATGCAGCGATGGGTCCATCCGAGCCATGGACACCGTCATATTAGACGATAACTATGATGCGGCCATCATTCAATGCAAAGGCCATGGCCCCGCCACCGTCATTGCATTTAATCCCAATCCGATTGGGCGTTACGAATGCATCTATAATAATAATGGTCAGCGAGTGGTATCTTCTGGCGACATCGTTGGTGAAACTCAATATGCACATTCTGAATTTTTATTGAACATCCCACTCAATCCGGGGACATCAGGAACCGGCGTATTTACCATGGATGGGCATTGCATTGGCATCATGATTTACCATCAAAAAAAGTATGGGCATGTTCGCCAATTCATACCATTCACACAACTGCGGCCATTGCTTCAACACACTGGCATTCAGGCCGATATCGGGGCACACCAATTTTTAATGCCAACCACTGGCATTGGGGTATACTCAAATGGGCAACTCACACCAGGCCCCGGGGAATATGAAGTATTTACAACATAAGACGCCAAAACTCTTGGAAAAGAATTGGCACAAGCCATCATGCAAAATGACGCAAATGAACCCATTGACACATGGATCGATCAATTATGGGCCTATAAATACAGTGGACTATTCACCATGGCACATGGGTTTAGCGAAGCGCAGCTAAAGCTATTTCAATCGCTTAACTTTAATCACATAGAAACTTGCTTGGATGCATTGACAACAACGCACGGTGAACTTCACGATCTAAAAAACGAACAGGTTGCCACCAATAAAGACCTGCAGACCATCTTAACTGAACATCACTTTAACAAAGAATCGTATCGACACAACACAGCATTACCTGAAAACCTGGGACATGTACCAAACCAAAACTCGTTATGGGTGAGTACGTTCGACAATGAACTGGCCGTATCGATTGACAACTCCACTAATGCTGGGGGAGATACCGTTAAAGCATTTTACAAAGGCCGCTACATTGGCACCTACTCTCGAAAACTAAAGTTCATGGGCCATGGAAAAGAAAACACCAACCCTCATTGTGGAAAAAACAGATCAAAGTTAACGGGAAAAAACCAAAGATATTTAGAGGCATTAATTTAGAAAATAAATGTTACAGCCATGCATTCCTTGATATAATGCAATCATGAAAAAAACATTATTATTATTAATGCTTGTATTGAGCATATCCAATACCATCCATTCCCAATCATTGGCGGAAAAAAAAGAAGCCAATCGTAGAAAGCCAAAAAATAATACGTTATCCAAAGTATTGGGTGTGGCCGCCGGTGCCGGTGCAACAAAAATTGCAATGGACAAATCCAAAGAAAAAAAAGTATACCGCCCCTACACAAAAAAAGAGCTCAAAAAAATCAAGGCGTATTTTACACGGATTGGAACATTTCAAGCCAACTACCGAACCGGATCGAATAATAAATCAGGACTCAATAAAATGGATCAACAGGGCCTTGAAATATCGTATCGGCTTCCACATTATTTTACGTTAAACTATCGAAATAAAGAATATTCATTTGCTGATGACTCGATTCAAAGCATCAACCAATACTTTTTGGACTATTCATTGATGCCCATTTTAATCGGGGCATCTGTGAGTCAGGTGGGGGCATTTGTTGGAATTAAAGCCACCCGTATTGTGCCATCAAGCCTTGAAACGAACCATGACCCCATATTTGGACTTCATTACAGTTGGCATAATTTAAACAGTTTTTACTCATTGCATGCGCGCTATTTTTCATCAATAACAAACTTTAGTGATTTCACCATGGATTCATTAACGGAAGTCTTTGCGCGAGGGTATTGGGAATTTATTCAAGCCGACCTTGGTGCCGAATTGGACCTAACCGATACGGAAAATATTGATGCGTCCATTTTTGCACGCATTGGAGTTAAGTTTTAATTGATCCCATCATCGAGGGAATCACATGCTGATTTTTTATGATTTTGAAACCAGTCAAAAAGATTTCTTAGGGCAAATTCTGTCCTACTATTTTGTATTGGTCGACGAGACCTTTCAGCCAATTCAAGACTGCGAAGGGCTGATCAAACCCAACCGATTGGAATTGCCCGCTTGCGGTGCCATTCAAGTCAATAAGTTATCCATTCGTCAATGCATGGAAAAGGGCATCAGTGAATTTGACGCGGCAAATAAAATACATGCGTTTTTACAACACGTCACAAACGAGCATGGGCATGTGCCGCTGGTGGGGTTTAACTCGGCACGCTTTGATTTTAAACACATTGAAAAATTATTATTAAAACATGGCTTAAGCCCAACATTTTATGGGAAAATAAGTTCATTGGATGTGATTCAATTTGCAAGATATTGCGCACTGAATCACACCGAAAGTTTCCCGTTTGTTCGGAAAAAACGGCAAGATACCGACACATTCAGTTTCAAATTGGAAGACTTGGCCACTGAATTTGGGTGCTTAAATGACGCACAAACACATGACGCCAAAGACGATGTATTGTTAACCATTGAACTTACAAAAGCATTGGAAAAACGCTTTGACATCACCTTGAAATCATTTTATACCCAACAACATAACCTTGACGCATTCACGACGAGTGGCGTTTATTTAAAAGAACCCGTATTTCAATTTGAACAAATCTCTGACACTCCCATTGTGACGTATAACGAATGGCTTGTGATTGGCAAAGCATCAAAAACAACATTTATCTTATTGGATATCGATGCCTATGAAAATAAACCAAGGGATCAGTTCTCAGACTATGGCACCCTAACCAAATACCTAAATACAAGAAGCCATGCCCTGATTTGTTCAACACACCCGAAAACCGATCGACACAAAGCCATATTGAAAGACCCAAACATCCAAAAAATTGCAGAAAACGCATTGCAATATTTTACCTTATTTCCTGTGGACTGGGACATTGAGTACCGACCATGGTCCATGGGCTTTGAGTTGATCCAGACCTTACGCCACTACATCGAGCGATTGCATCAAACCCCCAACGAATACGATGCCATTATTAACGAATGGAAACAGTTAAAAAAGAATACCCCCAAGCCACACGACAAACTCAACTTGATGATCACGTTATTTAATCGATTTTATTTAAACCATCATCCATCCCCCAAGCCCGAACACCTCCAAAAATACATTGGCCCCCGATACATCACGGGCACCATGCATCGAAACAGTATGGACCAGATCATCCCTCAAACAGAGCTCACCACAATTGAGTTTCATCTTACATCTTATGACCCTGGAAGCCATGAGTACCGGGTATTGAGTGAATTGCAGGACTATACCAAACAATTCATTGGAACCCATATTCCATCATCCTAAAATTAAATCGAAATCACCAAATAGGCATCCCAACTCGTAAAGGCCTTGGCCTTGCGATGCTTTTGGAGATCCAATAGACGGCACCCTATGCCCAACCCAACCGTAGATGACAGCTCCCCTTCCGCGGCAAACATGAGCGAATACATTGGGCGTTGATTGGCCGGGGCTGAAATCATCCCTCCAAAATAGCCATGGTAGTAATCCACCCAATAGCCTGGGGATGCATTGTCCTGAGTTTCGTCATAGCTCACCCCAAAATCAATCACTTCTTTGGCCGATTTGACATACCGAATACCGCCGGAATAATCGCCCGAATTTGTAAGAGATGTTAATAACTTAAAATCAGATGAAAACACATTCACACAAATCATGAGCCCAATTAAAATTACATATTGCATAACCGCCTCCAATGTTGACCTATTCATGTATCGATACAATCAACTCACCCCTAAAGAACTCAATGAAAAAATTGGCATAGCCAATGGGGCATGCCATTTCATTGGCTAAAGGTCAGGCATTTTTTTAATCGAAATATTTGGAGAATGTGTTTAAATTTGAGTGAGGTCGAGGCACTTTGGCGAAAAGCGCAGTTTAGGGCCACTTAAATGAGCACTGCATCAAGAAAGTAACGCAGACATCGCTCAAATTTAAATGCTTGGCGCGCTCGCAGGGAGTCGAACCCCGAACCTCCTGATCCGTAGTCAGGTGCTCTATCCAATTAAGCTACGAGCGCGTGAA
>CEUJ01085185.1_pt1 | contig 13385 bp, 14 predicted proteins | sample 361531 | NCBI WGS metagenome assembly CEUJ01 (sample SAMEA2622842, study PRJEB7988) | marine metagenome | biome: marine biome (ENVO:00000447); feature: marine epipelagic mixed layer (ENVO:xxxxxxxxx); material: "saline water (ENVO:00002010), including plankton (ENVO:xxxxxxxx)" | depth 140 m | reverse complement strand
AAGACTGATACTGCTGCTAAACCTGCTGGAGAGAAGACTGATACTGCCAAGACCGAAGCTGCTAAACCTGCTGGAGATAAGACTGATCCCGCTGCTAAACCTGCTGGGGAGAAGAAACCTGACGCTAAGACTGACGCTGCAAAGAAACCTAGTATTGCGAAAGCTACAAGTGCTGCTAAAAGACTACAGGCTGCATTCAGAGGAAGACAAAAAGGTAAGGCTGCGGCTCAAATAGCTGCTCAAAGGGCAAGTATGGCTAAATCCTCAGAGGAAGGATCAAGTGCTCCAGGTGCACCGCCTATGCCTGGAATGCCTGGTAAACCGTGTAGGGGCGAATGTCTCACAGAGGCTATGAAAGCTGCTAATGAATTTACTGAATCTCTAGTTGGAATGGACCCAATATATAGAAGAACGGCTGAACCAGCTTTCTATGCAATATTGGCCGCTTCGACAGGCGTTGATGTTGCTGCTTCAGTTGTCCAAGGTAATTCAAAACCTTTCAAGATCACAGAAGCACCAAAAGGTGGTAGTAAAGTAACACGAAAGTCGTTAAAACGAAGACGAGTCAAAAAAACAAAACCAATGAAAACTATTAAGCGTAAACCTAGACGAAAATCTAAAAGAATTCATAATATTAAATAAAAACAGTATTAAAGATATAATTATCTCAATAGATAATGGTGCAAACCCGTCAGTCTACACGTCAAAATACTCATCATATAAAAGGTTATAGCCTTTCTACAAAAGAAATTGAATGTGCACGCATTCTTCTAAGTATGAAGGAAAAGCCATTACGACATAATTATAATCTCCGTCCGAACAATGGTGTTTCGTATCGCGGGATGGATGGTGAGAATGAATGGTTCAAGCAGACTCGCTACAACCTAAGAATCCGTTAATATGATGTTAAAGATAATTAAAGAAGTTGCTCTAGACGAGTATATTTAGTGACAAGTATTATTATTATTTAGTTAAAAGAATAATAATAATATAGATGAAGTAACTATAATGTATAAGGTGATACTTGCAGTTATTGCTTCAAGAAGTGAAGTATATGATAGTATGGTTGAGATATACTGGAAGAAAATGATTGAAATTACTGAAAAGCGTGGTGATATTAAGATAATAATGTTATATGGATCAGATCAAAATGTAGAAGAACTTAATATTCCAAATAGTAATCTTTTTATAGGTACACAACAAAACAGTGTAATTCCTGGAATCATTAGTAAAACAATTGAGGCTATAAGGTATATTAATGATAATTTTGAGTATAAGCACATACTCCGCACAAATCTTAGCAGTTTTTTTATATTGGATAACCTGATAAAACAGAGTGTTGCACTACCTAAAGAAAGATGTTACAGTGGTGTTTGGTACAAGTTCTCTGAGCAGGTTTTTGGATCTGGTGCGGGAAGTTGGTTTTCTAAAGACGCATCTGAATATCTTGTAGAACATTGTCATGATTATATGTGGAAAATTGTCAATGATGATATTCTTATAGGTATGATTATGGATAAATATAAGTTGCCTTTAATACCGCTAGGGAGATTTGACTTCACATGTGATCGTTATATTCTTGATGATGAAGTAGAATGTGACAAAATAAAAGCATGTTTATTAGCAGATCAATACCACGTAAGAATTAAAAACATGAACGATAGACAAATGGACTTAAAATATATGGCCAAACTAACAGAAATGTTTTATCCCGATAATTGACAATTCATCAAATAGTTTTACAATTTAAATATATTATTATATATCTATATAACCATGTTAACGGTTGAAACAGAACTGACCTACGAAGCGCCTAACTATATTTGGCATGATATTAAGTCATTCTCTCCTATTTCACCTTACAAAGACAATTGTCTTGATGAATTAAATAATATGTCCGAAATTGAATTAATTAGTGATCCTCCCCCTCTGTCGTATAATGATAAACATTGTCGTCATGATTTTTCTAGCCCGCCTACAGCTCGCTACACAGGAGTCCGTAAAGCCATGTGGCAAAAAGAACGACTCACAAATCTCATGAACCAACATCTTACTATTGCTGCAGAGAAAAAGGAAGTAATTACAAAATCATATCTTGCGAATATGATTGAAACTATTATATTATTTAATTTTAAGAATATTGACTTTGTAGGTCCTCGTCTAAAAGATGATATTATGCAAGAATATATCAACTATATAAAGGATTAATCATCTTCACCGCTTTCGTTTTCGATTAGTTCTGAATTAAAGTTATCCAAAAACTTGTTTATGCGATTGATGTCTAATCTAGTAATTTCGTAGTTCTCAAACAGTTCCGTTATCTCTTCTTCGGTCATTGTTTCTCTTATATGGATAAAGAAACTATACATATCCTTTTTGTCCATTCCAAGTTGTTGGCATAAACTCTGTATGAATATAGTATTATTGAACTCTGTTGAATATTTCGTTAAGACTTTTGTGAACCTTACTTCGGCGGGATTGAACGTTGGCTTTTTAGTGAATGTCTGATGATAAAGTGTATTGTTATAGAATGTCTTTATTAAAGAACTTATTTCGTTAAACTGCCAAATCTGCTTCTGGAAGGTAATTCTGTCTATGTAATCTGCAAAACAAATGTTGTCCAATATTTGTGAATAGAATGGGAACGATTCGTCCTTTTTAAACTTACTCAACACGTCTACGATATTTTCATGCCATAGAAGTCCGACTATCGTTCTGTCTGTTTCGTTCATTATCATTGCGTGATCATTTATGTGATGATAATCATTTATCAACTTTTTCGTTATCTGTTTAGTGTCCTCATTATACGCCTTCTTCTTAAAAAGTTTATTGATAACATCATCCGTTAGTAGATCTGGCTTGTTTTTGTTAATTTTTAATACCGAGATCAGTTTTCTAAGATCTCCTTGAATATAATCTACAATAGTATCCTTATTCACTCCTGCAAGCTTAGGCATTAGATCTGTTAATGCATTATTGATTTGCACGTTTGTCGGTGTCTTTAGTTCTATTGTATTACATACCTTCATTAACTCTTTAATCTTCTTATCCATATGATAGTTCCCTATGCATATTATTGGATTATAGGTAACATCTTCCTTCTTTTGTTTCTTTGTCTTTTTTGGTCTGATCAGTTTAATTAATGAATTGATTCCACCTTTATCTCCGTTATTCATTCCGTCTATTTCATCCATAATAATTGCTATTCGTCTAGCTTTTTTCTGTAAGAGACTCAATACATTAGTATCTGACATATTATGCATAGTTATCATTTCAATAATGGATTTATTTCTTATATCACCTGCATCATATTTTATTATGTCATAATTAAGTTCTTTCAGTATGTTTTCAACAAATTTTGTCTTACCTGTTCCAGGGTTACCATAGATGTAGATGCCTTTTTTATGTAACAAATCAGTTCTTTTTTCTTCAAACTCTTTCAATATATTGATAATATTTTCTCTCTCTTGATGTCGTTCAAGATAAGAATCAATATTTAATTTGTCCATCCTATATTTCTAATGCGATTCTTTTTATGTAGATTTTTACTTATTCCTCTATTTTCAAATATATCAACTATATGCTGCTTACATTTTTGCGAATCATTCTGAATACAGAAATTGTATAAAAAATGCATCATATTGGGGTAAACAGCGTATTTGTAGTGGTAATTCTTTATATTAAACCAATTGTCAAATTTTTCTATCAGAACGTTTCTTAGGACGAAAGCATAATCTTTCACTATCAGAAATCTAACAAATCTTTCAACGTTTTCATTTTCCGAGATATTTCTTATTCTATAGTTATAGTGTTTTTGGTAATTTTCTCTGTCTATAGAGCTCTTTGTTAATGGATCCACATATTCCCATATCATTTCCAATATCTCTGGCGGCAGTAATCTGAAATACATCAATTTACTGTCTGAGTTCATATATATATACTCAATATTTGCTTATATAATATTGATTATATAATGGATGTCAAAAGCTTATTAGTTATCTTCATCGTCTAGGCTACCACAATAGTCTACTCCAGCTGGCTGAGGTATAAGTCCGTCCCATGTAAACCCGCAACTAGAATATTCATTAATCAGATTACATTTTTGCTTGTTGGACAACTTAGTCATATCCTTATACGACATTACACTTGGGCAGTTGTTTCCATAGTAGTTAAGTGATGGTGCCTTATCTGTATTGCTACTCATTTCACCTACTGTTGATCCGGTTCCTCCTTGTGGAACACACCTGACCTTGTTTGACTGATCAGATATCAGCTGGTCTTCATAATAGTCAGGACAGTTACCTAAAACTGGAGGATAGCTAGCGTGCCGTCTTTTATTAAACAAAATAACACCTACGAATATTAATGCTAAAATAAGAAACACTATTGCAGTCGTTAATACAGTTTTTTTAAAATTCATTATATAATAAATTTATATATTTTTTTATTAACCATATATTATATATGTCAAATTGTAGACAAGCGAATGGAAGAGTTGATATTTTAGGACCTAAACCCGAAGATCAATTTGCTTTGTATGATAAAATTCCTGTTCATGAGTGCACGTCTTATAGGAATGCACTGACCGGCACTTGGTGTAATACTCCTCTGTCTTCAAAGTATTTCAGTGCTGAGAATATTGATTTTTTGCAAAAGTCTATACAACAAGGGGTATATAATATGTCTAAAGGTGAATACGGAATTGGTGATCAGGATTGTGACACATTAAAAACGATTATGAGAGGTGTCTTTCTAGAAAACTCTGCAAATCGTGATGACCATATTGATGAGCAGATAACCGCATTAAATCAAATAGTTGTTGACTATGCTGTTCCTCAGATATATGGAAGTGTCCAAAGCTATATAAAGTATCGCAGAGATGTAAGTTCTTTAGCTGTTCCTATAGACCATCCTACTGCTGCTTCTTACAATACTAAAACTCTGGAATTAAAAAAATTTTTTTAATGAATAATTACTAAAGTTTACTAATTATTTCTTTACTGCAATCTTTTTTGCCGGTTTTTTCTTAGTAGTGGATTCTTCTTCTAAAACAGATTTGACTTTCATGAACTGATCGTCATAGGCCTTTCTTAGTTTCTGAAGCTCATGCAGCCATATCTCTTGCTCTCGTGTAGCCATGAGGTCATCATATTCTTTCTGTTTTGTCTCCATCTCGTGTATAAGAGACTCTACGTTCTCTTCACTTACACTGTCCATTGGCATCTTGATTAGATATTTATAGCTATCGTCTTTCATCATATAACCCTTTCCTTCAAGCATGTCGTTGATTTCTCCAAGCTTCTTTTTCCTTAGATCAATTGTATCATGAAGGAGTTCTGTAATGTATTTGACTTTGTTTTTCAAAATATCACATTCGCTTTTCAAAATTTTAAGCTGATGTTGCTTTCTCTTTATGTAAACACCAAGTCGCGTTTTGAAATAGTCTTCCAATATTTCTTCTACTGTGTTGTATTTATGGAGCTTATCGTCTGAATTAAATAGGTGCATGTTAGTGGATGACAATGTAGTTACAAGTTTGAGTTGCTTCTCTAGATGACTGCAGTTGTCGTCATACTTCTGCTGTAGCTTATCCATCGCTCCCTTGTTGAAATGTATAACAAAATTAACAGTTGTATCGGTTGAATTATCGTTGTAGTCTTTAACAATACCTGCCTTCTTTTGTCCCTTCTCGTCCATAAGTGACTCAATATGACTCTTGAAGTCATCTGTCCAATGACCAACTGGAAGTTCGGTTACTTCAATGCATGTATCAGACAGGATCTTGTAGCATCCTTTAACCAAGAATTTATGTTCACTCAGTTTCACAATTGAACCCTTAAATCCATGGTAGTAAGGAAGGAACTCCACACCTGAGCCCTCATTGGTTCTGATCTTGTGCTCTAACCACTCAATGATATCTGTTGGCTTATATGGTAGAATCTTGGAACTGAATCCTGTGCCGATCCCTTCAGATCCATTAATTAGGATCATCGGGATGATTGGAACATAATAAACTGGTTCCACCGATTGACCATCGTCGTCCAAATAATCCAAAATTGCGTCATCATGCTCTGAAAATATGTGCCTAGTGATTGTGTTAAGATATGTGAAGATATACCTTTCGGAGGCCGAGTCCTTTCCACCTGCCAGACGGGTTCCAAACTGTCCATTTGGAACCAAAAGGTTGATATTATTTGACCCGACAAAATTCTGCGCCATCCCAATGATTCCACCATTCAGACTAGCTTCACCGTGATGATATCCTGAATGTTCAGAAACGTATCCGGATAATTGTGCTACTTTAATCTCGCTTGTAAGACGGCGTTTGAATGTTGAGAACAAGATCTTGCGCAGACTAATCTTAAGTCCATCCATCATATTTGCAATAGAGCGATCGCAATCATACTTTGAGAAATGAATGAGTTCTCTGTTCACGAAGTCTTCATAGCTAATACTTGATTCACTTGTATCAAGATATGCATTACGATCATAATTCCCCAACCATTCCTTTCTGTCGTCAGGACGTTTCTTATTGAACACCATGTCTAGAATATCACGCGAACCTGTGCCGCTTGACGAAAAGCTGATGAACTTCTTGTCTGCAAAGTATTCTTTGAACTCCTTGCTTGTGCTCGTGCCAAGACCCTTGTAATATTTAATATTCCAACCTTTTGTATCTGTCTGAGATTTCCAGTCAGCATACTCACCATCATTATAGAACTTCAGCATGCTTTTCCCCTTAGTTGCCTTCAGAATTGGAGTGTTCATGTATCCAATAAACCCTGGAACCTCAATCAAAGATGGCCATTCTGTCTCAAACAGGTTAAGACCTAATCCTTTGATATGACTACCATCCAGATCCTGATCTGTCATGAAGAGAATTCTACCATAACGTAGGTTTTTGTCTACGTCCTCTTGAGTAGTATATTCTTTTCCTGTTACTAGACCAAGGATCTGCTTGATCTCAGATATTTCTTTGTTATCATGAATTTTAGTCCGCGACTCACCTCTTACATTAAACAATTTACCACGCATGGGATAGATCCCAAATATGTTCCTATCAGCAGTGGTAAGACCCGACATGATACCAGCCTTCGCTGAGTCTCCCTCGCAAAATATGATGGTGCAATCTTTACCTTTCTTGGTTCCTGCAAAATTGGCATCAACTAGCTTAGGAATTCCACGAATGTTCTTAGACTTAGATCCATCAGTTTTATGTGCATTTTTTGTATTCTTTGCATCACTGATCTGACATGCTGTTTGCATGACCCCCATCTTTGCAATCTTCTCAACGAATTTATCACTGACGGTGCATGTTGAGCCAAATTTGCTGCTAGGAGTATTCATGTGGTCTTTTGTTTGACTATCAAAAGCTGGATTTTCAATATCACATCTCAAGAACAACATAAGCTGTTCTTTGATTGCAGTTGGCTTTACATCAATCTTCTTTTTGGCCTTGATATATGTTGTGAGTTTCCTAATGATTTGATTCAGGACATATTCTACATGTTTTCCTCCCTTGCTCGTGTAAATTCCGTTGACAAATGAAATTTGCTGAAACTCGTCGCTTGGAGAAATACAAACAACATATTCCCATCTTTCACCTCCTTCTTCATACACTCTTTCTCTATCACCTTTTGAGCCAATATAGAGATCTACATATTGCTGAAAATGTTTAACGTTCAGAACCTCACTATTGAATTTCACTTTTACCGATTTATTTGTCACTGCGCAAATATCATAAACGCGACGTTTAAACAGACTTTGCATATCGGGTGTAAGTCCAGATAGTCCCAAGCGAGCATAATCAGGTTTAAATGATACCTTAGTATACGGCTTTCCTGTATACTTTGACACCATCGGTGGATGAATTACATCAAGATTTGTCTCAAACTCTTGAACATATTTTAACTTTCGGACATGATCAACAGTTTCTAGTCTCCCCCATGTGGACCAAATAAATGCAAGTTTTACACCAAAACCGTTCTTTCCACCGACGATTTTCTTTTCATCTTTATTGTAATTAGTTGATGTTCTGAGATGCGCAAAGATCATCTCAGGGATCCAAACTTTATATTCTGGATGTTCTGCAACATCTATTCCGTTTCCATCGTTAATCACGGTAATAATATCATCATCGCTAATTCCAACATCTATTGATGTAACAGGTAGATTTGTCTTATCACCCTTTACTGCAAGAGCTTCTTGTCTTTTGGCATGATCGCGTGCATTCACAATTGTCTCATCAAATATTTTGAAAAGTCCAGGAATATAGTTTACATCTCTCTGAACGATTTTTCCACTCTCGTATACAGGAAGACTATCTTCTACAGACTCAACACTTCCGACATATGTGTCTGGATTGTCTAAGATGTGTTGTTTATCACTTTTTTTCTGATACTGCTTTGACAGTTGTTTCGCACTCATTGAGTTATCAATACATCATTAATTTGTTATTAAGTAGATTCAATTTATTATTTTATTTTTTCTATTTAGAAATTCTGTTTAGAATCTAGATATTCTAAATAGAATTTAAGAATTTTGCAAAAAAAAACACATAAAAGTACAAAACAGAAATCATAAATTTTTCAACAAGAATTTTTCAAATATATAAAATCAACAACAAAAAAACGTTAAAAAACTTAAAAAATTAACATTTTCTTAGATTCTTCTAAGGAAAAACTAAATGAAAATATATGAAAACTCCCTTACATAACTTAAAAAAAGGCACTATGAGACATCGAAAAAAATCAACACCCCGAGTTACGTCGATGGTAATAATGATAACAAAAAGTAGCGAAAAAAAGTAGCGAGATTTTTTCAAAAATTTTTACATGACAAATAATAATAAATATAAAATGAAACAAAAATTTTGTTACTGAAAATAAAAATGATAATAAATGATAACTAAAAAGTAGCGAAAAGTAGCAGCGGGATAACAGTTTAAAAAAATAATATTTATATAAATATATATAAATGGTATTTCACTGCATAAAATGTGAATATTCAACAAAACATAAAAATAATTGGAGTAAACATTTAGAAACAAAGAAACATAAGATGCTTCATAATACGGTGCAAGAAACTACGAAGTCTTCACCAAAAGTTTGCCATCAGTTTAATTGTGAGAATTGCGGCAAAAGCTACAAATATCTAAGCGGTCTATCTAGACATAGACTAAGATGCGAAAAGTCAGTGGCACATGACTCATATACTGCGTTGAATTCTGAAGCGCTGGATGCATCAAAACATAACGTTGACATAATAAAAACACAGCAGCAACAGATAAAGCAATTACAAAATCTTCTAGAACAGTCAATTGAAAGCAATAGTCATACCTTGAATAATATATTACCCAAGGTAGGTAATACGACGAACAATATAAACAATCAAATGACAATAAACCTTTTCTTAAATGAAGAATGCAGAGATGCTATGAATCTCACTGATTTTGTGAAACAGATAAAATTATCATTAAATGATCTACAATACACTAGGGACAATGGATACATTAAAGGAATAACTAATATATTTGTCAAGAACTTATGTGAAATGCCTGCTACGTCACGACCGATTCATTGTAGTGACAAAAAAAACTTGCAATTCTATGTTAAGGACGAAAATAAATGGGAAAAAGACAGTCAAAACGAAAAGATAGACAAGAGCATTAATGAGATCTCTAACAAACAAATACAACAGATAAAGGAATGGGAATCAAATCATCCAAACTGGGATAGCTCTGAAGAGCAGACAACGGCCTATATAGATCTATTGACAAATGTTATGGGAGGCACAACAGATTCAGAGAAGCAGACTAATTTAGAGAACATCAAAAAGAAGATTGGTATGTCAACAGATTTAAATAAAGTCTTAGAATAATATATGTCATCTAGTAAAAGGATTCGTTTAGTCTGTAACAAGTGCCCTAGTGATGGTAAGACTGCATCAAATGAGACAGTTGTTAATCAGATATCTAACAAAATGCGTATATCACAACTGCTACAGGCCTCAAGTCAAAATAGACGTTTAGGATGTTTGCCAGGTCAGACAAATAGTAAGATAGTATTCTATCCAATTAATCTGAATATATTTGGACGTTTAGACACACCTGGAGGTACAACGGCTTCTACGGCGGATTTGGGTCAACCATTAAATGGAGGTTCTGGAAGCGGTTGCGCAGCAAGAGGAGGAAGTTTACCTATTAAAAACTTCTGAAACATAATATATTTTTCTTATATTATATTATAATGGTCAAGAAGATTATGAAGCAAGGTGAATTCTACCACGTTCATGGAGAGAAGTTCCGTAAGCTTATCGGATCTCGCGCTGAAGTATGGCACAAGACGGCCTATAAGACCGCTGGCGACCTTAAGCGCAGTGATTTGATGATGAACAAGAATGGTCGTATCGTTTCCAAGAAGAAGCACACTACTGCTAAGAAGGAAAAACGCTTAGAGAAGCACGGATATTTTGCCAAGAAAGGCTCTTTCGGATTTGTAAAGAAGACTCCCAAGAGAGGCGGCAACAACAACACTTCTGGTGGTAAGAAGCGCAAGACCCGCAAGCACTAAATAGATATAATATTCTAATTTAATACATTATATCTATTCAAACCATGTAGAGGAGAGAATATTATTTTTAATATGATCGATATAAGTTTCTCTAATAAATTTATCAAAGAACGATTTACTTGCAGTTGGTAGCATTTTATTTGCATGTCTACAATAATACTTATATAGTGAGTTTAATGAGTATGACTTAACATCGTTAGATTCTTTAACATGTTCTTTAAATGAGTCCATTATCTCTCTTATTTCAGTAATTTTGTCCCATGCTTTGCATTTTATGTTTGTTATATACTTGTTATTGACAACAGATACGTCCGGGAAATAATGGTTTACAGCATTTAATATGTTTTTCTCGTTAATAGAGAGAGATATATTATTGTTGTCACAATACATTTTAAAGAGAGAAGTTAACTCGTCTAACTCGTAATCGTAGGATTCAAGAGGATCATTTATGATTAATACCTCATCATTCCAAAAATTAATAAACGAGCTTATGAATGGAAGGAAATGACTGCTTACACCAATAAAACTGTCAGTTTCAGAGTCATAGTTAAGTTTGGAGCTTAATTCTGTCTTTAGTGTATTGATGAACATGACAGATGGTAGTCTATGTTTTTCCAGGAACAGTTTCCATAGATATAGTATACTCTTGCTATTGATCTTATTGTCCTTGTTATTTGTGTCCTTAATTGAGAGCATGGAGCATATGAACTCGTCAACAATTGTTGAAGGCGAATTGTTCTTAAGATAAAATATATGATTTTTAAGATCATTATCTGTTATTTTTGTTCGGACAAAAGCATCCGATGATCCGTATCGCTGTGAGTAATGGCAAGCCACGGTAATTATATTTAGATACTTCTGTTTGAAGTTGTTACAATCATAGTCCATTATGTTACTTTTAATTAATCTTGAGTCTTTGTAGTTATGATCGTGAAACTTTCCCTTGAATGACAGTAGACTGTGACCAAAAAGGTTGTGAATATTGTCGGATAAGACATTAACTATACGTCTCAAACTAGAATTAACAAAGTGGTTCGTATTGGGTTCTTTTTTGAGCAGGTTGTCGCCGATTATAGTTAGAAAGTACTGAGCCTCATGTTTCGTGGCAAATAATGATGGATAGAAGAGAGATATTACTGATTGTATGGTGTCAGATTCAGGGATAGCAATATTGATATTATTCTCTCTTATGTTTTTGATTACCTGTTGATTTACCTTATGTTTTATGTCTGTGTATACTTTGTTTTCTCCCAAGTATTTTAGTAAGTCGTATTGTATGTCATCTTCGTCGGTAATAGAGAAGTTCGTTTCGTCATACGCAATAAATAGCTCGGATGAAGGTATGTAGTAGTATTTATTTAAATATAGCTGCGACACTTCTTGCACAGCCTCGTTAAACGACATCTTTTTGTGTTCTTTCTCAATCTGCTGTTTGTGTAGATTTTCAATTAAATTAGGGAGCGTATGATTTATATAGTTATGTATTTTAGTGGTAATGTATGGATTGTCTGTATACCTGTTATACAGAGCTGTTAATTCCTGAAATGATTTGTCCATTACTTATATAGTGTATAAGTTTTTAATTATTTAAATCTGTTATAAATATATAAATGTTGTTTCCAAAGAGATATCTACCTAAGGCATTGAGTAAGAAGGATAAAGAGCGTCAAAGACGCGAATTACAACGATCAAGGAAAATGTATAAAAAAGGGAAATATCACTCGCGTAAGAAGATGAAATCATTCAAAAGTAAGAAATCAAATCATGTGATTAACGCACAAAATATGTATAAAATAGAAAAAATAAAGGCTTCGCCTGAGTTAGCAAAAAAGACCAAATGCACACTTAAAACATTAAAGCGCATAATGAAAAAGGGTCAAGGTGCATACTTTTCATCAGGATCCAGACCTAATCAAACGGCACACTCTTGGGGAAGAGCCCGTTTAGCCAGTGCAATTACAGGAGGCAAAGCTTCTGCTGTAGACTATAAGCTTTTAAAAGCAGGTTGCAAAAAAACAAGCAAGGCATTAAAGCTAGCAGAAAAATCATTAAAAAAATATAAATATGGAACTAGAAGAGTTCCTAAGACGAAATAGTTATATCAGTTTTCTAAAAAAATCTCTTTAAAGTATAAAATGAAAACTTTAAAGAGATATGGCGTTCCCATGAAAGAGAGAATAGTAAGTTTTGAGAAAAGTAAAATTGATGGTAAAAAATACACAGCCATTATAAAAAACATAGAAACGGGTAGTTTGCATAGAATACATTTTGGCGGCGATGGATATGAACAGTTTAAAGATTCAACGCCTCTTAAGCTATATTCAAATGTGAACCATGGTAGTGTAAAAAGAAAACGAAACTATTTCTCTCGCCACTCGGGAATTAAAACTAAGAGAGAAGCCGTAATAAAAGAATTACGTAAGTCACGTGGTCACTATAATGCAAAGATATTAAGCCACATCTATTTATGGTAAAATATGATTTTTTAAAGATTATATTTATACATCGGCGAGACGAGAATTACATAATTCTACATATTCAGTATTAATTTCAAAACCTACAAAGTTAATGCCCTCCATTTTTGCTGCAACGCATTCACTTCCAGAACCTGCAAATGGAACAACCAGCAGGGTATCATCTCCATTCTTTACAGACCTTATCAGTTTTTCACATATAGCAAGAGGTTTTTGAGTGGGATGATTAACCCTTTCCTTTTTTCCTGCGCCACCTGCAAGAGCACCTACTTTGATGACATCTCTAGGTAAAGCACCTTTTTCATGAGCAGTGTATGTTGTTTCGTTTTTTCCACTACTG
>CEUJ01065930.1_pt1 | contig 13386 bp, 5 predicted proteins | sample 361531 | NCBI WGS metagenome assembly CEUJ01 (sample SAMEA2622842, study PRJEB7988) | marine metagenome | biome: marine biome (ENVO:00000447); feature: marine epipelagic mixed layer (ENVO:xxxxxxxxx); material: "saline water (ENVO:00002010), including plankton (ENVO:xxxxxxxx)" | depth 140 m | reverse complement strand
TCTCAATTACCTATTAGAAGACTAGAAGTTGAGCCTGTAGAAATTGGTGAAAACTTATTTGAAATTGTACTTCCTGTTACAAAGAAAACAGTTCAGGTTAAATTTTTGACTGGCCACGACGAAAAAGAAATGATGATTATTAACGAAAGAAAGAAAAAGAAAGGAATGAGTACAGATACAGGTATTACTGATAGATTGACTAGATGTATTGAGTCTGTTGACGGTATTTCTAATAAAAACAAAATTTCTTTCTTTGTTAAGAACATGCCTGTTAGAGATTCTCTTGCATTAAGAAAGTTTTTGGATAATCAAGAGCCTGGTGTAGTTATGAGAGGTGAGCTTAGATGCAACAGCTGCTTTGAAGAAAGCGAGGTTGAGCTACCAATCGGCGCTTCATTTTTTTGGCCTGAGACCTGAAGATCGTGACGTCATTTTAGAATATATATATGCGCTTATAAGACATTTAGGTTTTACATATCATGATGCATATAATTTACCTGTTTGGAAAAGAACTTGGTTTATAAACAAATATATATCTGAGATGAAAAAAAGAAACGAGAATAGACAAAGAAACAAACCACCTCCTTCTAATAATGAAAATACCACTGCAAGAAGACTTTTTAATAGGAAGTAAGTTAATAGTTATATATTTATAAATAATTCTTGCTGCAGGAGTCTGATGTGGAAAATAGACAAGTAGAACTACTTAGTAATATTGTTGAGTTACTTAAAAAAGGCCAAGAACAAACAAGAAGATCTAGCGGATCTCTTGGGAGTTTTAGTGCAGATGATTTGTCAAAAATTTCAACAGTCTTGAGACAAGCTTCTGATTCTGCAAAAGAAGCAAAAGAAGAAATTAAAGATATACCAAATGTAGTTAAAGACGCATCACAGCAAATGAAAGATTATGGTAAAGCTTTGGGTGCTGTTAAAGTTGCTTCACAACAAATAGACAAATTTTCAGGAGGAATGTTAGGAAAGCTTTTTGATGCTACTGGTTTAAACAAAATAACAGGTTCTGTTTTCAATATTGCAAAAGGATTTAGAGAATGGAGAAAAGCTTTAAAAGACGCAAATGGAGCAGGTCAAAGTCTTCTTGTTGCATTAGACGGTATGACATCTATTGTTGGAGGTTTGGTTAAGTCTGTAACTGGTTTCATAGGATCTGCTTTAAAAGGTGTAGCAGCTATAGGAACTGGAATAACAAAGTTTATAGTAGGATCACTGTCATCAGTTTTAACAGTCACAGCAAAAATATCAAAATTTTTAGTAACTTTACCTGTAGGTATTGCTAACAGAGCATCAGAATTAGGAAATAAACTTAGACAAGAATTAGTTGAAGTAATAGGGCAAGCTGCTGAAGATACAAAAGAGTACTTTGATCTTCTTTCTAATGGAGGAAGTGCTATGACACAATTAAGGTCTATAGCAGAAAATTCATTGTTAACTTTTCAAAGTGTAGATAGCAATTTAACAAAGCTATTTGGCTTTGGATCTGGCGCTTCTGCTAAAATGATTTCTGAAGTTACAAAAGGAATAGTTGACATGGGAATATTTGCTGATGTTTTTGCAAACTCAACAACAAAATCAGCAGAGTCAATAGAGTTTTTTACAAGAATGACAAGAGGAATGGGAATGGCATCAGATGATATAGCATATGTCATGAGAGATGCTATAAAAAATGGTGAGCATTATTTTGATACAATGACTAGGATGAAAGAAGCATCAGATGAAGCTTCTTATGAGTTTGGTGTAAATAGAAAAATTTTATCAAAGAATTTCTTTCAACTAAGAAAAGACATTGTAAACTTTGGTCACTTATCAGAAGTAGAATTAATGAGAGTAACTGCTAAAGCAACGCAAATGGGTGTTGAAATAAAAGACTTGGCAGGTATTTTTAATAAATTTGGGACTTTTGAAGACGCTGCAAATAGTGCTGCTTTGCTTTCTCAAACATTTGGAATGAATATTGACGCATTACAACTTATTAGGGCAGAAGATCCTATGGAAATTGTTGAAATGTTTAGAAATTCAATGCTTGCAACAGGCAGATCTTTTGAAGATTTAAACAGACATGAAAAATCGCTAATGGCATCTCATACAGGCATGTCTGTTGAAACCCTTAAGACTGTAATGAATTATAGAACTTTAGGCAGATCTTTTGAAGAAATTAAAAAAATTATGGACGACCAAAAGCCTGAAGAAAGACAAATAAAAGCAATGAATGCAATGGCATCTTCAATGTCTGAAGTTCAAAAAATTATGCAAAAAAAAGATTTCTTTTCATCATTTTTAGATGGTTTGTCTAATACTATAATGTATGGAACTAATTTAGGAAAATCTTTTGCAAACCTTTCTAAAAACATGCAAAATTTTTATGAAACAGGTCTTCAAGTAGATAAAAGTGCTCTTAATAAAATACTTGATCCTTTTGCAGAAGTAATAGATGAAATAAATAATGCATTTTCTGCAACTAGTTTAAAAGGACTAAGCGGTGAAATAACACAAAATCTTGGTGATTTTGTTACTGATATATTGAAATGGAATCAATGTATTACTCCTGAGGCTTGGAGAGAAACTCAAAATGATTGGGATAACAGAATAAGCGGATTGTTTAGTTTAGAAAATTTAACAAAAAGCCAAGGATTTCTAGGAAAGTTAACAAGAGCTTCAGGTAAATTAATTGGTTATGTTATTAAAGCATTTGCTCTTGCAGGCCCTGGAATAATAAAAGGATTTGGTAAAGCTTTTGAGAGCTTAGTTGACTGGTTAGCAGGAGGTAAAATAAGTGATATGATATCTATTGATACTCTTGCACAATTTTTAGGTATGGGGGAAAAAGAGTGTGAAGAACTAATTAGAAGGGTCACAGCTTCTTTTGATTCTATAAAAGATTATTTGTTTGGATACGAAGCTTCTGATAAAATGGGTCCAAAAGTTTTTGGACTATTTGATAGACTAGGTAATAAATTTAGAAGTATATTTAAGTTAGATGACGATAAAAGTATGTTTACTTCGCTTAAAGAAAGCTTATTAGACTCAATCAAAGATATTTCTGAGTCTAAAGTATTTAAAGATTCTTTTTCTACTATAGGTGAGTATATTGTCAAGGGAATGAGTAAAGCAACTAAAGAAATAGGCAAACTTGTTGATACAATGATGAATGCAATTCAAAACTGGCTTGTAAAAAATAAATACATTAGCAAACCTGAAGTTTCTTTTGAGGAAGGTAGTATCGGTAAAGATAAAGGATTTAAAGGCGCTGCAAAAACTCAAGATAGAACAAGTGCAGAACTAGCTTTACAAGTTGCTTCTGGAGAAAAGTCTGTAACTGAAGCTGCTAGAGAATCTTTGCTTAGAGACCCCACAGACGTTCAAACAGAATCACAAAATGCATTTACATCTACAGAAAGAGTTAAAAGCTCATTGGCACAAGGAGGTAGAAAAGCAGCAACTAAAGTTCTTAGGCCAGCTGTTGCAATTGCAGGAAAAGTACCGACAGGATTTGGTTGGTTATTGAAAGGAGTAGCAAAGTCTCCTATTTTTGGTGGAGTGGCTTCAACAGCAATTGAAGCATTTTTAGCTACTTCAAATATTCAAGATACAGCTACTTATATTGAACATTTAGTAAATCAAGGAGTAATAACCAAAGAACAAGGTAAAAAGGTCTTTGATGAAGCTGTATCAGACCAATGGACAAATTCAGGAATAGCAACAGTAGCAACAGGCGCAGGGGCGCTGGTGTCAACTGGTTCAGGACCGGCAGGATGGCTTTTAAGTGGTGGTATAATGTCATTGGCAAATTATGTAGGAGGAGTCGCAGCTGATCTTGCTGGTTATGAAACTGCTCAAAAATCTATGCATACTAGCTTTAAAAAAATGTCAAGCCAAAAAGGCAATGAAGATTTAATGAAAAAACTAGAACTTGCTGGACAAATATATGAAAGACAAGTAAATGCATATGATTTAAACGAAAAACTAGCAGAGGTTGAAGGTGTATCTATGTTTACACCTACAGGAAAAGCTGCCCACTTAAGAAATATGAGTGGTATGTATAATAGACAGGCTCGTTTAAGAATAAGAGAAGGTAGACAGCTACAAGAAGTAATGAACCTTGGTGGAGAATCAAATCAACTTGACAAAGATGACATTGATATTCTAGTTACTCAAGCAAAAGAAGGAAATGAAAAGTCAAAAGAACTTTTAGAATACTTTAAGAAGTTTTTGCAAGAGCAAACAAATAATAACAATATTATTGTAACTATGGACGGTTATGCTTTAACTTCACACATTACAGATATACAAACTAGACAAAATAATAATGCAGCTCTCATAACTGGAACTTCTAAGAACACCGCTGCATCTCAAACTCAAACTTTAAATCCAACACAATAAAGATAAAGCTGTTAAATTAAATAATTTTGAAAGTAAAGAAATGAAAAAAGTCGATGTAAGACAACAAATATACGAAATGAGATTACCAGAATTAATTGCGCAAGCACTTTCTAAAAAACTTGATAAACCATATGATGAAATAGTAAAGTTAATGCAGGAAAGGCTTGATAAAAAAATTGATGAAGTTGAAAACAATTTATCAGTTATAGGTAATGCAAAAGACATAAGTATAGATAATCCGCAAGATCTAGATGATTTCTTAAAAGATAAAAAAGTTATTAAAGGATAATAAAAATGCCAAAGTATATTCTCGACACAAAAGGTAAGATTATTGAAAGAGATAATCCCAAAAATGAAAAGAATGCTACAGAGCTAGCAGGAGAATATACAGGTAAAGCCGGCTCATATCATGAAGATAAAATAGAATTTAGAAGGCTTTCTAATATTAATTTGCCATTAGCTACTAGTGTTTTTGATTCAAGTAGTGATGAAAAAAAACATACAATAGGAAGTGTTACTCCTAGTTTTGCTAAATTACAACCAGATGATGAAGAAGATATATTTCCAGAGAGAAAAGATAATAACTTTTTAATTAATCCATCTTTTGGTGCTGATAAGCCTGTTAAATTTTATAAAAACTTTAACGACTATTTAAATAGTGAAGATAATGATAACAAACAAGGCTCTATTTTTGCCGATGAGCTCGAAATGATAGCTGGCCTCGAGTTTAATGATTTTGGAGTGTCTGATTTATCTAGATTTTTATTTGTTTTTGATTATATTTTTGAATCTATAGCTTATATTGTTATAATAGAAGCAATACTCGCAATTTTTCCAAATACAGGAGAAGTAGCTTATGACGATGATAATCGTCAATTAGGACATAACTTCAAACTTCAGTTAGGAAGTTCAGGACCTGTTCAATATGATGCTTTATCTAGATTTATAAGGCAAGTTTTGCAATATCCAGCGGATAGAAGAAGTGAAGGCCCACTAGAGAGATTAGGAGCATACTTTATTGGTTTATCTCTTTACGTTAACTCTGATCCTAAAATTTACGGACTTTTAGATTACCTTAAACATTTAAGTAAAACTACAGTAATTTCGCCTATTGGTGAGATTGCTGCTTACGTGTTTGAAAGTTTATTTTCTTTATCTAAAGTGGGTCAAAATAGACTATTTATGTTAATTAGAAGGTTTCATCAAAAAGCAGATTGGCATAAAAATGTTTTATATAAAGCAAAAGAAAATAGTCCAGAAAACGTTGTTGACAAGCTTATTGTTGAGTTAAATTATTATTATGTAAAGTTTGTTATTGAAAGAATTAATATAGGCTTAAAATTAAAGAAAAGGTATAAAAAAGAAAAGAGAAAAAGACTCAATAGATCTGGTAAAATAAAAGATAGTTTAACTAAAAATAATTTTGCTATGATAAATCAAGATTCTCGAAATCATAGAGAAATTAAAATAAAACAAGTAAGTTTTAAAAATAACGATATTAATAGACAAAGCATGTCAATTCATGCTCTTCCTCAAGCATTTGTTTTGCCTGAAAGTTTTAGAAGATCTTATAATGTAAATAGCGGAGAAGACTTTGGAAAAGCACACGTAAATGATAGAATTAATTCATATTTTATAAAAACAAAAAAGTCTCAAGAAAGGTTGTCTCCTAAGGCTGTTGCTGAAATGGAAGCTTTTTACGAAAAAGAAATGATGCCTTTTTATTTTCACGATTTAAGAACAAATGAAATTATTGGTTTTCATGCATTTATAGAATCAATTGTTGACAATTATAATCCTAATTACAACCCTACAAAAGGCTTTGGCAGGATTGATCCCATACAACATTATATGGATACAACAAGAAATGTCAATATTACTTTTACTTTAGCAGCAATGTCACCAGAAGATCATGATTTAATGTGGTATCAAATAAATAAAATTGTATCTATGTGTTATCCACAATGGTCTGGTGGTTTTAAGAAAAAGACAAGTGTAGATGGCATAGTTAAAGACGACCCAAACGGAAAAGATTTTCCTTTTACACAAGTTCCAACTGCATCTCCTTTAATAAGAATAAGATTAGGTGATGTAATAAAATCAAACTATACAAAGCATGCTATTGAGAAAATTCATGGAAGCAGCAGTAAACCAAAAGAAATAACAGAATTACCTGAAGAAATGCAAGAATTTGATACAAAGTTTTATCTTAAGTCAGGTTTTTATAGATATGCGCAACCTCGAGGCGGCGCCAACAGTACCAGTCCTAAAAAATATTACATTCAAAAACAAGAAGTCATGGTATCAGACAGAGGCGGGATGACCTCTTTTTATAGCTCTAGCGAAGATTTTTCTGAGTTTATGGATCCAGTAAATGCTTTTAAATACAGAGATTCTTATATTATAAATAAAAATGATCTCATAATGAATAAAGAATATTTTATTCAATTTAAAAAACCCGGATTCAATCCAATGATGCAGTCCAATTCAGATGAAGTGATTGCCCTAGGATCACAAATCGAAGTAAGGAAAGTAAGAAGAAATAAAAGTAATGATGCAAAAAAGCTTTTGTCGGAAAATAAAAAGATAAAAGAAAGTCATAAAAAGGTCTTTAATGATTATACAAAAGCTTATGATGAAGCAGGCAACGTAAACAATCCAGTAACAGCTGCGTATGAGACAACATTAGGAAAGGGTTTAGCTGGCTTTATAACAATGTTAGATGTTAATTACAACGATCAGCTATGGGAAACAGAAGTTATAGGTGCTAAAGCCCCTAAACTTGTAAAAATGAATATTAACTTTGCTCCTATACATGATATACCGCCAGGTCTTGATGCAGATGGATCAATGAGAGCGCCTGTTTACAATACAGGAGAAATTATTAAGTATATGTATGGCGATGTATATGATATTAAAAAAGTTAAAGACAGAAGTTGAGAAATAACAAATGCCTATAAAAAGATATGTTAAAACAAACGGTGGTATAGACTTAAGTATATCAAATGAAATATATAAAGCAATACAGGACAAATCAATATCTTTTAAAAAACAAATTACGTCTTCTGGAGACAGATTAGATCATATAGCGTATAAAGAATATAAAAATGCTCAATATTGGTGGATAATTGCATCTGCAAGTGGTATTGGTTGGTGGTTACAAGTTCCTGAAGGTGTTGTTTTAAACATTCCTACTAACTTGGAACAAGTTGAAAACTTAAGAGAGAATGTATAATGGCTAACGGTTCTAAACAAACAAATTCAGACGTTATTGATAAAATTAATTTTGGTAAATCTTTTAATGTTTTAGCACAAGCTAATGCACATAACTATGTACAATCTATTTCAAAAGAAGACTTAATAAAAAAAATGTTTGCTGATAGTAAAAGTGTAAAGTTTTCTAACGAGCAAGATAACAAAAAGTTTTTCACTATGCTTTCAAACCTACTACAGTCTATTACAACAAAAGGAATGACAACTTATGAAATAGTCACTTATATTGATAACACAATAAATTCTTTAAGTCTAACAGAACCAAGAGATAATCTTATATTAGATAGTTTAATAGAGGGCATAACTGTATTTCATACAAATTATAATAGTAATAATAGTAATAATAGTAAAGTTTTATATCCTAAAAAAAATTCAAAATATGGTAACCCTAATGATCAAAATATAAATGATGTTAAAAGTTTTTTAAACATATATGATAATAAAAATTCTACTGATGTTGACAATATAATTAATGTCAATAGTCAGCATGATAACCCGTCAAAACTTAGACCATCTATGTCTGCAATATTAATTGATGATGATCGTATAAGATCAGGAACTAAAAATACTTTAGAATTATCAGCATTTTTTAATTTACTTACAACACTTGAAATTTCAAAAGCATACCCGTTTTTTAGTGCAACATTTATATTACCTAAAACATCAAAGCAAGATGCAGGAAAAATATTTAAAACTGCTACCTTAAACCAATTTATTTTTGGATCAAAATCATCTGGAGTTACAAAAAACTATAATGATTTTGAAGGAGAAATAATAAAAAATAACAAGAAAGTAGGCGTAAATACAAACCTATCAGTTTTTTTGCAACCACAGACAATGGTAAACATGAATGAAAAAATTGGTCATAGTGACAACTATACAATTACTGACAAGACTTTGAGAATAACATCAGTACATGACAGCACTAGACCTTTTATGACTCTTAAGGACTTTACTATTGATGTGACGCCAACTAAAGGTTTAATGTCTTTTAAAACAGGCAAAATTTCTTTAGTTTTGCATGATAGAACAAGAATGGTAGACATAGCTCCTTTTATTAAACCAGACTTATTTGGATCTTTTGGCGCAGAAATTGCTGTTGAGTATGGCTGGATAAGTAACTCTGGAAAAGAAAAAAACAGTAATGGTAATTTTATTAATCCAATTGGTGCTTTTTTAGACTCTTCAAGATGCATTGAAAAATATATTATTACAAATTCACAGTTTACAATAGAAAATAACGGTCAAGTTAATATTAATTTATCAATTGCGATGAAAGGTCCGATAGATATAAGACAAACAACACTTACATCAAAAGACTCTTCTAGAAAAGTTATAGAATCAAATAGACTGTCAACACAAATTCAAAGATATAATAACGAAGTTTTAAATTTAAGAAAAATTATCGGGTATAGTGCTAGCACGCAATTAGACTTTTCTCAAAGACTTAGTAACGTAAAGATTGATTTATTAGATGAATCAGGATCTAACACTGCTAAAATTTTAAAAGAATATTCAGAAGAAATAAAAAAAGTAATATTTATCTTTAGTAGTTTTAGTTATGATAATCAAGATTCTCTCAATCAAACTTTAATGACAAAAAGTACAAATCATTTAGACGAAGATGTTACTCTTTTAAACAATTACTTTGGTGTAGATAGATTTGCAAAATTAATTCCGGTGGGTAGAAGTGTTTTGTTTTTTAGAGACATTACATTTGCATCTTATAAATCTCTTACTAATATTAGAGAAATTTTAATTGAAATTTCAAATGTAATTGCGAGTATTTTAAAATTACACGAAAGTATTACTAAAAGTGAGCAAGATAAAGTAAACGATTTGATTGGTGGTGCTTTAAATTCTGATAATGATATGTTTTATCATGAAAAATTAAAAAATGCTTACGAAATGTCAGCACAAGGTGAATCTGATTCCCAGCAGTTTGATTACGAAAAGTTTAAAGATGAATATGTTAGTTTTGGTAGTTTAGTTTGTTCATTATTAGGGACGCATATGGTGACAACTTCAAAGTATGACGAAGTTCAATTAATATTCCATATAGTAAATAATAAAGCAGGCCACGCTGGTTATCATAAACTCAATATAGCATCTTTACCTATTCATAAAAAGATGTTAAGTAATTTTATTCTTGATATTATTAGAAAAAATAGAGTTTTTACTATTGAAAGTTTTATAAGCCAGATAGTAACTAACTTAATAATGAAAAAGGATAACATAGCATACGGAATAAGTGATTTTTTTACAAGAAAATCTTTATCTAAGAACAGTAAAGGTAAGAGCATTTTAAGTATTTCTTCTCCTGTAGAGTTAAAAAAAGACTCGAAAGAAAGTCTTACAGAAAGACTAAACAACATTTATGATACACAAGGAGGTGAAGGTAAAGCTCCTGATCCTGATCCACAATTTATACCTCCCTCAATACATATAACTTTTGATGCTTTAACTTCTAAAGAAAATAATTTTGAAAAAACAATATGTAGAATAACTTTTTATGATAGAAATGATAATCCATATCAGTCTATATCAAATATATATAACAAGAGTTTTGTCGAAAAAACAGAGAAAGTTAGAGAGCTTAACAGCTTAATGACAACAAGAAGAATAAAGCAAAACAAAATTAAACTTTTACAAAGTAAATTATCTAGTAGAAGCACTAAAACAAACAACCACAAAAAAATAAAAGATGAAATAAATTCTATTAAAGGTACTTTACAAAGTCAACCTGTTTATATTAAATCTATAGAAGACAAAGTTAGCGAATTAACTACCGGTAATGATTCTATATTTGAATTACATAGCGAAGGTAATAATAATTTTTTTCGTTTAAGAGAAGATGCTAATTTTGAAACATTAAAAGAAAAATATAAGCAAATAGTACCTTCTGCTACATTTGCAACTCAAAATACAGCATTAATAAGTGCATCTGTTGCTACTGTAAATGAAGCTAAGCTAAATACTGTATATATTACAAGAGCAGATAGAAATAATGTTTCTACGTTAAATCAAAACGTATTAGTTGATATGCCTTTAAGAATATTGCCAGCGCAAGCAAGCATCGAGTTGATTGGATGTCCGTGGGTTAACTTTGGTCAATATATATTTTTAGATTTCGAAACTGGTACTACAATTGATAATACATACGCAGTTACAGGAATACAGCACACAATATCACCAGGAGTTTTTTCTACAAGACTTTCACTTAGTTATGGTGACGTATACGGAAAGTATGAAGGAGTTACAAACTCATTAGAAAGAGCATTAAAAGAAATATCAGACTTGCAAAACACTCCTGTAACTGAACTTAAAGCCCAAAGAAAAAAACAAATCGTTAATAAAGATGACACACAAGATCGAAGTGCTGATAAAAACAAAACTACTCAGACACCTTCTAGATCTCAGACACCTTCTAGATCTCAGACACCTTCTAGATCTCAGACACCTTCTAGATTGAGACAAACTCAACAAACTCAAAAAGCACTTAAGCAAGATAGGAATACAGATAAAAAAGAAAAAGCTAATTTTGGTAAGAATTATAAAAAACAAAGTAAGTTGATTTCAAGAATACAAAAAAATAATATCAATAATGTTATAACTTTAGGTGAATTTTTTAAAGCAAGTAAAATTGACGACATTATATATCTTTTTAGAGTTTTTAAATTAACATATGTTTATAATATTTACAATGAAGTCCCGTTAAAACAAACAAATCTTCCGTGTATTTTCAAAAATATTAAGGATAATATTTTTGAAAAAGCAAGTAAAGTAACCAATGATGTTGAACTAAAACGATTTATTATTTATATAAATAAATTGTTTATAGAACTTTCAAGTCATAAGTTTATAATATTGAAAACACAAAAAACACAAAGTAATGAAAAAATAATTGTTACTAAAAAAACCAAAAAAATTACCTTAGATACTTCAACATTAACGATTCCTTTTTTTGAATATCAAATTAATGATGAAGCTAGTAAAGATAAACAAATTACTACAAATATGTTTGACTTGGGATTAGAAGAAAGAGACATTTTTACAAGGTTTAATGAACAAATAATAACACAATATCCTATTGAAAAACAAAGTAATATTAATAATTTTATTAAGTTTTTTAGCAGCAGCAAGTCAAAATATTCTAATTTTAAAGTATCTCTTAAGACTTCTGGCAAAAAAGACTTTATGATTAATTATAAACACTTTGTTTTAGGTACAAGTTTAATTGTTAAACAAGCTGCAAATGCAAACAATTCGAATAGATACTCATATAATTTAAAAGTATATACAGTTTCATACATAAACGATGCTGATTCTTATATATTTGATATTTTAAAAGTTAAAAATGGTACGAAGCACGTAGACATCTCTATCGAAGATATAGAAAACTATAAAAAAATTCATAGACTTAGTAACCCAAGTAACGAAAGCATAAAACGTACAATGTACTTTATGATATACAATTATTATTTTTTAAAATTTAAAAATGATTTTATGTTTTTTAAAAGTTTGTCTCAAAGTGACTTATTAAAAAGGACAACAAAAGACATAAGTCCACAGATTAAAAAAGAAGATTGGTCAAAAAACTATGTTTACTTGCATAGACAGTTAAATAAAAAACTTCCAAAGAAAAAAGGTACTAGCTTTAATAAAAGATTAATATACGGTGGTGAGTATATTTCAGATATTTTTTTGGACTATATACCAAGCACACAAATACCAGAAGATTGGAAAATAGAACTTCCAGAAATAACTGGTATTGTTTTAGATGAAGCCAAATATTTTAGAAATACTAATAAAAAGAATCTTTGGGGAAACAGAGGCACAAGATTAAAGGAAAAGGATAAAAAAAACAAGCAATATAATCCTGGAAAAAATCATAAATTTTTATTGGAAACTGATACTAGTAAAGGAAGAAATTTAAAAGGTAAAAAAGTTTCCCCATTTCAGATTATTGAAAGCTACTTTGCTAATGTAGGAAATTTTGAATTAGATAAGAATAGAAAACCTATTTTAAATCAGCCAGTAAATCCTACAAAAACAGCTTGGTCAGGAGGCTATATTTCTTTTGTAGTTATGTTTGCTGATAAATTGCATCATAGAAATAATGAAAAAATATACAAGGAATCAAGAGACTACTATAACCCATTGCAAAAAAACAAAAAGAGAAAAGATAAATATATTAATAGAAACTGGAAAGAAACTTTTACATTGATTAGGTCCGGAGGGCATACAAGGTATGCTGACTATTCTTTATGGCATAGATTAAGAGGTAGTTATTCTGGTTGGTATCCTATAAATCTTAAAAAAGATACTAACCATAAAGTTATGTTAGGAAATATAGCAATTAAGACTAGAAAAGCATCAAAAAAAGTTTGGAATAAAACAGGTACTAAAGATTTATTAAGACTTTCACATGGTGATGTAGTTTGGAAAATTGAAAATGTAAACGGTGAAATAAGAGCATACACCTCTGGAGGTAATGTTCGTCAGACAGTTGTGCTTTATGAAAGATATTTTGTTCTAAACGATGATCACACTATAAAACAAAATCCTCAAAACTATGTTTTGATATTACAAAAAATTATTAAAAAGCCTCCTAGATAAAATTAAAAATGTAAAATTGAATATAAAATATTATATTGTTAGTATGAATATAGATAATTTAAAGTTATATAAAATAAAAAGATTAGATAAATATAAAAA
>CEUJ01127960.1_pt1 | contig 13534 bp, 9 predicted proteins | sample 361531 | NCBI WGS metagenome assembly CEUJ01 (sample SAMEA2622842, study PRJEB7988) | marine metagenome | biome: marine biome (ENVO:00000447); feature: marine epipelagic mixed layer (ENVO:xxxxxxxxx); material: "saline water (ENVO:00002010), including plankton (ENVO:xxxxxxxx)" | depth 140 m | reverse complement strand
CTGCATAAATTTTAAAAATATCTTTCCTATTTAAGGAACCTAAAATTTTAATTTTCGGTGAGATAGTGATAGCTTTTTCTTTGTAATATTTTTCTTTTTTTGATTCACCAATTATTTTCAATGATTTTATATTTTTCATTCCACCTATTTTTTGAAAAATTTCAAAAATATCATCTATCCCTTTATTTTTTTCTACCCTACCAACAAAAACTAAATTTAAACCATTTTTAAAATTCTTTTTTTGAACTAGATCCTTGTTTCTTTTTATTATTTTATTTCGAAAACATGGGTTTAAAAACTGAAAGAAATTTGACCCTAATTTATTTGTAGAATTATTTATAGTAATTATTGCATTTTTTGGAAAGTGAGATATTAGCCATCTTTGAAACTTATAAGTAATTGGAACATCATTTGAAATCCAAGAGCCTCCATATTTTATCCAGATTTTTTTACTCCAAAAAATATAAAGCCAAGGTAGAAATAATACTCCAAACCCCATTGGAGCTCTAAAATGTATAACGTCTGTTTTTTCTAAAAAGGGTTTTAATTTTAATAGATTTAAAGGAAAATAAAGAACATGCTTAAGTTTTTTTAAAAAAAAATTTCCTCCATTCGGTCTCATTGGTATTATTGCTATGTTTGATTTTTGATGTTTAACATATGACTTTGGCGGATCAATATTATAGAGAGGTGCAAAATGATATATTTTTTTGAATAATGAACATAAATGATCTATTTCTTCTACTGTTGGGTCTAATCCCACTAATCCGCCGTTTTTATCTTTTGAATAAGGTGTGTCAGAAATTATCGTACAAATTTTTTTATTTTTATTGTATATTTTTTTCATATTGATTCATTTTTGTTTCCCACCTATTATCAAATGCAAAAGCTTTTGATCGTGAAAAATATTTATCGTAATCCATAAAAATATTTTTTAATGCACCCATCACTTCTAATATGTTATTAGGATTTACTAATTCTCCATTGTAATGATTTTTAATTGCATCTTCTAGCCCTGATTCTTGTGCACCAATTGCTGGTACTCCATATAAATTCCCTTCCAAAACACTTATACCAAAACCTTCAAAATCAGTATTATTATTATTATCTGAGAGCATCATATTCACATGGGCAGTACTATACATTTTTTCCAATTCAGAATGTTTCAAAATTCCATGCAAAGTTACAAAATCATGTAATTTTAACTGTTTGATTAGTTTTAATAGATCTTCTTTATCTTTGTGATTTCCAACACAATGATAATGAGTTAAAGGATATTCTTTTATTATTTGAGGAAGGAGTTTTATCACATTATGCTGACCTTTTCGAATAGAAATTGAGCCTACAGTTAAAAGAATAGGAAAATTTTGTAATGTACATTTTTTATCTGCGAGACTCCATTGATCAATATCTATACCATTATTAATTACGTGGGTTTTCATTTTTAATTTTTTAGGAATTAACGATTTTGTAAAATTTGAAACTGAAATAATTTTATTAGATTTTTTTAAGCAAAATAATGTCAATTTTAAATACAAGTTTTTCCCCAACTCTGTTCCATGAATTATTGTAGTAATTTTTACATTCCTATGAATTTTTACCAACGGGATTGTCCATATCGAAAACTCTCCTGAAATAATTACACGCGTTATCCGATATTTTAAAATAGTTTTTCTTATCATAATAAAACGGTGAATCCAATTTTGAAGGGTCGATTTCTTTCTTCTAAATCGGAAAACTTTATAAGGACAGTTTAGATCAAATAAAACCTCTTGGTTTTTGTCTACATAATCAGATTTTGTGTTGATAATGATTTCATAACCTCTCTTATTTAGCTCATTTGATAGATTAAATGCATGATTTCCTATTCCGCCAGGACCAGGAGGGAATTCCGAAGAAATAAGAAGAATTTTATTCTTCATATGGTATTTTATGCCCCTCTGAAAGAATTTTTGATGAAATCATCCAAGAATTAAACGATTGAAATAATATTATTGGAAAAATAAATAAAAACAATAAAAGGCTAATAAACGTATACAAATGATCCTTTTTTTTGGAGTATCTAGATAATGATAATGGAAGATTGATTATCAAGTAAACAAAAGTGCTATAATTACCAAAATTTTTCCTAGCATAATAGAGAACACTTGGAATAGGTCTAGGTTTTAAAAAACTTGTAGGCCTAAAGGCATCCCAAGAACCAAGTTTTCTTAGTCCACCTTGACTAGATTTTAGATGAATTCTGCATGCCTCAGGATTTGAGATTGAAATAATACCATTATTATATGCTCTTAAACCAAATTCAGCATCCCCCATTCTCATGCCCTCAAATTGTTCATCAAATAGGCCCAATTTTTTAAATATATTCCGATTTAAAACTACATTCCCTGTATCAATTTGATCGGAAATACGATAAAATTTGTAATTAAATGGTATTTTAGCTCCTAATTTTGATAAAGAAACCCCTGCAGATATTTCTGAATTAAAATATTTTAAACAATTCAAATGTTTTATTAACCAATCATCATTGATTCTTGAATCATCATCTAATAATGCAATTACTTCTTCAGTAGTATTTTTAATGGCATTATTTCTTGCTTTCCATAATCCAGGTACTGCTTGCCTAACTAAATCTATGTTAATGTTAAAATTTTTATAAAAATCTTGATTAAACTTATCTGATTGATCAATAATCGTAATGCGGAATTCGGAAAAAACCTGGTTTTCTAAATCCTTTAAAAGATTATTCAAAACATTATATCTATTATAAGTCGGAATAATTATTCTTACTTTAGTTTTATATTCCAAAAATTTAATTGGATTTCTTAACTTCAATTTTGTTTTACAAAATAATGCTTTATTAATATTCACTTTTTGTATAAATATTGTTTTTACGAAAGCAATAATCGACTTAAAAATAGATTTTAAAGTCACAATTCGATAGATTAAATATCCAACACTCCAAATTGGATTAAAAAATTTCCGAAGAAATCTAAATTCATCATAAGGACTATGTTTGTAGTTTACAAAACCTTCAGGCAAACATTCTTTTTCCGTATTACCATGAATATAACCATTCATTAGAGCTACATAACTAGCTTCTGATGCAATTGATTGGATAGATTCATATTCTGAATCTAATAGTTCTGGTGGAATGATATGCCTAGACTCTGGCCAAATTACATTTTTACCACAATCTAAATGGAAATACCATAATGGCTTTATAAATTTTAAACTAGCAAACAAACAACTAAACCATCATTTAAATTATTAAATATTTTCTTTCAAAATTTTCTTTGTGAAGCTATAGTAAAATCCACTATATGATAGTTTATCATTCCATAATTTTCTATTAGCTATTTGCATATTTATAATATCATTATCATCTATGGTATTTAATGTTAATATTATAGAGTCTACAATTTTATTTGGTTCTGTATGCTCTATAATTATGCAATGTTTATCCCAATTAATTTCATTATTTAAAGGTAAAACACAATCTGTATCAATTAAAATAGGTATTCTGCCAGATGCTAAAGTCTCATAAAATCTAACAGAAAAATTACCATTCCCTCTTATGCAAATTGTGAAAGGAGATAAAAGTATATTATTCCAATATTCAAATTTATATTTCTCCTTACTAATCAGACTACTATCCCTTCTTTTCCTTATAATTATATGAGTGTCCAAGTCTTTATTTTGGTCGAGTGACTTTAACAAATTCCCTCTCAAGTTCATACCAGAGATAGGAAACCTTAAATCTAAATACTGCTTAAAAACCCTATTCTTGATTCTAAAAAATAATTCCTTCAAAATACTTTCATACCTATCTAAAAGAGTCCAATTAGCTGTACCACAAAAACTTATACTAGTTTTCTTAAAACTTGCTGCAATATTTACTCCATAAAACTTTAAATAATCAAACGGGTCTCTAATCATCACAGGATATGCATGTTCATTTTTTTTCCGTTTACTTAAATATAAATTTTGTTGCAATATAATAAAATTGCCATCTATAACCCTATGTTTATAATCACCACTCACCCATGTAATTATTGGCTTATTAAACATTTCATAATATTTTATTATTTCTTTAGCCTCATTGGCTTTTCTATAATCAAAATAATAGTTCCACGTTAAAGGCAGAATTAATAAATCAGCATTTTTAGGATTTACTGAAAGAGATAGATCTTTTTTTCTTATACCGTAAATATTGTGACGTAAATCAGGGAACAAAGGCTTAATCCAATCAGCATAAAACTTTCTTGGGATAGAGCGTGTAAGTTTATCTCGCTTGAAATAAATTTTCATTAAAGAAATTATTAAAATAATCGTCTTGATGGCTTAAATCAAATTTATTTCGCACATTTTCGATTGCATTTAAACGAATTTTATTTAATTCTATATTTTCCATTGATATTATGCGTTTTATTTGTTTTGATAGTAGTCTGGGTTCCCGCTTTGGGACAACCCAACCTGTCTTTCCATCAATAATATTTTCACTTAATCCTGAGGCATCGGAAACAATAGTGAGGACTCCCATAGCTTGAGCTTCAAGAGCAGCATTACAAAACCCTTCTTCTAAACTATATTGTAAATAAAGATCTGCTTTTTCATAAAAATGAATTACGTCATCATGAGATATATCGCCAACTAGTTTTATTTTTTTTTCTAAATTTAATTGATTAACCGCTAAAACTAGTCTTTCGTATTCAATTCCACTACCAACTATGGTATAGTTAAAATTGACTGATTCTAATTCTCCCAATGCTTCAATTATATATTCCAGACCTTTAATCCAATGCAATCTTGCCACAGTTAAAATTTCAATTGTTTTTTTAGAGTTGAGTGACACTTGATCTTTTTTACTTTTAAATATATTAGTATTAACTGCTGGGAAAATAACTTCATGCCTCACATTGCCATCTAGACCATATTTTTTTGCCTTTTCTAAAAGAGAATAAGAAATTGAGTGAACTTTATCAACCTTCTTCCATAAAGGGAAATAACAATTTTGTTTTTTTAAAGGATATATATTTATATCATATCCCCGCAGGCTAACACTCATCTTAGCATTTATAGATCTAGCAATATTTTCTTTCCTAATTGCAGTTGTAGCAAAACAAAAATGAATCCAATCCAATTTTTGGCTAAGGATTTTAGAGCCCAGGTAGAGATTTTCCCAACGATGTCGAAAAGATTTCCCATCTAATTTTTCAAATCTTAAAAATTTTATAACAGTCATTGGACATTGGACCATTATAGTAAAACAGGTTAAAGTCATTTTTATTATTTGTAAAAAAAAATTCTTGCTCACTTTTGGCATTTCCACAACTTTACATAAATCAAAGTTTTCATGCATATTTGCAAAAAGTATTACTTTATAACCTCCCCGCTGTAATCCCTTTATTTTTGAGATTAGGAATTTTTCAGAAATAGATGGTGTTTTAAATAGCACAAAACCAATTTTCAATTTTCTATCCCAATGGTTTTATTATAAAAATTATGAAATTTGCTTTTTATAAAATTATGGTTGAAATTATCATTTATATAGTTTTTTCCACTTATGATAATTTTTTCCCTTTCCTCCATTTTAAGATTCATAACTTTTAATAATAATTTTTCTAATTCAAGCGGATCTCTAGCTGGAAAATAAAAACCATTTTTGCCGTAATTAATAATTTCTTTCATACCACCACAATCGCTGCTTATGACAGGTAATCCTATAGCCATGGATTCTAGGACTACATTTGAAATACCCTCTTGAACACTAGGCAAAATTAAACAATCCGATTGTTTCATAATTTCATAAACATTATTTTGGGAATCAGGATTAACTATTTCAATATAGTTATTTAATGATAGCTCATCTATTTGATATAGTATCTCTTCAGAGATTCTATTTTTAGCAATTATTACATAATGGAATTCTTTATTCATTTTTTTCAGTTTTGAAATTGCTGATATACTATACTGATAGCCTTTTACCCAATGAAACCTTCCAACTGAAAGAAACCGGAAAGGCTTATGAGTTATATAACTTTTTTTTTCAAATGTCTTCAAAAGACTAAAATCTAAAGATGAATAAATAACTTCTATTTTATCCTGATCTGCTCCAAACTTTTCAGCTTTTTGTGCAATTTTCCTAGAAACAGCATGCATTCTATCAATTTTTGGAAAAAAGAGATTATAATGTCTAGCAAGAGAATCGTTTGCAAAAGCTGAATAATTAATATGAGATCCTCTTAGACTTAAAACAATCTTTACACCGTATATTTCTTTTAAAAAAAACCAAAAAGGAAGCGATTTGGCCCATTGAATATGGAAAATATCTGGAGTATGGTTCAATACCGGTAAAATTTTACTTAATGATCTAAAAATAGATCCTGATCTTAAAACAACTTTATAATTTTGTAGGAGTTTATATAACTTTTTAGGATAAGAAATAGATAACCGAAGTAGTTGGATAAAAACAAAAAATATGATATTTATTTTTCCTTGAGGGGTAAGAAAAACCCTTATGTTTGAATTTTTATACTTTACCGATCTTCCATTTCCAAACAAATATAAATTTATTTTTTCATCTCCAATTAATTTTATAAGATTTTCAATAAAATTTGGAGCAGGAATTATACCAGAATAAATAGCTACGTTTATTTTCTTTTCCAAAATTTTTCGCACCATACAGATAGGGTTAATAACATGCTTATAGGATGACTAAAAATAACCTGGTTTCCGGTCTGGAATTTTTCATAAAAATTATTTATTAAATCTAAAGGTACAATTTCATTTATTATTTTTTTTTCAAAAAGCCAATACTCTAGATATTTACTATTTTCGGATCCCAAAAATTGTAGCTCCCAATTTCTTTGAATGATTGAAGGAGTCTTTAAAATTTTTTCATTAAAATTACGCAGCAGGAACCTGTAGACTCTTCTCGGAAAATATAAACTGTTAAAATATTTATAATTATAAAGGTTTAAATCATAAACCTCCCAAGGTATTTTTGCGAGATTAGAAGAAGTATCTTTTATATATTTGATTTGAATTTTTCTATCTCTTAAATAATCATCAGGAATTGTACAAATAAACTTACATATTTTACTATTATAGTAAGGTAAGAATAGCTCACAACTATTTGAAAAGATATTTAAATTGGGATTTGCCCATCTTTGAGCCCAATGTATTGATTTAAATGCTTGCACTCTCCTACTCGGGTTTTCAATTTTAATTTCCGATAGTAATTCTTTAATTCGATTAAATAATACTACCTCAAATTTTCCAGAGAATCCCCACTTATCCCATAACTGATTTGATAACTCAAGACCTCCTGGTTTAACAATCTTGTTGAATAAAAACCTAGCTTGATTATCTAAATTTTCTTTTTTAGGAAGTTTTGGTAAATCAAATAAAACATCACCCCACTGGCCAGAAATAATAAGATCTCCAAGCTTTGATAATCGATCAATAACTGCCATTTGCCTAGGATGGATAAAATCAGATTGACATAAATTAATTTCAGCTAATTCTTCAATTTTTTCCCAAAGATATCCTTTGGGAATCAAATAATTAAAAAAAGGCCATCCCATTTCATCACTGATTCTCTTTGCATTTTTTGTTTCTTTAACACCGCCTATAAATTCATATGAATAGGTTACGATATTATTAGAATTTCTTAAAGCTGAAGCGATTGTTCTAGAATCAAGGCCTCCAGAGAGTGGTAAAACGATTTTTTTATTTTTGATATTTTTTGAAATAAGAGTTTCAAAAATGTGAGCAAATTCTTCTACTGCATTTTGAAAGCTAATATTTCTTGGTTCATAATACCATTTCGATCTATAACTAAAATGATTTTCTTGTTCATATTTAAATTTTGTAAAATTTTTATCACCTAAAAAAAATCCGCAGGCAATCCACTCTGCTATAGATCGTAGATCTAAATCATTATTGTAGTATGGATTAATATTTTTTGTTTTATTATAAAATATATAATCGTTTAGTCTTGTATTTTTATTTCTATTTTTTTTTTTAAGCATTTTTACATTTAATATTTTATAAAGATTTAATTTTTTGATAAAATTAAAAAAATATTTTAAGATTGTTAATAAAATCTAATTCTTTTTGTAGAAACCTCAATCATGTTCCTTGCAAAATACTCGAAAATATTTTTTTCTATAAAATCAATAAAAAATTACGTTTAATGATTTTTTTTATAAATTAAATAAAAAGTATAGGAAATTAATTGATAAAAAATATACAGCATAAGAAAAAGTATCATGCTTAACGGCAATAATTATATTTTTAATATTATTTTAATATTAAATATCATTACACCATTATTAATTGCCTTAATTTTTAAAAAACCATGGGAAAAAATTCCAGTTTTCTATGGGATTTTAATACTTTATATAATTTTGAGTGCGTGGATACTACATTTTTTAAATTTATTATACCCTCATGCATGGCAAAAAGTGACTATTCTATTCTTTTCCCTTTCTCTTTTATTTTGTTGGGAAAAAAGATATTGTATAAAATCTGAATTAAAGAGGAAGATTACATTTACTTCAACAAGTACAATACTATACATATTTATTATAGGATGGGCCAGCATTACTTATTTTCGTATTTGGTCTTTGCCTATCATACTTTCTGATGCAAGGGCAATGCATTTATTTCAGCAATCTGTATACCTCCAGGAAGGTAGCTTTATTTTCCATAATTCGAATACCTGGGAATCAGCTTTTAGACCTTTAAACGGTCTTTTATGGAACATGTTTTTTTCAATCTTTCTTGAAGATAACACTCTTATAGAAGCACCTCAAATAATTTCATGGGTAGGAATTATCCTGATCTCAGGTGCTATTTTTTCACAATTAAAAATAAACGATAAACTAGCCGGACTATTTATGCTTTGCATTGGTTTTAGTCCAAGAATTTTATCATTATCAACAAACAATTTTATTGATTTACCATCATTATTTTACTTTTCTGGTATAGTATATTTTTTAATAAAGTTCGATCAAACTAAGAATTTTAAAATAATAGATTTTTTAATGCTAGGAACTTATTGTGGAGCTTATTTAGGTGCACGTATGCAAGGTATAATACTTGTCCCTCTTTTGTTTATTTATTTTTTAATTATTTTTTTTAAAAAAAAATCTAAATCTTATAAAATAATAATTTTGCCAATAGTAATTACAGTTCTTTTAGGCATTGGGAAATATTTATTAAACTTTGCTGAGTATGGAACTCCTATACCTCTTAATATTAATGATTCTACATCTTTATCATTAACCAAACTATTTAAAAATTATAAAATTTTAGTTAACCAGATATTAGATCGATCATGGAACTTTTACGGGCTTTTATCCTTTCAGGCTAATTCTGCAATAGTTGGCTTCTTGATTAGCTTTTTTATTATCCCATATGCTTTTTTTGGCATTTTAATTAAAAATTACATTCGTAGTCATAAATCTTCCTTTGCGATATTTATAATAGGTATAATTTTTCTTTTAATTTCAATGCTAACCCTAGAGCAACCATCGCAGAACTACGTTTTTAGACTATGGTTACCATTTATTTTTACAACCATTATATATGGTGCAGATATAATTAATACTTTAATTAAAGAAAATAAAATAATTCCCCTCCTGTTTATCTTCGCATTCACAATTTTTTGTTCAGTAGTTATTTATGGCGGACTTTATAGAAAGAGTTTTATTATACCATTAATAATTGTATTATTATACCTAACAAAGAAAAAGACTTTAAAAAGAGAATATTTATTATTCACTTTTTCATTCATAGTTACTACATCTTCAATATGGTATGTAATTATGAATATATCATATGATAAATATTCACCAGTTTTGAATTATATAGAATTAAATCAACAATTCAACCAACAACCTCTAGTAAAATTATCAAAATACCTCTCACCTGAAGATAAAGTAGGCTTTTTAAACTTAAAAAAAGGAGAACGCATACCTATTTATGATCTTTTTGGAAATAAACATAATATCCATGCCAGGTTAGTATTTGATTGGGTGGATAAAAAAAATCTAAGCATCTATAATACAAGAGATTTGAAAAATAATTTTGATTACTTATTATTACATAAAAGAGAAAATACTCCATTCCTAAAAATTGATGATTTTTCGTTTGTTGAAAATTTTGATGATTATTTAGTATATCGAAATAAGAAAAAATATTTTACAAAATAAATCTTGCTATCATATTTTTACATTTATCTAACACAAAACAAGAACATTACTACAAAAAATTAAGTAACAAATTCTAATTGATGCTTAGTATCCTTTTATATATTTGCTCATGGTTTTTAACTTCAAAAGTAATATCATATTTCTTCAAAATATGTTTTCTATAGGACTCTTTTTTGTCCACTTCTGCCATAATCAAATTTTCTAATTTTTCTGCAAGACTATCGGAATTTTCTGCCGTGAATAAAAGCTCAGGAAAAGGAGCCAAAATATCTTTAATTCCACTAACATTGCTTGCAATAGAAGGGATACCGCATGACATCGCTTCCAACAAAGATACAGGACATCCCTCACCTTTTTTAATTGTAGGTAGCACAAATATGTCCGCAATTGAATAATAGTTTATTACATTATTTACTTTTCCAGTAAAATGAACTTTGAATCCAAAAGGACTTTCTTTTGCCATTTTTTCCATTTTTAATCCATAATCACTTTCTTTATCTCCAACAATAAATAACCTAATAAATTTGTATGTCTTTGATAATTTTTTGAATGACCTTATAAGTATATCAATACCTTTGACAGGTGATAAGTTTGCAACAGATAATATTACTACTTCATTTTTAAGAATATTATGTTTTTTCACCAAAGACATTTGCTTTCTTATAGGAATGAATTCATCTGTATTCACACCCCTAGGAACCAATGAGATTTTCTTGTATCTTTTAAAGAACAACTTTTTCATATCTGTATTTTGAAGAATAATGTGAGAAGATAACATTGAACGAATTTGCCAGCCATTTTTGGAACTCCCTCCCCAATTCATATTTTTTTTTGTATAAACCCATGGAATACCAGCAATTTTTGCAGCTAAGGCCTCTGAATAGTCTGGCCCATAATGGAATGAATGAATCAAATCCATATTTAACTTTTTGAAAAATTTGGATAATTGATAGCATTTGAATAATCCCACCAACCTAGGTTTCATTTCAACTTGATTATCATTTATATAAAAGGGAATTCCAGAGCTAATTACTTTTTTAAATAAAAATCCTTTTGAATGAGAACAAGATATGTATACATCAAAAAGGTTTTTATCCAAGCGACTACAAAGGTTTAAAAGTGCTCTACCACTTCCAGCAGTATCAAAGTTTGGGATTGTAAACAATATTTTCCATTTTTTAAAAGTTTTAACCTTTGGCATCATTCCATACCGATAGACTATAAAGAGTAAATAAGGGCCACTTATAATCATTTTCTCCATTTATGTGATCATTAATTATTTCTTCCATCTTTTTGATTTCAATACCAAAAAAGTGACAAAAATTTTCATCTAATAACTTATCACAAAATGCATTTCTATAATTCTTAATTATCCAATTTCTTAATGGTATGGAAAACCCCTTCTTTTTGAATTCTGGTTTAATGTTTCTAAAAGATTTAATTAAAAGATCATAAAGGATTTTCTTCCTCTGTTTCATTGGTGAATGTGCATCAATGCCTATTTTTACTATTTTTTCAATAAGATTTTTTTTCAGGAATGGGACTCTAACTTCAATGCTATTTGCCATTGATGCTCTATCAATCTTAGTAAGAGTTTTTTGGAGCATGCCATAAAATTCTACCTCCCTTATTATGTGTAGTAGTTCATTTTTTGTTTTTGGATTTGAATATTTATATAATTCGAAGCTTTCAGGGAACGGAGTATTTTTTAATTCTGGTACTAGTTGATTATAGAAATTGTTACTTTGCTTACTATGTAAACCAAAATGTGAATCTCCAGGAGAGGAAGATAAAACGCATTCATTAACAAATTTATCATCAAAAATTAACCTGTCAAGCCCTCTTAAAAAGTACCTTACATAAAAAGGATAGTTCCAAAGCCAATGATTTTTTGCAATTGATTGAAACCTCTCATAACCAAAAAACATTTCATCAGCACCATCACCAGATAATATCACAGTAACTATTGAAGAAGCCTTATGACTTAATTTCCATGTTGGAAGAATTGATGAGTCCCCGAATGGCTCGCCTGCTTCTCTCAATATATCATCAATAAAGGAAAAAGAATTTTCAGATGTCATTTTCTCTATATGATGTTTAGAGTTTAAAGCTCTAGCATATTTACTAGATTGATAAATCTCATCATGAGTTGTACTATCTGATCCAATGGAAAAAGTATTAAAATCACCAACAATAAAATTTTTTGCATAATTACAAATTAAAGGTGAATCAACACCACCAGATAAAAACGCTCCTAATGGAACATCTGAAATTAGTTGCTCCTTAACAGAGTTTTTTATTTCATGTTCAATCATATCTCTTGCATCATTATAATCAATCGTTGAATTATCAAATTTGGGAAAAGACCAGTATCTTTTTTTTTCTAATTTTCCATATTTATCTAATTTTACAATCTCTCCTGGGAATACTGAATAAGTATTTTTTAAAAGGCCAAATGGAGGCGGGATAAAGTGCTGAGAAATATATAATTTCAGCACAGATTGATTAATTTCTTCATCAATAAAAAACGGATGACTACTTATTTGATTATATTTACTAGAAAAAACAAAACCTTTCCTATTAAATCCGTAAAATAATGGTTTAATACCTGCAAAGTCCCTAGCTAGAGATAAAGATTCTGATTTTCTATCCCATATCCCAATTGCAAACATGCCTTCAAGAGATTCTATTGTTTTATTTATTCCCCATTTATCAATACAATAAACTAGGGATAAAGTATCACCATGGCTTTTGATATTCGCTCCAAATAGTCCAAGATTTTTCCTTAATTCTATATGGTTATATATTTCTCCATTAAAAACAATCAAGTAACGTTCTGATGGTGACCAAATTGGCTGAGAAGCTTCTTTTGATAAATCAAGTATAGATAAACGATTAAATCCAAAACGAACTTTTCCCGGAACCGATTTAATAGAACTTTCGTTTGGACCTCTGCTTTTAGAAATATCTAATATTTTTTTAAATCTTTCAATAGACGGCAAACTATTTGATGGAGAGTACTCTCCTAAAATTCCACACAATTTATTTAATTATCCTGTTAATAAATCTATAAATTAAATTTAAAAAAATTAATTTTTGTAATGATAAACTAAGTTTGCCCATTTTTGTAAAGAGTATAGAGTCCATAAACCCCATTCATTATTAATTCCAATTCCTTTATAATAATTGTTTACCATACTATAAATTATCTTTGAATCTACATATTCATTTCCAAATAAACTTTGGCTCATGAGGGTGTCTATGAAATCTTCTTTTAATTCATTTTTTAATAGTCTATTTAAATCAAATGA
>CEUJ01394089.1_pt1 | contig 13537 bp, 13 predicted proteins | sample 361531 | NCBI WGS metagenome assembly CEUJ01 (sample SAMEA2622842, study PRJEB7988) | marine metagenome | biome: marine biome (ENVO:00000447); feature: marine epipelagic mixed layer (ENVO:xxxxxxxxx); material: "saline water (ENVO:00002010), including plankton (ENVO:xxxxxxxx)" | depth 140 m | reverse complement strand
ACTAATAGCTCAATTGGCTTGATTTATGCACTGAAAAAAATTTTATAGTTTCTAATTATGATATAAAATATTGTGAAAAAAAAATTATTTTATTTAATTTTAGTTTTAATTATATTTGTTTCTTTTAACATTTTCGTAGATTTTAATTATATTTTCCAACTCCTCTTGAGTGCAAATCCTAGAGATTTTATAAAAGAAAATTATTGGGAATACTTTTTTATATTTTTATTATTAAATACAATTTACATTTTTTTTCTTGGTTTCGGATCTTTATCACTAATTCTTGCAATAATTCTTTTTGAGCCCATAACAGGGCTAGTATTATGCGTTATATCTAAAACTACAGGAAGCACATTTAACATTATTTTTTTTCAGAAAAATATTTTCAATAAAGTTAAAATAAATTATAAAAAAAAATTTTTTAAAAAACTTTTAAAAGTTCAATTTTTATTTGTTGCTATATTGAGAATATTACCTGGACTCCCAATTCAAATCGTCAATTCAATTATCAGTTATTTAAAAGTAGACGTCAAAAACCAAATTATAGGCTCTTTAATAGGATTTTCTTTATCAAACGGAATTTTTATTTTTTTTTTAAATAACGTACATGAGGTGATTTTCAACATAATTAGTGGCAAAACAACAATTGAGATATATCAAATATTATTAGTTTTAGTCTTTATTTTTCTTTTACTACTCTTTGAAATAAGTCAAAAAAACCTTTATGAATATTTTAAAAAATGAGAGTAAAGCTTTCCAAAACTACTTTTTCAAGCGCAGAATTTAAAGTTGCAAGTTCTGTTTTAAAATCCGGCTGGTTAACTCACGGCGAATACAATAAAAAATTTGAAAATTTATTTAAAAAATTCACAAAAACTAAATATGCTCTTACTTTAAACTCATGTACATCCGCCTTAGAATTAGCTATCAAGTGTCAAAATATAACAAAAGAAGTAATTGTCCCATCATTTACTTGGGTATCTTCAGCTAACGCAATTATTACCTCTGGTGCTAAACCAGTTTTTTGTGACTCAGATTACAAAACAAGAAATGTTACTTTAAAAAATATTAAACCCTTAGTAAACAAAAACACCCAAGCCGTTATGGTTGTTCACTATGGAGGTCAGTGTTGTGAAATGGATAAAATTTATGAATTCTGTAAAAAAAAAAAAATTAAAATAATCGAAGATAGTGCTGAGACACTCGGGGGAACTTGGAAAAATAAACACCCAGGTTATTGGGGTGTTGGATGTTTTTCATTCTTTCCAACAAAAAATATCACTACAGCTGAGGGAGGTATGATAACTTGTAATTCTAGAGAATTATATCTTAAGTTTAAAGCTATGGCAGCCCATGGTATTCTCTCTCAATCTTACGATAGAGAAAAAAAGAAAACACTTCCTTGGTATAAATATGCAGTTATTGCTGGCCATAACTATAGAATGAGTAACATGCTAGCAGCAATAGGCTACGAGCAATTAAAAAAGATAAAAAAATTGAACAACCACAGAATTAAAGTAGCTAAAAAATATAACTTATTTTTTAAAAAAAATAAAATTCCAGTACAACAACCTTTTGTAAACAAAAAAGCTAAACATGTTTATCAGACTTACTCAGTTAATGTAGATGAAAAAATAAGGAATGATTTAATTTTATTTTTAAGAAAAAAAGGTGTTGAAGCTTCAGTTCATTTTACCCCAGTCTTACATGAGCAAAAATATTTTAGTAAGTATCTTCCAAAATATAAAAAATTACCAAATGCCTCAAAGTTATCTAAAACATTAATATCGTTGCCTATGCATTCTAATATAAAAGATAGAGAGATAGAATACGTCTGTGATTGTCTTAAAAAATACTTTAAACTAACAAGATGAGATATTCACTGATCACTGGCGGATTGGGTTTAATTGGCACTTTCATTGCTAAAATTTTATTAGAAAAAAAAATTTCAAAAAAAATTGTCTGCCTTGACGCTTTTGGGCGATATAGTTCATCTAGCAATATGAATTTTGAAGATTTTAGAAAGTATAGATTAGATTATTTAGGCAAAAATATTATTATTGAAAGAGGTGAAGCTAAATACCCTTCTGTGATCAATAAAATAATTTCGAAATATAAACCAGAATATATATTTCATCTTGCAGCCTTACCTTTGGCAAAATTACAAAATCTAAATAGCGATGAGGCTGCTGAAGGAAGTATTCTTACAACAACAAATATTATTAACGCTGTAGAAAACGTAAGACTAATAACTAATTATGACCTAAAAAAATTTGTGTATGCTTCTTCTAGTATGGTTTATGGCGATTTTAAATCAAGCACGATTAATGAAAAACATCCTACTAACCCGAAAGAAGTTTATGGAACAATGAAGTTAGCAGGCGAAATTGTAACTAAAGGATTATGTAATTTTTATAAAATTAAATATAATATTATTAGACCTTCTGCTGTCTACGGACCTACAGATATGAATAGGCGGGTGAGCCAAATATTTATAGAAAAAGCTCTTAAAGAGGAACTAATTAACATACAAGGCTCAAATGAGAAATTAGATTTTACCTATGTCAAAGATATAGCGAAGGGTTTTGTACTTAGCGCAATAAATAAAAATGTAAATAATGAAATTTTTAATATTACTTCTGGAAATGCCAAGTCCTTAAAAGAATTTGTAAATATTATTGAAAAATACACGGGTAAAATAAAATATAAGATTACTAAGCGAGACAGTTTTAGACCAAAAAGAGGAACTTTATCTATTGATAAAGCAAAAAAATTGTTAAAATATAAACCAGATTACAATCTTTATAAAGGCATAGGAGAATGTATTCACTTTGTGAAAACAAAAAAAATAAAATAAAGTGAAATTACCAGTTTCTATAGTTATACCATTTCATAATGAGGAATTAAATCTCAAAATATTAATCCCTAATCTTTTAAAAGAAGTTAAAAAATTAAGTGAATTTTCTAAAATTGAAATTCTTTTAGTCGATGATTATTCCTCGGATAATAGCTTAAGATATTGCAAAAAATTTAAAAAAAAATTTATTAAACTGATCAAACTTAAAAAGAGATCTGGCCAATCTGGAGCTTTAAAAAAAGGATTTATTAAAGCCAAATATCAATACATACTGAGATTAGACTCCGATCTTCAAGACGATGTATCCTATATAGGTAAATTTATCAAAACATTAATTAAAAAAAATTCGGATTTAATAATTGGATTTAGAATAAAAAGAAATCATAATAAAGTTCTAGTTATAGTCTCAAAATTTTATGATTTTTTAATTAATATCATTTTAAATTCAAATTATTTTACACTTTCAAGTTCTTACATAGCTTTTAATAAGAAATATCTTAACTTAAAAAAATGGGTTAAAAATGATCATAGATATTTGCCAGTTATAGCTATCTCAAATGGAGCGAAAAATGTTGATTATATTAAAACAAAGCATGTAAGAAGAAAATTTGGTTATTCAAAGTATAATACTTTATTAAAAATACTTTTTGGATTTCCAGAATTAATATCTTTTTTACTTAGGCTAAAACTTGGCTTTTATAAAAAGGTTAAAATTTAAATGTGTGGTATAAACGGAATTTGCTCAAAAAAATTGTCAGAACTTGAATTTAAAAAAAAAATTCAATTAATGAATAATTTGATAAAACATAGAGGCCCAGACTCTGACGGTTTTTACTATCGCGACAATTTTTGTTTGGGTGCAACTAGGCTATCTATACTAGATCTTTCAAATGAAAACAATCAACCTTATATAGATGAGAGTGAGAATTATGTAATAGTTTTCAACGGTGAAATTTACAATTACATAGAAATTAGAAATGAGCTAAAAGAGCAAAATATCTTGTTTAAAACTTCGGGCGATACTGAAGTGCTATTAAAATCGTACGTTCACTGGGGAATTGAAAAGTTATTAAGTAAAGTAGAAGGAATGTATGCATTTGCGATATATGATAAAGTTAAAAGTTCTATTATTTGTGCAAGAGATCATTTAGGTCAAAAGCCTCTTTTTTACTACAAAGATGAAAATAATTTCCTTTTTTCATCTGAATTAAAACCTCTGATACAAAGTGAAATGATAACCAAAAATTTAAATTACGAAAATGTTGCTAGGTACCTTCAATACGAGTCATTTGTTCAAGATGAAACTATTTTTAGCAGAGTAAAAAAATTATTACCAGGAAATTATCTTTTGTTTGATGTCAATAATAATTCTTTGAACATAAAAGCTTACTGGAAAAATAATCTTTATAAATATACAAATATTCAAAAAATTAAAAACAGCAGAGAAATACAAGAGATTGTATTACATGAAATTAATGAGTCAGTAGTCAAACAATTAAGATCAGATGTGCCAATAGGAATTTTTTGTGGTGATGGCCTTGATTCTACTCTTATCAGTCACCTAGCTTCAAAAAAAAGTAAAAATATTGAAGCTTTTAATTTGGTTTTAAATCAAAAATCATTTGATGAAAAAAAATATATAAAAAAAAATTTTCAAGGAAAGATAAATTTATGTTTTTTTCAACCAGATGAAAAATCAATATTAAAAATTATATTAAATATAATCGATAATCTTGATGAACCAATTTCAAATTTTGGATTTGTAGCACAATCTTTAATATCAAAATTTGCTAAAGATCATAATTATAAAGTTGTGTTAACAGGCAACGGAGGAGATGAATTATTTCTAGGTTATGAACCACATAAGAAATTTAACTTATTTAAATTAATAAATAGAAGTATAATTATGCAAAGTTCTCTTAAATTATTTTCAAGATTTCTAAAACAGGATTTTACTTACATGTCATTTAGCTCAAAATTAAAGATATTTGTAAAATCTTTAGGTTTTGACGATGACATTGCTAACTCAAGATGGGTAGCAGCTAATTTACCTGAAGAAATAGAAAGTTTTTTATTGAGTAAAACTTTAAGTAAAAATAAATTGAATTACAAAATATTTATTGACTTTATTTTAAAAATAAAAAAAAATGATAAGAATTTTAGCGGCCTAGAAAAATTAATATTAGAATATCAAAATACATACTTACCAGATACCATTCTCAAACATACAGATAAATCAAATATGCAGCACTCTATTGAAGCTAGGAGCCCAATGATTTCGCACATTTTATTTGATAAGGTGAATTCTATAGATATTAATAAAAAAAAAAATAAATGTATTATCGCTAATTTCCTTAAAGAAAATGGCTATAAATTTCAGACTAAAAAAAAAGGGTTTACCGTTCCTATAGCTTTATGGATTAATACGATTCTTAAACAAAGTATAGAAGAAACTTTAAGCGAAAGAAGTCTAAAAGATAGCAGAATTTTTGATATAGATTACGTACACAACGAAATATTAAAGCCTCATTATGACGTTAAAGCTGATAATTCAAAAAAAATATTTAACTTATTTATTTTAGTAAAATGGATGAAAAAAAATTTAAAAGATGTTTATTTTAATTAGCACAACTTTTGCATCTATATTTTCATTAATTATAACTTTTATAATTTATAAAAAATATAATATTTTGAAAGACTCTAAAAAGTTTTTTAATTATTTCATTTTTTTTTGGTTTTTTGTATTTTTAGCTCAATTTATATTATTAGGCCCTTCTTCACCAATTCATTTTTACGATAATGCAGACATAGGACTATCAAGAATTTTATACGAAAAAAACCACCACCTTGGAGGCAGATATTTACATAGTGTTTTAGGAGGCCAAGACTTTTATTCAGTCCAGGCATTTGGCGGCCAGTTCTTTTCTTTGGAAAAAGTAATTTTCTCTGCCTTTCCAATTTGGATAGCTATATTAATTCACAAATTTTTATTACTTTTTTTTGGTTTTTTTGGAACATATCAACTATTCCGAAAAGTATTTAATTTTGAAAAATTAGATTCTTTATTTGCAGGAAGCTTTTACTCTATTTTTAACCCCTATACAGTATTCTCGACTATTCATCATGGTTTGGGCTTTTCTTTGATTCCGCTGTCAATTTTTATATTTCTTTATCAAACCGAAAATAAATTTTACTTTTTAAAGATATTTTCTATAAGTGTTTTGATCTCAATTTCAACTCTACCTCTTCACAGTTTTTTAGCTGTCATTGGTGCACTAGTAGTAACAGTTTTTGTAAAAAAACCTGATAATTTTATAAAATTTTCATTATCTATAATAATTCTTTTATTTACTATTTTTTTGAACTGGCACGAGAGCTTGTACTCTATGTACGAAATGAGAGATTTAAGCAACAGATCATTTTCATCTTTTAATTTTTTTATGTTTTTAGGATCTATTGGATGGCTGCAAAACAAAACTGAATTGTGCTTAGTAAGTTGTAAGATACAATTCTCACCAATAGTTATTATTTTTTTTATTTTATTAATAGTACTATTATTTAGTAAAAGATATAAAACTATATTAATCTTATTAATTATAAACTATGTTCCAAACATCGGATTATTTTTAATAAATATTTTTGATATTTCTCCTTTAAAAAGCTTAAACTTATATAATTACAGTTATTATTTGGCTATTCCAATATTGATTTATTTTTTAAATTCTAAAAATATGTTTAAAAAAACTATTTTTAAAAACATATTACCAAGCATCATATTATTTTTTTCTTTAATTTATTTGATTAATAACAAGTTTATCTATTTTAAAAAGATTTTTTTTGAAAATCAAAAACAAGTCAACTCTATTCAAAACTTGATAGATAGAAATTGGGAGCCTAAAAAATTTTATAGAATGGTTTCAACAAATCCTTGGGATTTATTTCATCCTAATTTTTTATGGGCCTATGGTATTGATACAGCAGACGGATATGTAAATTTAGTAAATATAAATTTTTCAAAATTTTGGAGTCATGGTATCAGAAAAAAAAAATTAGAGAACGATCAACTTTATTATGGAGGAAATTTTTATATTAATGACATCCCTCAAGTAAAAAATTACGATTTAAAATCAGATTTAAATCTTTTAAAATTTATTAATGTTGGCTACATAGCAAGTTACACTCCAATCAATTCCAAAGAAATTGAATTGGTCTCCGGGGAAGATAATGATGAAATTTTGTCGATAAACGAACCAACATTACAAAGAGATTTAAAATTTTTAGCCCAAAAGGTTAAAAAGCAATTTAAATATACAAAAAAACCAAAAGATATTCTGATATATAAAGTATCTGAATATTCAGACAGATTTTATTTTCCAAAAAAATTAATAATTTTTGATAAAAATTTGAATAAATTAGAAATATACAGATTTATCTCAGAGAAATACGAAAAAAATATCGCTTTTTCAAACCAGTCCGTCGGTTTAGCTTCAGGTGAAATTTTAAAAGCAAATAAAATAAAGAATGGGTATAGTTTAGATATTAAGGTAAATAAAAATGGATTATTTATCTTCAACTCATTTTATGAGAAATATTGGAGAGCCTACTCGAATAAAAAAAAAATTGATTTAATAAATTTAACTAATGCTCAAATCGGATTATTTCTTACAGAAGATATGGATAAGATTAAGATAATTTATGATAGACCAACTTTTTTAAAAAAATATTTTAAATAATGAAACATTTAAAGATAATTATTTTTTTTAACAACAAAAAAGGCTTAGACATCTACAAAAAAATAAAGAAAAAGTATTTTTTTCTTAAAATAGTGCTTTCGCAAAAAAACTTAAACTATGACGTTCTTAAAATGTTAGAAAAAAAAAAAGAAAAAATTATTCTAATCAAAAAATTTGATAATAAAGTTTTAAATTTGTTAAAAAATTTAAAGGCAGATATCTTTTTGGTTTGCGGATTCCCCATTATTTTTCCAGAAAAAATTCTAAATTTACCAAAATACGGAGCTATTAATTGTCACTCTGGTATATTGCCTAAGTACCGCGGAGGTTCACCTCTTAATTGGCAGATTATAAATAATGAAAAAAAATTCGGTATTTCTATTATTAAAATGAATAAATATATAGATAGGGGCAATATACTTTTTGAAAAAAAATTTAAATTAAAAATAAATCATAATATAAATGACATTCATAGAATTTCTAATAAACATTTTTCTATAAATATTCCAAAAACTATCAATCTTTTAGCTAGAGGAAAAAAAGGTAAAAAACAAAAAGAAAAGTACTCTAATTATTTTAAACAAAGAAAAGAAACTGATAGTCTTATAAATTGGGAAACAATGACTTCTCTGCAAGTCTATAATTTTGTTAGAGCCTTAAACAAACCTTTTCCAAACGCTTATACATTTTATAGAAAAACAAAATTATCAATTCAAAAAGCCAGACAATCAAAAATTAAATTAAATTTAAAAGTAGGTGAGTTTTTAAAAAAGAATAATAAAATTTTTGTAAAATGTAAAAAAGGTTATCTTGAAATCTTAAAATTAAAAGGAACGCTTCCAAATTCAGGTAATTTTGGAAAATCTTAAAATTTCTATGGTTAATATTTATCTTTTAAAATCTGCAAATATATAATAGAAAAAAAGAACTATATGCAAACTTTTAGGTACAATAAAAATAAAGGTATTGTTTTTTGGATAACAGGTATTTCTGGCTCAGGGAAAACAAGAATAGGAAAAGAAATAAAAAAAGAAATTATCAAAAAATATGGACCAACTATATTGTTCAGTGGTGATGATATAAGAAAGGTTTTTAATATAAAAAAATACTCTTTTAAAGACAGATTAAGAATTGTAAAGTATTATTGTAAATTATGCAAAAATGTATCTAACCAAAAAATTAATATAATCTTTTGTGTTGTTGGTTTAGTCCACGAAATTCATAACTGGAATAAAAAAAATCTAAATAATTATTTGGAAATATTTATTAAAGCTCCATTGAATAAAGTAAAAAAACTTAGCAATAAAAAAATTTATAAAACTAAATCTAAAAAAAATATTGTTGGATTAGATATCAAAGCAGAATATCCCAAAAAACCACATATTATTTTAAATAATGATTTTTCAAAAAATATTAAAAAATTATCAAAAAAGTTACTTTTTGATATTGCTAAACTCATTAAGAGATAATTTAAAATTCAAAAAAATATAATACAACCTGCACTATATATAGTTGAAAACTTCAGGATAAACACAATAAATTTAAATATTAAATAATATGTTGTTTACTGTTCAAAAATTGAACTGTATAAGTGTTCAATTATTGAACGCATAAATATTATGAAAGATTTAAATCAATTTGAGGTGCTTAGAAAAATAGATAAGGAGCCAAAAACCTCTCAAAGAAAACTTGCATTAGATTTAGGCTTTAGTTTGGGAAAGCTAAATTATTGCTTAAAAGCTCTTAAGGACAAAGGGTTAATTAAAATTAATAACTTTAAAAAAAATCCAAATAAACTGAATTACGTTTACATAATAACTCCAAAAGGTATATCTGCAAAAACAAAATTAACATTGAAATTTATGAAAAGAAAACTTCAAGAATACGAGGAACTAAAAAAAGAAATGGAAGAAAAAAATTAATGTGGATAGTGGGAAAAATAAAAAACTTTCAATTAGAAACAGTTGAAAAAAATCTAAGAAAAAAAGAAAAAGAAGGACTTTCAATTGACTTATATGTTCCAAGGTTTGTATTTACAAAAAAAGTTAAAAATAAATTTAAAAAAATAGAAAAGTACCTCTTAGATAATTATATATTTATTAATTTAAATCAAAATAGTTTTGATGTCGTTAATAAATCTCTCAAATTTACCAAAGGTTTAAGTTACATTTTACAAAACTTTAATCGAGATCAAGAGTCAATAAATAAGTTTATAAATAATTGTAAAAGTTTTGAGGATGAAAAGGGTTTTATAAAGCCTTCCTTTTTTTCTGTCTTAAAAAATTCAAAAGCAAAATTTTTAGATGGGCCTTTTTCAAATTTTGTTTTTGAAGTTATAGAAAAAAAGGAAAAAGAAATGAAAATTATGTTGGGTTCTTTAAAAATAAAGTTCTCTAACGAGAGATTTTATTTTAAGAGTATTTAATTTTCATTATAAAAAAAGATTATGTTAATCTTACTTATATCAACTAGTAAGGGAGTGCGGAGCTATGCAAAAATATGATACCAATTTCTGAACCTTTTTTAACAAAGAATTCAAAGAAATATATATTGAACTGTATCAATACAAATTGGATTTCCAGTCAAGGGAAGTATATTTTGGATTTAGAAAAAAAATTATCTGAATATCACAAAATTAAATATTGTGTACTTACATCCAGTTGTACAACAGCTTTGCACGTAAGTTTAAAAGCGATTGGAATTAAAAAAGGTGATGAAGTTATTTGTCCTGATTTAACATTCATTGCTCCGGCAAATATGGTTCTTTTAAGTGGAGCCAAATTAAAATTGGTAGACATAGATCCTGAAACTTTGACTATTTGCCCAACAAAATTAGAGAAAAGTATAACGAAGAAAACTAAAGCTATAATAGTTGTTCATCAATTTGGACATGCTGCACATATGAGTGAAATTTTACAGATAGCAAAAAAACATAACTTAAAAATTATTGAAGATAACGCTGAAAGTATTGGTGGAAAATATAAAGATAAAATTCTAGGAAGCATTGGTGACGTTGCAACTTTAAGTTTTTATGCAAATAAAATTATTACTACTGGAGAAGGTGGAGCAGTTCTTACAAATAATAAATTGATAGCAAATAGAGCCAGGCTTCTAAGAGATCACGCTTTTACACAAACCAAAGATATTATAAAAAAATATAATCACGATTATCTAGGTTACAATTATAGAATGACTAATTTACAAGCTGCGATAGGATGTTCTCAAATTGAATCAATTAACGTAATTTTAAAAAAAAGGAAAACTATTGAGAATCACTATAAAAATAAATTGAAATATATAAAAAAAATTAAAATGAGAAGTTACAAATCTTGGTGTAAACCAGTCAGTTGGCTAATAACCTTAAAACTGATTACAAAAAATCTTAAAATGAGAGATAAGCTTATTTACTTTTTGCAGTCTAAAGGAATAGACGCTAGACCCATGATAAGACCTGTTCATAAGGCTAAACATTTAAGACATATCTTCAAAAAAAGAAAATATATAAATTCAATGGATCAATCTTTTGCATCTTTTCATTTGCCAAGTAGCCCTAACCTGTCTTCTAAAAATATTGGATATATATGCAATCAATTAAAATTATTTTTAAAAAATAATGAGAAAAAAATTTAATAAGATTTTAATTTTGTGTAGAAAAAACGATAAAAATGTAAATAAGTTGATTAATTTCTTTAAAAAAAACTCTTATAAGGTGATAATAATTTGGTCCAAGCATCCAAGAGAAAATATAAAATTATCAAAATACGTTTTAAAAAATTATTTCGATTATATTGTTTCATTCAGAAATTTTTATATTTTGAAAAACAATTTAATTAAAAGAGCGAAATACGCTGCAATAAATTTTCATCCAAGTACACCAAATTACCGAGGAATGGGATGTATTAATTTTGCGTTATATGACAACAAAAAAAATTACGGAAGTACAGCTCATTTAATAGATGAAAAAATTGACCATGGAAAAATTATTAATGTTACAAGATTTAAAATAAAAAAAAAATTTAGTTTGCAAACTCTTTTAAAAAAAACCCATGATAACATGTTACGACAAGCTATTAGTATATTTGAAATTTTAAAAGGAAATCCAAATGAATTAAATTCTCTTATAGCAAAGTCCAAGAAAGAGAGGTGGGCTAAAAAAGTGTCGACAAGAGAAGATATGGAAGATTTTTACGAAGTAGAAAAAACAATAACTTACAAAAATTTGTTAAGGAAAATAAAAGCTTGTTACATGGAAGATTTTAGACCATATATTATGAAACATGGTTTAAAATTTTCATTATCCTCTCCATTTAAAGAACAACATTCTAAAATTATTAGTAAAAAAAGGTATAAAATGTACTTTGATTTTATACCTAAGGATCTCAAAGATGAATTCAATAAAAATTAAAAATAAACTGATAGGAAAAAAACATCCCCTATTTTTTATCGCTGAAGCCGGTGTCAATCACAATGGTTCATTAAAATTAGGAAAAAAACTAATTGACGTTGCTGCCCGTGCTGGTGCTGACGCTGTCAAATTTCAAAACTTTTTTGCTGATGAAATTATTTTACCAAAAGCTCCAAAATCAAAATATCATATTGAAACAACAGGATCAGATGAGAAACAAACTTGGATGGATTTATTAAAAACACAAGAGATACCAAGAAAAATGTTATCTTCATTAATTAAACATGCAAAAAAGAAAAAAATAATTTTTCTAAGTACCCCTTACGATGAGAAAAGCTCAGATTTATTGGAAAAATTTAATATGCCGGCATATAAAATTGCATCGACAGACACAAACAACTTTAAACTTTTAAGTCATATTGCAAAAAAGAAAAAACCAATAATTTTATCAACTGCTATGTGTAATGAGGGTGAAGTTATTAAGTCAATAAACTTTCTTAAAAAAAAAGGTGTAAAGCAACTTATAGTGATGCATTGTACTGGAAGCTATCCTACAAAATTAAAAGATTCTAATCTAAATATTATCAAAAAATTCAAAAAAATATTTTCAAAGAAATGTTTAATTGGTTATTCTGATCACACAGAAAATTCAATAAACCCCATAATTGCCACATCAATGGGAGTAAATATTTATGAAAAACATTTCACACTAAATAAGGATTTTGATGGACCAGACCATCGCATGTCTTTAAATCCAGCTGAACTAAAAGAAACAATTAAATTAATTCGTGAAACTGAGATAATTATGGGAGAGAGAGACAAAAGGGTTCTAAACTGTGAAAAAGAAAATAGAAAAAAACTCAGAAAAAGTATAGTTACAATTACAAAAATTAAAAAAAACCAAAGATTTTCTAAGAAAAATATCTCAGTAAAAAGACCAGGATACGGAATATCTCCAACAGAATTTTATAAAATCATAGGAAGAAAAGCTAAAAAAAACATTTTAAAAGATAAACTATTAAAACCGTCAATGATGAAATGAATAAAAATTTATTTATATCTACTACTTTTGCAAAAGATAATTCAAAAATTAGTGATGTTTTATCTATTTGCGAAAAAAATGGGATTAAACAAATCGAGCTTGGCTCTAACCATTCTTACGATAAAAATTGTTTGAAAAATTTGAAGAAATTAAAGTTTGATTATCTTGTTCACAACTACTTTCCAATACCTAAAAAAAATTTTGTCGTAAATATTGCATCTCAAAATAGATTTACCAGAGAGAAGAGTGTAAAACACGCTTTTAAGGCGATTAAATTCTGTAAAAAAATTAATGCGAAATTATACACAATCCATCCGGGTTTCTTAGAAGATCCAATTAGCCCGAATAAAACAAAAACAAATTATGATTTTATATGGAAAAAAAAGAGAGAAAATTTAAATTACCCCAAAAGTTTTGAATTAATGATAAATTCTTTAAGAAGAATTTCAGCTTTTGCCAAAAAAAACAAGATAAAGATTGCAATCGAAACAGAAGGATCG
>CEUJ01130302.1_pt1 | contig 13574 bp, 14 predicted proteins | sample 361531 | NCBI WGS metagenome assembly CEUJ01 (sample SAMEA2622842, study PRJEB7988) | marine metagenome | biome: marine biome (ENVO:00000447); feature: marine epipelagic mixed layer (ENVO:xxxxxxxxx); material: "saline water (ENVO:00002010), including plankton (ENVO:xxxxxxxx)" | depth 140 m | reverse complement strand
GACGATGGGACGTTTGATCCAAAAAATTTAAAACAAATACCTGACTATCCTAATAAGCAAATAATTGGAAAGCAAACTTTACCTGAAAATACAATTCACCTTTACTGGAAAGATTCACAGGAAAAATTTATAAAAGATAATAAGGTTAGATTTTTAAAAACACATAATGCTCTGCTATCAATTGGTGATCATCATTTTACCACCTCAAAAACAACGATAGGGGTAATTTATGTTATTAGAGATCCACGAAATGTTATCACTTCTATAAAAAACCATATGGATCTAGAAAGTTACGATGAAGCTTTCACTTATATGACCGACAGAAATAAAGTTGGACATAGAACAAAAAATAATAATGTTAGCAGTCAATTTATATCATCTTGGAGAGTAAATTATATATCCTGGTTTAAATCAAAATTTAAAAAATTGATTATTAGATATGAAGATATGTTAAATAAACCAGATGAAACCTTCAAAAAAATCGTTTTATTTGTGAATACTATTTCAAATCATGAGAAAATTGTTGATGAAGATAAACTGAAGAAGGCAATAGCAACCACAAATTTTGAAAATATGAAAAAAAGAGAAGAAAAAGGAGATTTTAAAGAAAGTCTTTTTTCAGAGAAAAAAAAAGACAAAATAAAATTTTTCTTTCTGGGTCCAAAAAATAATTGGAAGGAAAAATTAGATAGCGATCTGATAAATAAGATGAATTCATATTATAAAGCAGATTTATTTGATTTAGGATATGAAAATTAAAAAATTATTTAATATAAGTTTTAATTTACTATTTTTTATATTAGAAAATTATAAATGACAAAAAAAATAAAATTAGCAATTACTGGATGTATAGGAAGAATGGGTCAGCAAATAATTAAATCTGCTCAATCTGATAAGAATTTTGTAATTACAGCCGTTACTGAAAATAGACCTATTAATAAAAAAATTAACAAGATTAGTGTAGGCTTAAATAATGAAAAAACTTTTAAAAATACCGACATTATTATTGATTTTACTACTCCTAAGTGCACCTTAGATGTTTTAAAAATAGCATCTAAATTAAAAAAAAAAGTTGTTATAGGAACGACTGGTTTTACTAAAAAAGAAGAAATCATTATTAAAAGTTATTCAAGAAAAATTCCTATTTTGAAAGCCGGAAATATGAGCTTAGGTATTAACCTTTTAATGTACTTAACTGAGATCGCATCTGCTTCTTTAGGAAATAATTACTTGAGCAAGATTTTTGAAACTCACCATAAATACAAAAAAGATCATCCATCTGGAACTGCATTGATGTTAGGAAAAGGTATTGCGGTTGGCAAAAATAAAGATTTTTATAAATTAATTGGTAAAAAATATTTAAACAGAAAATCGTTTCCTTATGGAAAGAAAATTAATTTTAATTCTATACGAAAAGGTGAAATTATTGGAGAACACGAAGTGAAATTTTCTAGTGGTAAAGAGATTATCACTCTCAATCATGAAGCCTTCGACAGAGCTCTTTACTCTGAAGGTGCATTATCCGCTGCCAAATGGTTAAAAAATAAAAAACCTGGGCTTTATTCAATGCGAAATCTATTGAATTTCAAATAATGAATGCAATTCAGCGGTCTAGGATTGTTCTTAAAATCTTAAATAAATTTTACCCAAAAACCCCAATTCCTTTAAAACATAGAAACATATTTACTCTTTTAATATCTGTACTTTTGTCTGCTCAGTGTACTGACCTAAATGTTAATAATGTAACAAAAAATATTTACCCAAAATATAATAAACCAGAGCATTTTGTTAAACTTGGTAGAAAAAAAATTGAAAAATTAATTAAAAGTATTGGAATTTTCAGAATTAAAGCCAAAAGTGTTTATAATCTCTCAAAAACCTTAGTAGAAAAATACAACGGTAAAGTACCAAAAACCTTTGAGCAATTAGAGCAGTTGCCAGGTGTGGGACATAAAACAGCTAGTGTAGTGATGTCTCAAGGTTTTGGATATCCAGCTTTTCCAGTGGATACACATATTCATAGACTTGCACAGAGATGGGGTCTAACTAATGGAAAGAATGTTATTCAAACTGAGAAGGACTTGAAGCTTTTATTCCCAAAAAAATATTGGAATAAACTGCATCTACAAATTATTTATTATGGAAGAGAATTCTGTAAAGCTAGAGATTGTTATGGAATAACTTGTAAAATTTGTACCAGTTGTTATCCTAACAGAAAAAAACCTGTAAAAACAAAGAAAGCATAATTATGAAAATCTTAGGAATAGGTAATGCTATTGTGGATGTTATTTGTAAAGTAGATGATGATTTTATTACAAAAAATAATCTTACAAAAAGTACTATGAAATTAATATTTGATCAAAGCGAATTCAAAAACTTGTTAAAACATCTAAAAATTGAAAAAACTGTTTCGGGTGGATCAGTTGCAAATTCTATAGTTGGCGTGTCTCAGCTTGGTAATAAAGTAGGTTTCATAGGGAAAGTATCCGATGACGAATTTGGTAGTAAATATGAGGATGGATTAAAAAAAGAAAATGTTGAGTACTTTTATTCTAAGAAAAAAGAGGAATTACCAACGGGAACATGCCTAATTTTAGTTACTCCAGACTCTGAAAGAACAATGTGTACGTTTCTAGGAACTGCAGGAAAAATAAATGAAAATGATGTAAACACTCATGCGATTGAAAAAAGTGAGATAATATTTTTAGAAGGATATCTCTGGGATGAAGGAGATCCAAAGAAAGCATTTGATAAAGCAATTAAATTTTCAAATAAAGTAGCTATGTCACTTTCTGATCAATTTTGTGTTGATAGGCACAAAACCCATTTTTTAGAATTAGTAAAAAATAAACTAGATATCACTTTTGCTAACGAGCAGGAAATAACATCACTAATTGATGCCAAAAATTTTGAAGAGGTTATTAATTTTTCAAAACAGCTCAATAAATTGATGGTTATTACTAGAGGTGAAAAGGGAGCTATTGCGATAAAAGGTGAAGATGTTATTGAATGTGGAATACAAAAAAACCTTAAGATTTTAGATCTTACTGGTGCAGGAGATTTGTTTGCGGCTGGATTTCTTCATGGCGTTGTTAATCAATTGTCCATAAAAGAAAGTCTTGAGAAGGGTACTGAGATGTCCTCAAAAGTTATTCAACAAATCGGTGCAAGGTTATAGAGATTATTTTTTTTTTCTTTTGAAACTCCCCTTACCTTTTTTAGGTTTAACTTTTTTTTGCCTAAACCTAGTAGATAATAAGCTCTTTGCTATAAAATTTCTTTTTTTCAATTTGATAATTTGTAACCTTTTTTATTATTTAATATAAAATCCTTATCTTTAAATTTTTCATTTATTTTTTTTCTCAATCTATAAATATGTGTTTCTACAGTGTGTGTTTCTACATCTGGAGAGTGTTTCCAAATATCTTTTTGCAAATCAAGAGAATTTTTTTCTATATCAGAATTCTTTAAGTACAATATTAAATCAATTTCTTTTTCTGTAAGTTTGAGTTTAATTTCGTCTTTTATTAAAAATCTTGAATTAATATCAAGATAATATTTATTTATATTATATTTTGATTGATTTTTAAATTTAGATTTTGAAAATGAAATATTAATATTTTCAATTAAGGTCTTAATTTTAATCGGTTTTTTTATTCTGATATTATTAAATTCACTAGTTAGATTTTCCGTTGTTAATATCAAAGTTTTGGGATTGTCGTTTACATATTTATTAAGATCTTTTTTTTCTTTAATAAGTTGTCCTATATTAAAATTAAGTTTTGCTTTTAATTCATGCAAAATATTGAACAAAGTTAAATTATTATATACTACTATATTTATATAATTCATAATAGATGATCATTAGATACAAAAAAAATAATTTATATGTAGGTCAATTTAAACTAAAATGTTGCGTTGGGGAAGCTGGAATCAAAAAAAAAAAAGTTGAAGGTGATAAATCAACGCCATCAGGTATTTTTAGTTTGGGAAATCTATATTTAAGAAAAGATAGAATTAAAATTAATAAAACAAAATTGAAACAGATTAATATTAAGAAAAATATGGGATGGTGCGATGATCCAAAATCTAAAAAATACAATAAGTTAGTGAAAATTAATAAGAAAATTAATTATTCATATGAGAAAATGTATAGAAAAGATTATAAATATGATCTACTAATCCCAATACTTTACAATTACTTTCATACAAAAAAAAATTATGGAAGTGCAATATTTATTCATCTTACTAGAAATTATTCACCAACGGTCGGATGTATTGGCTTAATAGATAAGGATTTTAAAATACTACTTAAATTAATAAAAAAAAATTCAAAAATCAAAATTCAAAATTAGATACGCTGACCAAATATTTTAGAACCAATTCTAATGAAATTTGATTTAACCTCTACTGCTTGAAGATAATCATTACTCATGCCTAAACTTAAACAATTCAATTTTAATTCATCATTTTTATTTTTTACTACTTCAAAACATTTTTTAGGTTCATAATCTATTGGTGGTAGACACATTAATCCTACAACATCAAGTCCCAAATTAATGCATTCGTCGTAAAAGTTATTAACATCTTTAACGTTTACACCAGATTTGTGCGTTTCATTACCTATATTTATTTGGATAAAGATTTTTGGTTTTTTTTTTATCTTCAATTGCTCATTTGAAATTTTAGATGCTAATTTCAAACTATCTACTGAATGTATAAAATCAAATAATTTTACAGCAAATTTTACTTTATTTGTCTGAAGCTTACCAATCATGTGAAGTTTAATTTCTTTATTTTGTTCTTTAATAGCAGACCATTTGTCTAATGCCTCTTGGACCTTGTTTTCTCCAAAATGTGTATGACCGTAATCTAAGAGTGGTTTAATTTTGTCTATAGGAAAAGTTTTTGAAACAGCTATGATATTCGGATTATAATTTTTAATTTCAAATTTAGAGATATGATTTAATATTTCTGATTTTAAATTTACTAAATTTTGAACTGACTCATGCATATATCTAAACTTAAAAAATATTATTTTATTAACGAATTTAATTTTTCAAAGCTAATAAAACTAGATAGAGATATATCTTTAATATGGAGAAGTAAACATATTGAAAAAGACAAAATAAGCATCATTCAAGCAGCTAAATTTTGCAAGAAATATAAAAGAAAATTCTTTATTTCAAATGATTTTAAATTAGCAGTTAAATTGAATATAAATGGAGTATATATATCAGCATATAATAAGAATTTAAGACATAATAATTATAAATTTAAATCCAATTTTAAAATTATTGGCTCAGCGCACAATTACTGTGAAATTGTAATAAAAAAAATGCAAAATGTTGAAGAGATATTTATGTCTCCTATATTTAAATATAAGAGCAGATCAGCTTTGGGACTATACAAAACTAAAATTATTTTTGATTTATTTAGGGGGCAAAAAATTGCACTCGGAGGAATAAATAAAAATAATTTAAGACTTCTCTACCTTAATAAATATTCTGGTTTTGCTGGTATTGATTATTTCTCGTAAAAAAAAAGGCCCCGTATAAACGGGGCCTTTAAATTATCATATATTCTCAAGTAATTAGAATGAGAATGATACTGTTACACCTGCTGATGAGTTATTAGTTCCTGAAGCTCCAGCTGTGTTGTCAGTTTTGTTAGAAAAACCAGATACAGTCATCGAACCCATTGTGTATGAAGCAGATACTCCTGAAGATTCTTCTTCAGCTGCACCACCCATTTCAACATCTTGTCTACCAACTGATAGAGATAGGTTTTCATTTACTGCAAAAGATGCACCAATGTGAGTTGAATCTTCATCTGAAGTTCCTGCTGCATCGTAGTTAACTGTTGAGTCTTGGTAAGCTACTGTTAAACCACCCATTGTATATTTTACATACAATGTTTCGTTTTCTGAAGTAGTACCATTGTCAGCACTTCCATAACCTAGAGATAGACCGTCAACCATTTCAGACGCATCGTATTCTAAAGTCCATGAAGTATCAGACTCTTTTGCTAATGATGTGTGTCCAACTGATGCTACTAAACCACCAAATGAGTTAGAAACCCAACCGATTTGATTAGTTGAAGATACACCTGTTGATGACAAACCATTATCATCATCGTCAGTTACGTCGTAAACTTCTTCAGAAGCTGTAGGTACAACGTCACCAATTCTACCAATACCACCAGCTGTTAATGAGCTAGTAATTGATACAGTTCCCATAGTGTCAGAAGAAATAGCTATTTTTCTGTCATCCATACTGTTACCATCTAATTCCATAGAAGTAGAAATAGACATACCACCGTCTAAGTCACCACTTGCACTGAAAGTAAGAGAGTCACCGAATGAATACGGGTTAACTCCTGAGTCTGTAGATTTGTTAGTATAACTTATAGAAGCACCACCACTTATGCTCCAATCAGCAGCGTTTGCTGATGCAACAATCATAGTAGAAGCTAATGCAGTTAAACCAACTTTAGTTAGTTTATTCATAATATACTCCTTTGTTTTATAATTAATTATAAACTTCGCGATTTATAGCAAATATACTTAAGTTTGTTAGTTTTCTGAGAGCCTTTATAAAAGAAAACATTAATGTGTTGCTTTTATGCATCACCCAAAATCCCTTTATAATAAGCAATTTTTTAATATAAATACTAATAATTTGTAATATACAATATAATTTACCTATGAAACCAATATTATACCTTTTTTTTATATTTCTACTACTTTTACAAAGTGGCTGCCAAGCATTAAAATACAAAAAAGTTGATGCAAGAGAGTTTCCGCCCGATCCAAAAGAAAGAGTTAAAAAAAATCTTGAAGAGGGAAGAGGTTTCAGGCTTATGGGAAGCACCACTAAAGGAGGAACATTTGATTTTGCAAGTTCCAACCCTTTATGGAGAGCTTCACTAGATATGCTCGATTTTATGCCTTTAATTTCTGCCAATTATAGTGGGGGAATTATAATAACAGATTGGTATAGTGAAAACGATAATCCAAATGAGTCTATCAAAATATCTGTAAGATTTCTTACCAACGAAATTAGATCAGATGCAATAGATGTATCTGTATTTTTAAAACAGTGCTCGGACAATCAAACAAATTGTTCGATCAGTCAAAATAATAATACATTAGTAACAGAAATTAAATCAAACATTTTGAAGAGAGCTGCAAGATACCAAAAAGATACAATTGAAAAAAACAAAAAAGAAAATCCTTATGTAGGAATTGAGTCAATTGGCGGGGATGCGCCAAAAGAAAATAATAATTAAGAAATTTTTTGTAGTTTTGTGGAAAGATATAATTTTAAATTAATTGAAGAAAAGTGGCAAAAGTACTGGGAAAAAAATAAGACCTTTAAATCTAAAGTAGATAAATCAAAAAACAAATATTATTGCCTCGAAATGTTTCCATACCCATCTGGAAAAATTCATATGGGACATGTTAGAAATTATACAATAGGAGACGTATTATCAAGATTCAAAACTCTAAAAGGCTTTAATGTTTTGCATCCAATGGGTTGGGATTCTTTCGGTATGCCTGCGGAGAATGCAGCCAGACAAAACAAACAAGATCCAAAAGTCTGGACAGAAAATAATATTGAAACTATGAAAGCTCAACTAAAGCAGTTGGGTTTATCGATAGATTGGGATAGAGAAATATCAACATGCACAAAGGAATATTATAAACATCAACAAAAATTTTTTATTGAAATGTTAAATAAAGGGTTAGTTTATAAGAAAGAGAATTATGTAAATTGGGATCCAGTTGATGAAACAGTATTAGCTAATGAACAAGTAATTGATGGAAAGGGGTGGCGTTCTGGTGCGATAGTCGAGAGAAAGAAACTAAGTCAGTGGTTTTTTAATATATCAAAATTTGCGGACAACCTACAACAAGAGTTAGAAAATTTAGATGAATGGCCAAATAAGGTTAAGGTAATGCAACAGAATTGGATTGGTAAATCATTCGGTTGTGAAATAGACTTTGAAATTATTGGTGACCCAAATATCAAAAAGATTAAGTGTTTTACGACTAGACCAGACACTCTTTTTGGCTTTTCGTTTCTAGCATTATCTATAGATCATCCTATTTCAAAATTATATGTAGATGACAAAGCGTTTAAACAATTTAAAGAAGAATGCTCTAAAACCGGAACTACAGAAGAGTCTATTGCAAATGCAGAAAAAATTGGATTTAAGACAAAATTAATTGCAAAAAATCCATTAAACGAAAATCAAACTGTACCAGTTTATTTTGCAAATTTTGTTTTAATGGATTATGGATTTGGGGCTGTTTTTGGTTGCCCTGCGCATGATCAAAGAGATTTTGATTTTGCGAAGAAATATAATTTAAACATTAAAACAGTGGTAAAGCCTTTAAATGAAAATGACAATTTTCAAGTTAAAGATGAAGCTTATACTGGATCAGGAATAATTATTAATTCTGATTATTTAAATAATTTAAAAGTTCCTGAAGACTCAATTATTAAAACTATAGAAATTTTAGAGAAAAGAAAATTAGGTAAAAAAAAAATAAATTTTAGACTTAAAGATTGGGGAGTATCAAGACAAAGATACTGGGGTTGTCCAATACCAGTTTTGTACGATAATAAAGGTTCATTTATAACTGTACCTTTGGATCAATTACCAGTTACATTACCTGAAAAAATAGATCTTAATTCAAAAGGAAATCCTTTAGCTTCTGTAGATGATTGGAGAAAAGTAAAAATAGATGGCAAGGATTATTACAGAGAAACTGATACATTAGATACGTTTGTAGACTCATCGTGGTATTTTTTAAGATTCTGTTCTCCAAAAAATAATACTGACGCTTTCAATTACGAGGAAATCAACTACTGGATGCCTGTAGATCAGTACATTGGAGGTGTAGAACATGCAATTTTACATTTATTGTATTCAAGGTTTTTTATGAGAGCAATTGGTTATTCAAATGATAAATTTAAATTTAAAGAACCATTTAAAGGATTATTTACTCAAGGTATGGTTTGCCATGAGACTTATAAAGATAAAAATAATAACTGGAGAAGCCCCGATGAAGTAGAAACACTTGATGGCAAAAACTTTTTTTTGAAGTCAGATAAATCCAACAAAATTAATATTGGACCATCAGAGTCGATGTCAAAATCGAAGAAAAATACAATTGATCCAGAAAAAATTATAAAACTTTACGGAGCCGATGCTGTTAGATTATTTATTTTATCAGATAGCCCTCCAGAAAAAGATGTACAGTGGTCTGACCAGGGAATGCAAGCATCTTATAAGTTTGTTCAAAAACTATTTTTACAAAACCAAAAGATCCAATCTATAACTAACTTACAAAAAGAGAATGAGTCAATTGAGTTATCCAAGTTTGTGAATATCTACTTAATGAAAATTGAAAAAAACTTATCAAATTTTAATTATAATGTAATAATTGCCAATATTCACGAGGCTTACAGCTTTTTTAATCAGATTGTAAAAGAAAATAAAAATTACTCTAATTTACAAGAAGATTATATAAAATTTTTAATATCAATAACACCCGTTCTACCTCATTTATCAAATGAATGTTTAAATATTTTTAAAATTAAAAATTATAAATGGCCGGAAATCAATAAGGAATTGTTAATTGAGGAGAAAGTAAATATAGTTGTACAAATAAATGGAAAGAAAAGAGGAACCATTTTTACAAAAAAAGATGTGAAAGAAGAGGATCTAATAAAAGAAATATTGAGTGGTAAAAATTTTGATAAATTTTTAAAAGAGAATAATATAAAAAAACATTTTTATGTAAAAAATAGATTAATTAACTTTTTAACTTAAATGAAAGAAATTAAAAAAATTAGTATTGTAATTATATTAATATTAATAACAGGTTGTGGTTATACGCCTTTAATTAATTCTGAAAATAATAACTTCAACATTGAACAAATAGATTTTGAGGGTGATAGAAAAATCAATAACTTTATACAACAAAGATTGAATGAGTTTACAAATAACAACAAGGCTTCCGTAAACTATAAAGTTTTAGTAAATTCAAAATTTGAAAAAACAGTAATTAATAAAGATTCAGCTGGTAATCCCAAAAATTACAATATTCGGATAATATCTGAAATAGAGGTTTCTTATAATGAAAACAAATTAACTAATACCTTCATAAGAGATAATTCATTGGCTGCTCAAAAAAAGAAAATTTCAGAAAAAGAGATGGAAAAAACATATACAAAAAATCTAGCAAATTTAATAGCTGAAGATATAATTTTCTTTTTAACAAATAAATAGCAAATGATAATAAAGTCATTTAATTTGAATGAACTTAAAGTAAATAAATCAAATTTCTTACTATTCTATGGTGTAAACGAAGGTCACAAAAACGAAGTTATTAACAACGTTTATTTAGATACATTTAAAGGTGAGATAATAAAATACGATGAAAGTCAAATTCTAGAAAATAAAGAAAGTTTCTTAGAGAACTGCTTTAATGAATCCTTATTCAGCGAGGAAAAAATAATTATAATAAATAGAGTTACTGCAAAAATGTTTGATATAACTAATCAATTAGTTGAAAGAGAATTAATAAATAAAAAAATAATATTTAAGGCAGGAATTTTAGATAAAAAATCGAAAATAAGAACATTATTTGAAAAAAATAAAAACTTAGTGTGTATTCCATTTTATGAGGATAACAATTCTACACTTTATAAAATTGCGTTTGAACTTTTCAAATTAAATAATATTTCAATATCTAGTGAAAATATTAATCTTATAGTTGAAAGTTGCTCTAATGATAGAGAAAATCTTAAAAATGAAATGAATAAAATTTTAAATTTTTGTTACAAAAAAGATAAGATTAGTAGAGAAGAAATAATCAAACTAACTAACTTGCATGAAGATGAAAATTATTTTGAGTTGGTAGACAATTGTCTTGCAAAAAATCATAATAAAGTATGTAAGATTATTAATAGTAACTCTTTTACAAAGACAGAAACTATAATTATAATTAGGTCATTTCTTTCAAGAATTAAAAGATTAATTGGATTAAAAAAACAATCTCTGAAAACTAAGAATATATCAGAGACAATTAATAATTTTAGACCTTTGATATTTTGGAAAGACAAAGATATTGTCGAGAAACAAATCAACAGTTGGACTATAAAAGAGGTTAATAAATTGCTCGAAGATTTATTAAAATTGGAAATAGATACTAAAAAAAACTACGATATATCAACAAATTTAATTTTTGACTTTATTTTAAATATATCAACTAAAGCTAATAATTAGCTTTTATTACCATAACTAATCTATCAAGCTGATCTGTATTACTGTACTCAAATGACAGTGTGCCTTTGTTGTTTTTCTTGTGATAAATCTTAGCTTGAAGTCCAGTTTTCTCTTGTAAGCTTTTCTCTAGAGCTTTGATATTGCTATCACTTGTGATTAATTTAAATTTTTTTGGAGATTTATAAATTCTTACTAAATTTTCAGCTTGTCTAACCGATAATTTTTTATCTATAATTTTTTTTGCAATCGAATAACAATTTTCAAGACCAACTAACACTTTGGCATGTCCTTGGGATAATTTTTTATTTTCTACAAATTTAAGTACCTCGTTTGGCAATGACAACAACCTTAGACTGTTGGTTATATGTGCTCTACTTTTGCCAATAAATTTTGCAACTTTATCTTGATCATACTGGAATTCATTAATTAATCTTTTATAACCATTTGCTTCCTCAATTGGATTAAGATCATCCCTTTGAACATTTTCCACAATTGCAAACTCCAAAGATTTTAAGTCGTCTGCTTCTACTTCAACAATTGGCACTTCATGCAAGCCTGCATTTTGTGCGGCCTGCCATCTTCTTTCGCCAGCAATAATTTCATATTTATCAGATTGTTTTCTAACTATAATCGGCTGAATAATACCCCTTTCTCTAATAGAGTTCGCTAGCTCTTCCAAATTTTCTTTATCAAAGTTTTTTCTTGGTTGATTTTTATTTCTAATAATTGAGCTAATTAAAACCTTATTTGATTTAGGATACTCTTTATTATCTCCAATCAAAGAAGATAAACCCCTACCCAACCCCTTTTTTAATTTAATTGTATTTGTCATGCTGCGCTTTCCATTATTTTTTCTTGATTAATAAATTCATCTGTAAAACTTAAATATGATTTGCTGCCTGGACAAGATTTGTCATAGAATAAAACAGGCATTCCATGCGAAGGTGCTTCTGACAATCTTACATTTCTTGGTACTACAGTTTCATATACTTTTTCTTTAAAATATTCCCTGGCTTCTTTTTCGACTTCAGCCGATAGTTTGTTCCTTTTATCATACATAGTTAATAATATTCCTCTAATTAACAGATCCGGGTTAAGATTATTTTTGATTCTCTCGATTGTTTTCATAAGTTGAGTTACGCCTTCTAATGCAAAAAATTCTGTTTGGAGAGGTACTAAAAGTGATTCAGAAGCAACCAGTGCCATAATTGTAAGTAGACTTAATGAGGGCGGACAATCAATCAATATATGACTGTATTGACCTCCAGAATCATTTAAATAAGCCATTATTTGCTCATTTAGTATAAAAGCTCTTTTCGCATCACCAGCAGTTTCGACCTCTAAACCAGATAAATCTACATTTGAAGTTATTAGATCAAGATTTTCAAATTTTGTTATCTCTATAACTTCTGATAATTTTTTAGCACCGTTTAAAACACTATAAATAGATTTTTCTGAATTTTCTAAATTAGATAGTCCTAATCCTGTTGTGGCATTTCCTTGAGGGTCAAGATCAATCACTAAAACTTTTTTTCCTTGTATGCTTAGACCTGCAGCTAAATTTATTACTGTAGTTGTTTTTCCAACTCCTCCCTTTTGATTTATTATGGAAATTATTTTCTCTTTCATTTTTTTTTAAGACTTTGAATTTTTATTATTGTTGAATTTATACTTGTTATACTTTTTTTTTCTTCGTACTCAAACTGCCATTCCTTCATGGCTTTTTTTAAAACTTCTTTTCCGTTTTTTCCTAAAAATAAAATTACTTCCTGAAAAGATTTAAAATTATTATATATAAGTTTTAAAATTATAGGGAACGGCTTGAAAGCTCTTGCCACAATAATATCTGAGAGCAAATTTTTTTCTTCGAAAATATCTTTTTGCAATACTTGAACATTTAAATCAAATTTATTAGTAACCTCTTTTAAGAATTTACTTTTATGGAAACTTTTTTCATAAAGTATAAACTTCATATCGGACTTTTTATGTTTCATAATAATAGCTAACACAATTCCTGGAAGACCTGGTCCAGATCCTAAATCTATGCATGTAGGCATATTAATATCAATTAAATCAATGATTTGCGCACTATCAATTATATGTCTCTCTTTTGATATTTTTTCACTTTCTCTGCTAATTAAGTTAACTTCCTTATTTCTTTCTATAATAATTTTTCTGAATGCCTCAAGATCTGGGAATGTTTCACGTGAAACATTTAGAGGCTCCAAACAGGAATAATTTAAAATATTCGAATCAATCAAGCTATATGCTTA
>CEUJ01021864.1_pt1 | contig 13701 bp, 15 predicted proteins | sample 361531 | NCBI WGS metagenome assembly CEUJ01 (sample SAMEA2622842, study PRJEB7988) | marine metagenome | biome: marine biome (ENVO:00000447); feature: marine epipelagic mixed layer (ENVO:xxxxxxxxx); material: "saline water (ENVO:00002010), including plankton (ENVO:xxxxxxxx)" | depth 140 m | reverse complement strand
GATAGAATTGCCTCTATTTACGAAAAGCAAGGCTCTGATTGTTGGTTTACTGATGATGCAAAAGCCTTTCTAGGTGATGATTATGATGCAAAAGATTATGAAAAACTAAATGATATCGTTGAAGTTTGGTTCGATAGCGGCTCAACACACAGTTTTGTTTTAGAGAAAAGAAAAGACTTAAAATGGCCTGCGGATATGTATTTGGAAGGATCTGATCAGCACAGGGGTTGGTTTCACTCATCCTTGTTAGAGTCATGCGGAACTAGGGGTAAAGCACCTTTCAAAAGTATTCTTTCACATGGTTTTGTCGTGGATGGCAAAGGTATGAAAATGTCTAAATCTATGGGTAACGTTATCTCTCCCGAAGACATATTGAAGAATTATGGTGCAGACATACTTAGAGTTTGGGTGTCAGCATCTGATTACGCTGAAGATTTAAGAATAGATAAAAATATTTTGATACAGCATGCTGAGTCATATAGAAAAATTAGAAATACCTTCAGATTTATGCTTGGCAACTTGAAAGATAATTTTGAGAAACAAAGCTTTGAAAAAATTAAGCTAAATGAATTTGATGAATTAGAGCAATTTATTTTACATAAACTATTTTTAATAGATAAATCTTTTGATGAAAATTTAAATAATTATAACTTTCACAAACTATATAAAGAGCTTTTAAATTTTTGTACACTCGACCTTTCTTCTTTTTACTTTGATATTAGAAAAGATGTTCTTTATTGCGACAGTATAAATTCAAAAAAAAGAAAAAATTGTGTAATTGTTTTAAATATAATTTTAGAAAGCTTATTAAAGTGGTTCGCTCCTATTTTAGTTTTTACCACTGAGGAAATCTACAGTTTAGTGAAAAAAAATAATCCTGAAAGCATTCATGAAAGTAATTTTGTAAAAATTCCGAATAATTGGAAGAATGATAAACTTTATGATAAATGGTCAAATTTATTTAAAATTAAGCAAGAAGCAAACATAGCAATTGAAGAGAAAAGAGCTAATAAAGAAATTGGATCAAGTTTAGAGGCAGAAATAAAACTTATATTAAAGAAGGAGAAATTTGAACTTCTCAATGAATTAGATTTAGAGGATTATTTTATTGTTTCAAAAGCAGAAAAAGAATTGTCAAATCATGATGATATAAAAATTGAAGTGAAAAAAGCTCGAGGGCAAAAATGTGAGAGATGTTGGAAAATTTTAGAGAAAAAATGTGAAAGATGTTCGAAAGTCCTTCAGTAAAATAGAAAGCCAATATTTTGATTGATCTTAAAGAAATAAAAAACAAAACTCTTAAAAAAGAAAATTTCTATTTTATTCTAATTATTTCTATAATATTTTTTTTAGACAGATATTCAAAATTTGAGATTTTAAGAAATTTTAGCGATAATTCGTTTTATGTTAATGACTTTTTGAATTTATACCTTATATGGAACTCAGGAATAGGTTTCGGTTTACTAAGTTTTGACACAAATCTTATTTATAATCTTATTACAACTTTAATAGGCTTAGTAATTATTATTTTAATTATGATTGGAATAAAATCTGAACCTTCTGAAAAAACAATTTTTTCAATAATCGTGGGTGGAGCTTTAGGTAATTTTTATGATAGAATAGTTTTTAATGCAGTTCCAGATTTTATTGATTTACATTATGGAAACTTTCACTGGTTTACTTTTAATGTTGCAGATATATTCATAACTATCGGAGTCATTGCATTTTTGATAAAAGGTTTTTTTTTGAAAAATTAGGTAAATGAAAAAAATTATTTTAATTCTAATATCATATATCGCTCTAGTAAGTTGTGGAGGCTTAACTGATGCTGGTAAGGTATTAAGAAACGAGAAAATTACTACAACTGATGAATTTTTAGTTAAAAAAAGAGACCCACTAGTTCTGCCTCCAGATTATAAAAACATACCCCAGCCTGGAAAAAAAAACAGCAAGGATCAAAGTGATCAAAAAATAAAAAAAATCCTTACCATAGACGAAGAAGTTAAAACTAATAAAAACTCATCCTCGGTTGAGGAATCTATACTTAAAAGAATTGGACAGTGAGAGAAACATTCATTTTTAAAGATAGTATAAAAAATATAGGCTCAAAATCCGCAAAAAAAAAGAAATATTTGAAAAAGTTTATTCAAATAAGACAAAAAATAATAAAAAATTTGGATATCGAAAAGGATACTTTCCATGTTCTAAGTGAAAAATTTAAATTAGATTTTAAGGTTAAGGACCTAAAAAAGTTTAATGAATTTAAAAATGTTGTAATTATCGGTATGGGAGGATCAGTTTTAGGTTCAGAGGCTATTCACGAATTTCTAAAAATAAAAATAAAAAAAAAAATATATTTTTTAAATGATATAAATATTGAAAAACTAGAAAAAGTAAGAAATAAAATTAATCTAAAAAAAACTTTATTTATAATAATTTCAAAGTCTGGATCAACTGTGGAAACTATATCAAATTTTTTAAGTTTGAATATAATAAAGAAAAATGCAAAAAATATAATTTTGATATCAGAAAAAGGTAATAATTTTATTTATAATCTATCTCAAAAGTTTAATTTATTTCACATTGATCATAAAAAATATATTGGCGGAAGATATTCTGTATTATCTGAAGTAGGAATAGTACCGTCTTATTTCATGGGAATAAATATTTTTGAATTAAGAAAAAATTTGAGAAATTACTTTAAAAACAAAAAAATTAATCTCAAATCTAAAACTTTAATATCTTTAGCCTCTTCAATTTCGCAAAAAAGGTTTACCAATTTAATTTTTCTAAATTATTCTCCAAGAATAGAAAAATTTCTTTATTGGCTTCAGCAATTAAAAGCTGAAAGTTTAGGAAAACAAGGTTTAGGTTTATTTCCAGTTATATCTAACGCACCTAAGGATCATCATAGTCTATTACAATTATATTTAGATGGCCCTAAAGATAAAATTTTTTATATTTTTTACAGCAGTGAAAATAATAAACAGAAGATAAAAATTAATAAATTTTATACTAATGAAAAATTTTTAAAAAATAAAACTCTTTCAAATATTAAAAATGCACAAAAAAATGCTATTATTAAAGTATTCCGTGAAAAAAAAATTCCTTTTAGAGAATTTGGAATTAATGAATTTAATGAGAAGACTTTGGGTGAGCTATTTTCATTTTTTATTATAGAAACAGCAATTTTAGGCAAGCTGTTAGGAATTAATCCATTTAATCAACCAGCAGTCGAAAGAGTAAAAAAAATAACTAAAAAATTTCTTAATTAAAAGATCCAAAAAAAATTTTAGATCTACCGTATTGCCTCATCGAAATGATCCTACAAATATTATCAAAATCATTTTTAGCTTTACTCTCTCTGTGAATAATAACTACATGTTTTTTCTCAAAAGCTTGTTTTTCTTTTAAAGCTTTTAGATTGTCGATAAAATTATTATTAGCAAAAGGTGGATCAAAAAATAAAATGTTATATTTTTTTTTTAGATGTATTTTGATAAAACTATCTACGTCTTGATTATATATTTCAGCTTTACTTAATAAAGAAAGTTTATCTAAATTATCATTAAGTATATGATAAGAGACACTATTTTTTTCTACAAAAGAAACTTTTTTAGATCCTCTTGAGATACATTCTAAACCAAATGACCCAACACCAGAATAAAGATCTAGCACTTTTGAACCTTCTATTGGGACATCGATTTTATTTGAATGCATTAAAACATTAAAAATATTCTCTTTTACAGAATCTTTCAAAGGTCTAGTGAGTGATGATCTTATAAAATTTATCTTTTTTCCTTTAAATCTTCCACCAATAATTCTCATTTTTTTTTTATTATTTTCCAACCAATATCTTTCCTAAAGAATCCGCCTTTCCAATTAAGCTTTTTTATTAATGCAATAATTTCTTTCCGAATTTCAAAAAAATTTTTACCAGTTGAAGTAAAATTTAAAACTCTTCCGCCATTAGAAAAAATATTGTTATCTTTTGATAGCGTACCAGCATGGTAAATTCTTTGATTTTTTTTAAGTTTTAATTTATTAAAATCTTTTATAAGCACATTTTTTTTATAAGTTCCTGGGTAACCTTTTGAACATAAAACTACCGTCATACTCTTTTTATTTATCCATTCAATTGAAGTAGAGCTTAATTTATTACCTACTGTATTTTTTATGATTTTAAAAATATCCGATTTTAATCTTGGCAAGATTACTTGGCACTCTGGATCTCCCATTCTAACGTTAAATTCAATTAAATAAGGCTCATTTTCTTTAATCATTAGACCTACATATAAAAAACCTTTAAAAGGATTTTTTTTATCTTTTAAAGCTTTCAAGGTTGGTTTAACAATTTTGTTAATTACTTTTCTATCTATTTCTAAACTTATTATTGGTGCTGGCGAATATGCTCCCATTCCCCCAGTGTTTGGTCCTTTATCATTTTCTCCCACCCGCTTGTGGTCTTGAGCGGTTCCAAAAAATTTGAAATTATATTTATCTACCACTAAAAAATAACTAGCTTCTTCTCCAGATAAAAATTCCTCTAGTACCAACTTTTTTGATGATTTAAACTTTCCACTAAAAATTTCCTCTGAAACATTAAGAACTTGATTTTTTGTTTTACAAATAGTTACCCCCTTACCTGCGGCCAAACCATCAGCTTTTACAACCACTGGAAAATTTGTATGTCTTAGGAAATTTAGGATGTCTTTTTTATTTTTACAAATTTTATAGCGAGCAGTAGGAATTTTATAGCGTCTACATATTTTTTTTACAAAAGCTTTGGAACCCTCAAGTTGTGACGCAAATTTGTTAGGACCGAAGACTTTAATTTTTTTTTTATTTAAAAAATCAACTAAACCATTTACCAAAGGCTCTTCTGGCCCAACAATGACTAGATCAACTCGATTTTTTTTTAATTGTAGAAAAAGTTCATCAAAGTTTAAAATATCAATCTTTACGTTTTTTGCAATTTGTGCAGTCCCAGCATTACCCGGAAAGCAAATTATTTTTTTTACAAATTTAGACTCAGAAAGTTTTTGACATAAAGCATGTTCTCTTCCACCACTTCCTATTAATCCAATATTCATGTAAGGTATTTTATTGTATAATTTATTGATGTATAAAAAAAAAGCTAAACTTATTTTTAAACACAACTCTTTTGATATTATTGAGGATGGAGACTATGTTTTATGTGCAATTTCTGGAAAAAAAATAGAGTTAAAAGACCTAAATTATTGGAATGTTGATTTGCAGGAACCTTATTATTCTGCTTTTGAAGCAAATGAAAGATATAAAACTTTAAAGAATAACTAAACTATTTCCATCGATTGTGTGTCCATATCCATTGATCTGGTTTCATCGAAATCATTTGCTCTAAAACCTGATTTAATTTCTCTGTAACATCAATCTTACCTTTAAAATCTGAGGCCTTAATTTCATTTAAAAATCTTATTATGAAATTATTCTCATTAGTTCTTTCAATATGCACTGGGCAAATAGATAAATTATATTTTAATGCTAGTTGTGCAGGCAAAGTGGTAGTAAAAGCCGGTTTGCCAAAGAAATTAATTTTTTCTCCCTCACTAACTCGCTGGTCTATCATCAGCGCAATACTAAAACCTTTTTTAAGGTATTGAATTGCTTCTCTAACACCTTTTATTCCTTTCTTTATTTGATTATGACATACAAATCTTTTTCTCAAATACTCCATAAAGGGATTCAGAAAATAATTATTTAAAGGTCTGTAAATTGTGGCTAATTTAATATTTTTTTTAGTAATTTCCATCGACATTAACTCATAATTAGCGAAATGACCAGAAACGAAAATTACTGGTTTATCTTTTTTTAAAATATTATTTAAATTATTTACTCCCTCAATTTTAATATGAGAGTTACTCTTTCTAAAAAAACCAAGAAAAATATATTCAATAAAAGTCATCCCATAATTTCTCCACATATTTTTTATAATTTTTTCTCTTTCACGATAATCAATATTACTTGAAAAAGTATTCAAATTTTTATTAATTATACTTTTTGATTTAAATAACATGCCTGTTTTTAAAAATACGAAAGCAAATAATTTCCTACTTTGATTTAATCCAATCATTCTTCCTATTAAAAAAAATATATATATTAAAATAGATTGGATAAAATAATTAAAAAGTTTAATCATAAGAATCTAAAATTTTTTTTAAAAATTTTTCTTTTTCGTGAATGACTAGGTCTAATTTCAAATATTTAATTTGAGGTAAATTTAAATTTTTGATTTTATAAAAGTCCTTCTCAGTTGTTATTAACTCAAAATTATTTTTTCGAGTATCATTTATAATTTTAAGGATTTCATCTTTGTTGAATATGTAATGATCGGGAAAGGCAATCTTTTTTACAAGATTTAGTTTATTTTCTATTATAATTTTGAAAAAGTTTTCAGGATTGCCAATACCAGCCAAAGCTACCAACTTCTTTCCTCTAAAATCATTTATGTTAACTGGTTTGTAATATGAGTAAAAAATTTTTATATTCTTATTTATTGAAAAGACTTTACTTTCAAAATCTTCATCTTTATCTCCATTAATCATCACGATCTCTGTGTTTTTCAGTCCTTGAAGATTTTCTCTTAAGGGTCCCGAAGGAAATGTATGACCATTACCAATTAATTGATTTTTGTTAAAACACAAGATGTTGATATTTTTTCTAATCTTATAATCCTGAAAGCCATCATCGAGAATTGCGGTATCAAATTGTTTTGTTACAGCTTCTTTTATAGCATCTGCTCTATTGTTTTTAATTATTACATTTTTAAAATTATTTTTAATCAACCCATACTCATCGACATGGGATTTGTAATATTTTCTAATTAGAGTTAATTTTTTATCTCTTTTTGAAAGTTCTTTTGCCAAAAGAATTGATAAAGGAGTCTTTCCAGTTCCTCCAACGTAGATGTTTCCAACACAGATTATATGAATATCAAAATTTATTTTTCTTATAAAATTTCTTCTAAAAAAAATAATTATTTCAAATAAAAAGGTTAAAGGTAATAATATTAAAGAAAAAAAACCTTTTTTTTTGTCCCAAAACTTAGGTTTATATATTTTCATTGCTTATAAATTTATTAATATATTGTAGATATTTTTTTGATATGTTTTTGCTTATTTTTTCCATTTCACTAGAAATTTTTTCAGATTTTTTTTCTTTTATTGTTAAATCTAAAATTAAATTTTTTGCAAGTTCTTGATACGATTTTACCTCTCTGGAGATATTATTTTTATTTAAAATATTATATACTTCTCTAAAATTATATACGTATGGACCGTGATAAATCTTACAACCACAGTAAGCTGCATCTATTGGATTTTGTCCACTTATACTTTTAAGTTTTGGTATTGTCGATTTTCCGATAAAAACACTTTTTGAAAATTTAAAATAAGTTTCCAACACCCCAAAAGAATTTAGAATTACTATTTCTTTATCACCTGAAATATGACTACCTCCCTCTAATATTTGACTACTAAGTCTGTAACTATTACACAATTTTTTGATTTCGCTTACTCTTTGAATATGTCTTGGAGCTATAATTGTAAATAATTTTTCAAATTTTTCTTTTAATTTTAAATGTGTATTTAAACATAATTCTTCCTCACCTTTATGTGTACTTGCGGCAAACCAAAACCTATTCCTTTGTAAAAATTCCTCATTTAAATTATTTATTTTCTTTAAATCAATTGTATTTATTAATTTCAAATTTCCAAGTGTGTGTATTTTTTTAGCGTCAAGCTTTTCTAGAAAAGTTGATGTCTCAGAATTTGAACAAATACATAAATCAAATTTACTAAAAACTTTTTTTCCAAAATTTGAGATAAGGCTCCACCTATTGAAAGATTTTTTCGTTAATCTAGCATTTAGAAGAGCAATAGATATTTTTTTTTCTTTAGCTTCGAAAATTAAATTTGGCCATATTTCTGAGTCAACTAAAAAAATTTTAGCAGGTTTCCATAATTCTAAAAAAATCTCTACTAGAAACTTTATATCAATAGGAAAAAACCTATGATGAATATTATTCACTTTTCCAAATTCTCTTTCAACTAAATAGCTTGAACTTAAAGTTACTGTTGTAATCAAGAACTCAAACCTATTTTTGCTTTTATTAAGTTCTTTAATAATAGGTATAATACTTTTGAACTCTCCGATACTTGCTGCATGAAACCAAATTAATTTTAAATTATAATTTCTTTTCACATTAAAAAATTTTGGGAATATTTTTTCTTTAAATCTATCCGGGTGTTCCTTTTTTGAAAACATTCTAGCATAAATAAGAATTATCAAAAATGGATACAATAAGTATGTAAGTATCCTATATGTTGCAATCATTTACTTTAATTGTTTTTTGTATAAAGATTTATATTCATTACAGTTATCTATCAAATAATCATGATTTCCAGAATCAACTATTCTTCCACTTTTTAAAACAAAAATTTTATCAGCATTATGAATAGTAGATAATCTGTGTGCTATAACCAGTGTTGTTTTATTTTTAGTCAGATTCAATATAGCGTTTTGTACAATTTCTTCTGACTCGGCATCTAATGAGGAAGTGGCCTCATCTAATAAAATTATTGGAGATTCTTTCAGTATTGCTCTGGCAATAGAAATTCTTTGTTTTTGACCGCCAGACAGCCTAATTCCATTTTCACCTATTAGAGTATCGTAGCCATCTGGTAGCTTTTCAATAAATTCATTGGCTGCGGCATGCTCACAAGCTTTTTTAATCTCTTCGCTTGAAGCACTTTCTTTTGCATATGAAATATTGTTTTTAACAGTATCATCAAATAAAATTACATCTTGGCTTACCATAGATAGGTTTTTTCTAATAGATTTAAGAGAAACCTCTCTAATATTTTGACCGTCAATTTCAATTGATCCTTCCTGCGGATCGTAAAATCTTGGTAGTAAGTTCATGATCGTACTTTTACCTGCACCACTGTGACCGACAAAAGCTGTCATAGTATTACCTTTAATATCAATATTAATATTTCTTATTGCTCTCTCTTTTGTTGAATAGTATTTAAATCCAATTTCCTTAAATCTAATGTTAGAGTCTTTAAGTTTTAGACTTGGTAAAGACTCGTCATTTTTTATTATAATAGGTTTATCAATCACATCACTTACCCTTTTAAATGCTGCAGCGCCTTGAAAAGCTAACATATTTATTGTAGCCAAAGATCTTATTGGTTGATAAGCTAACATCATAGCTGCAAGAAAAGAGAAAAAACTATTTATCTCTAACTCTCCCAAAGAAATAAGTTTTCCAGAGTAAAATATAAATCCAGCTATCATAAATCCTGTTAAGATTTCCATAATTGGTGTTGCTCTAATCATAATATTTGCAATCTTAATATTTTTTTCCCTCATATCATCTATTCTTAAATTTGCCTTCGTATCCTCACTTTCTTCTTTTTGGTAAATTCTTATCATTTTAATACCTTTTAAAATTTCAGATAAAAAAGATATTAATACTCCAGATGACTGACCGGCTTTTGTAGTCGCTTTACCTATTCTTTTGCCTAGGGATTTTGCTAATCCAGCAGCTAATGGCATCATTAAAATAGCAAATACTGCTAACTTCCAATTTTGATAAAACATAAGTGACACAAGAGCAATAATTGTAAATGTATCTTTCATTAAATTTAATACACCTGTACTCACAAGATTTTGGATTTGGTTTGCATCATATAAGATATTTGATATATATTTTCCTGAATGCCTATTCTCCAAAGTTTGTAAATCTGATAATAAGATATACTTTGTTATTTTCTTCTGTAATTCCGCTGCGACTTCATTGCCAACTCTTATAATTATTAATCTAGCAAAATATAGTGATAAGCCTTTTCCAGAAAAGGCTAAAATTATTAAAAAAGGTATTACCATTGTTAAAAATTGATCTTGTTCAACGAAAATTTTTTTAACTGCTGGATCTAATAGCCAAGCTATAGATGAAGTACTTCCAGCTACAAGTATTGATAGTATTAAGGATAAAAAAATTTTTTTGATATGTCTTCTAACATATTCTCTATAAATTCTTTTCAAAATTGTAATTAATTCATTTAATCTCATTTTAAAAATAATTAATAGATAGAATTCCCATGAACAATAGAAGCCCAGACAAGTTATTAATTTTAAACATTTTAAGACAAGTATTAGAATTATTTTTATCAAATTTTATTATTTGATAGATAAGGCTTATTGTAAATAATAAGAAGATAAATGAGAAAAAATTAAATTTAATACTTTCCCAAAACAAATATACCATTATTAAAATAGTTATCATATAAGACATCGAAACAAATAATTTGATATTCTCTTTAAATTTTATCGATGTTGATTTCAGCCCTATTATTTCATCATCCGACATATCTTGCGCCCCATAAATCGTGTCATAACCCAATGTCCAAAATATGGCTGATATGTACAAGAGAACTATCTCTAATGAGATTGAATTATCAAATGCTGCCCAAGCCATAATTATCCCCCAATTAAAAGTGAGACCTAAAAAAAGCTGGGGCCAATAAGTGATTCTTTTCATAAAAGGATAAGTGAATGCTAAAAACATTGATCCTAATCCTAGTAAAATTGTAAACAAATTAAATTGTATAAGAATAATAAATGCCAAAAAGCAAAGAATTGATGTATACGCTAAAGCTCTTCTAATAGTAATCTTATTATTAGCTATAGGTCTTAACTTTGTACGCTTTACCTTTTTATCAAAATCTTTGTCAACAATATCATTAAATATGCAACCAGCACTTCTCATTAAAACTGATCCCAAGAAAAATAAGATCATGTAATTTAATAATAAAGTTGCATTTTGGTTAAGACTAAAAGCGTAAGCTAAACCCCAAGAGCAAGGCCAAAACAAAAGCATAAATCCTATAGGCTTATTTAATCTAGTTAAATCTATAAAAATTTTTAAATGGTTCATGAAATATTACTTGTAAATATCAAACACTATCTTCATAATCAATTTGATTCGATATGGATATTGATTACACAGTAGCAGCTCTGATGTTCCCTGCGATACCTTTAATGATGACAATGTATAGTAACCGCTTTCATACTTTGAGTGCATTAATTCGGCAACTTCATGATAAATTTACTTTTGATAAAAAAGTCCCACCAGAGTTAGAAAAACAGCTTCATGTTTTGAATAAAAGAACTAATTATCTCAAATATGTAATGGGTTTCTCTTCTTTTGGATTTCTCTTTAACATGCTCACAGTATTACTATTATATTTGGACTTAACATTTTATGCTAGGCTAAGTTTTGCATTATGTTGTGTGTGCATGATAATTTCAATTTTCTTATTTTTGCAAGAAGTTAGAATGTCGAATGAAGCATTAAAATATCATCTTAGTGATATGGACTCTATGAAAAAGGATTTATAGATCAACCCTCTAAAAGTTTTTTTTTATAAAGTGAAATTCCTTGGTGTATTTTATGATTGTAGGACTCCTCAAAAGTACTTAATTGCCAACCTTTCATTCGTGATTTAATTTTCTTAAGATTTTCCAATTTCCATTCTTCACTTATATTTTCATCTTTCCAATATTTTTTTTCTTCGTTAGTTCTTGCGCATCCATAGCAGAAGCCAGTGACAGGATCAGTTTTACAAATACTAATACAAGGAGAAATTATTTTTTTTGACATTAAGGAACTAAGATTGCTGGGCCAATTAATTTTCTTGCTTCTAGATCTGCGTGTGCATTTTTAGCATCTGCTAGATTATACTTTTTCGAAATTCTAATTTTTATTTTTCCAAATTTAACTTTTTCAAAAATTTGATCAGCACCAGCTTGAAGTTCTTTTCTATCACTAAAGTATTGTCCAATAGAAGGCCTTGTCAAGTATAGCCCTTTAGGTTGGATTTCCTTTGAAACATTAACAGGATCTAAAGGCCCAGAGGCATTTCCAAAACTTATCATCATTCCTCTTGTCGAGAGACATTCTAGTGATCCATGAAAAGTTTTTTTCCCAACCCCGTCAAAAACTGCAGGCACCCCTTTATTCTTTGTAATTTTCATTACCTCTTTAGCAAAATTATCTTTTGTATAATTAATTACGTGAGAATAACCATTTTCTTCAGCTACCTTAATTTTATCATCAGAGCCGACTGTTCCAATTACTTTGGCTCCTATACTATTAGCCCATTGAGCAAAAATTTGACCAACTCCTCCAGCGGCTGCATGAAAAAGAACTGTTTCACCAGCTTTTAGTTTATAAGTTTTGGTAAGCAAATAATTTGTCGTTAAACCTTTTGTCATTAAGGTTGCAGCTAACTCATGCGAAATTCCATCTGGAACTTTAACAGCTATTTTAGCAGGGATAATTCTTTTTTGTGCATAAGCTCCTAAAGGAACGGATGCGTAAGCAATATTATCACCTTTATTAAATTCAGAAACATTTGAACCTATTTCATCAATCTTTCCAGCAGCTTCTAAACCAATACCGCTGGGCAACTTGATGGGATACAAACCAGATCTATGATAAGTATCGATATAATTTAAACCAATTGCATGATTTGTAACTTTGATTTCATCTACTCCTGGAGAGGCAACGTTTACATCTTGAATTTCCAATACCTCTGGACCTCCGTTTTTTTTCATTACAATAGATTTAGACATTTTTACGGGAAAGTACTTTAACTTTTAATATTTAGCAAATGTTCCATTATTATAGTCTTGAATAGCCTCAAGTATTTCAGCTTTTGTATTCATCACAAATGGCCCGCCTCTTGCTATAGGCTCACCAATTGGCTTACCAGCTATAAATAGAAACTCAGATTTTTTGCATGCTTTAATTTTTAATTTACTACCTCGTTCTAATAATATTAAGTTTGAGTCAGCTGTTTTATTGTGTCCCTTTTCTCCAACATTTAATTCCCCTTTTAACAAATATACAAATGAGTTATGTCCTGAAGGCACATCACAATAAAATTCTTTTCCTTCATTTAAAATTACATGAAAATAAATGGGATCAACATTATGATTTTTTTCTGGTCCTTCGGCTTTTTCGTATTTTCCTGCTATTACTTTTACAATTTTATCACTATCCTTGTGTTCTCCGAGTTCATTTCCTTTTATATAAAGGTATTCTGGCTTATTTTTTTTCATTTTAGCCGGCATGTTTATCCAAAGTTGAAATCCTAATAACTTACCCTCTTTCATAGCAGGCATTTCTGAATGAATAATTCCTCTACCAGTTTTCATCCATTGTACATCGCCAGATGTCATAATACCTTTTGCACCAGTGCTATCTTGATGCTCGAATTCACCATTTAACATGTAAGTAACTGTCTCTATTCCTCTGTGCGGATGAGGAGGAAAACCAGCGACATAATCATCTTTATTTTCAGAGCCAAATTCGTCAAGCATTAAAAATGGATCAATATAATCTGCTTCTGGAGTTCCAACGCTTCTTTTTAATTTAACTCCTGCACCATCTGAGGCACTTAAGGCTTTAATAATTTTTTTAACTTCAATTTGAGACATAAAGATAAATATATTAGATGTTTAAATTATATCAAGTAGATGCGTTAAATTGTTTATCTCATTTTTTGGTTGATAATCAAGAACATCAAACTCTGACTTATTTCTGTTAACCCAAATGGAATTATAACCATAGTTTCCGCCTCCAGAAACATC
>CEUJ01169438.1_pt1 | contig 13725 bp, 17 predicted proteins | sample 361531 | NCBI WGS metagenome assembly CEUJ01 (sample SAMEA2622842, study PRJEB7988) | marine metagenome | biome: marine biome (ENVO:00000447); feature: marine epipelagic mixed layer (ENVO:xxxxxxxxx); material: "saline water (ENVO:00002010), including plankton (ENVO:xxxxxxxx)" | depth 140 m | reverse complement strand
AATGAAGGTATATCTATTAGTGGAAACAATATAAGTGCAACAAGATCAGATGACGATCTTATTTTTACACCTAGTGGCACTGGTATCGTAAGGATCGATAACCTAACAGTCGACTCAAACATAAACATCACAGACAATGAAATACAAACCACCCAGTCCAACTCTGATCTTGTTTTATCAGCATCAGGAACTGGCAGTGTTGTTATTGCAAAAGTTGACATCAATGGAGGTGCAATAGATAACACAGTAATAGGAGGAACCACTCCGGCGGCTGGAACATTTACAACAGTCAATACATCAGGAGCGGCAACACTCGATGGTGTCCAAATAAATGACAATACAATAACAACAGTCAATAGTAATGATGATTTAGAGCTGTCAGGTGCTGGGACAGGCACTGTGACAGTTAATGGCTTGAAACTGCCAACAGCAGACGGTTCGGCTAACCAATTACTAAAGACAGACGGCTCGGGTAATTTTGGATTCGCGACAGCGAGTGCAACACTTAATCATTCCGACATCAATGATAACAGCACTACGGTTGCATCTTCGTCAACATCTGTGATAGACACTTTTGCTTCGGCCACATACAGAAGTGGAAAATATTACATTTCAATATCGGACGCTACTAACAGTAGGTTTGAAATTGTTGAGGCAAATCTTGTACACGGTCCAAGTGGAGACAGCACCACAGAATCATTTATTACAGTGTTTGGTTCCACAACAAATCATTCAACTGGACTTGCAACATTTACCACAGATATCAATGATGGAAATGTGCGATTACTAGCAACAAATATTACCAACGATAGTTGTGTATTCAAATTTCAAAGAACACTAATTGACGTTTAATAATTACATTAGGTTTATAAAATTTACAATAAATACTTCAACAAAGGACTTATATAAAGCATGGCTAGACAAGTAATTAACATAGGATCAAGTGCAAATGACGGAACAGGTGATCCGTTAAGAACAGCGTTTGATAAAATCAATGACAACTTCGTAGAACTATACGGTTCGGATAACGACATCAACACACTTGACGCAAACCTAGATGTAAACAACTTTGAAATCACAACAGGTGTAACAAACGGTAATATAATAGTCACACCAAACGGAACAGGAAGCATCAAACTAGGTGCAATGAAATTTGTTGGCACTACGATAAGTTCAGATGATTCCACACAGATCACTATAGCAGAAAATATTCAAACAACAGGCACCTTGAACGTTGGAGGTGCAACAACTTTAGGAAGCACATTAACTGTTGGAACTTCATTAGCACTAGCAACAGGTGCCACAGTAACAGGTATCGCTGACGAGGACAACATGTCTTCCAACTCGGCCACACTATTAGCAACGCAACAATCTATTAAAGCATATGTTGACGCACAGATCACAGCAGAAGATTTAGATTTTCAAGGTGACTCGGGAGGGGCACTTTCGATTGACCTAGATTCTGAAACACTTACAATTGCAGGTGGCACAGGTATTGACACATCAGGATCTTCCAACACATTGACTGTGGCTATCGACGCCACAGTGGCAACTTTGACTGGATCGCAGACTTTGACAAACAAAGTTTTAACTAGTCCAACAATATCATCACCAACAATCACAGGTGTAACAACCACAACTAGTCTTACCACAAATGACATTACCACCAATGGATCAAATGCCAATCTAACTTTGGATCCTCAAGGATCTGGCACGATCGAATTGGCGGCGGCAACAAATGTAACAGGTAATTTAGGAATCTCAGGAACAACATCAACAGCAGATATTACTACTACAGGAAACACAACAGTTTCAGGCAACAGCACAGTGGCTGGAAACTTGACTGTGCAAGGTCACATCAACGCAGATACTATAATTTCAAACTCCAATGGAGATATAACAATTGACCCGGCAGGCACAGGAGCGATTGTGCTTACAGGACCAATCACTGCAACTGGAACACAGACCACAACAGGTCAATTAAATGTAGACAATCTAAGATTAGACGGCAACACATTATCGGCAACTTCTGGTGGTATAACTTTAGAAGCCGCGACAGGACAAAACGTCACAGTCAGCGGAACTGGTGTAAAATTGACAGCAAATGAAGCCAACTTTGTTTTAATGGAGGCCACTACAACAAGAACAGATACATTGTCATCTGACACATCTGATGGTAATTTAACCATTAACACACAAGGAACTGGAACTATTGAACTTGGGGCAAACACTAATCTAACTGGAGCATTAGGAGTATCAGGTGCAATCACGGCGACCTCTTTGGTCACAAATACTATTTCATCAAATGGGTCTAACGCAGACCTTTCAATACAGCCAAGTGGTACAGGTGACGTTTTAATCAGTGCTTTAAGGGTAAATGGAACAACCTTAGACAGTTCAGATTCAACCAAAATTACAATTGCTGAAAATTTAGACGTTACAGGAAACATCACAGGCACGATCGATGCCGACAACGCAACAATTTCCAACCTGGAAGTGGACAACTTCAAGGCGAGTGCCATTGTCACTGAAGGTGAGGGAATAGGATCCAACGACAATGATACGACGATCCCAACTAGTGCGGCAGTAAAAGACTACGTAGACGCAAGAGACATAGGTGACCTATCCGTAACAGGTTCCACTATATCAGCACCATCTAATGCGGCCTTAACTTTGACAACATCTGGATCAGGTACAATAGAATTACAAACAGACACAAATTTGACAGGAACACTATCAGTAACTGGTAATATTGCCAAAACAGGTGACTTATTAGTCGATGTATCTGGAGACATCATATTGGACGCCGATGGCGGAGACATATTCCTAAGAGACGGTGCCGCAGGAAACTTTGGTGTATTCATAAGATCAGGATCAAATGATTTGACTATTCAATCAGGGAGTTCACAGTCGATTATATTCAGCGGTGCGAATTCGGCACTTCAAGGCGACTTATCTGTGGCAGGCTCATCAACGTTGGATGGTGTCACAATTACAGATAATACTATCAAAACAAACGCCTCAAACGCAGATTTACAGATAGGAACTTCTGGAACAGGTGTAATAGATATATTAACTGCCACACAATCAACGGTGGGATCGGCGGGAGGTGCTTCGGCGCTACCTGGACAACCTACAGGATACATTAAAATAAAGATCGGTGGAACTTTGAGAGTGATTCCGTTCTACGACGAATCGTAATAGACACGGCACATAATCCTTAATAAGGAAACATGAGGAAACGTTACAACGACCGTAATAGGCATAAGACTACACATTCTGAGATAAGACGCTTGGAGGAGGCCATAAGACGTGCTTCAGATAAAATAGAAAAAGAAAACCTAAAGCAACACCTCGAACACTGGATTCGTACCAAGAATAATAGCAAGTAATTGCCAATAAATACCATTGTAAGGAGTATATAAATGGCAACACCAGTGTGGACTACCACAGCAGGTAAACTAGCATCTATTGACGAAGGAGTCGGCTTTTCACTTCAGTTAGAAGCCAATGATCCTGTGCCAATGGGCGATTCCACAGTCGTTGTATACTCCGTTATAGCAGGAAGTCTACCACCTGGAATGCAGGTCACAGACAACGGACTTCTAACAGGTACTCCGGCTGAGGTTGCCAAAAGAACTCTTTACACTTTCGTCGTGCGAGCCACGGCCGGTACCGCTATAACTGACAGAACATTCTCACTAGACGTGAATGGTGCAGATTCACCTAGTTTTACAACAGCATCAGGGCAATTAAGATTAGATGATTCCACTAGTGTTGGACTTTTTTGGGCAATTGATGGCTCTAGTGTGTCATTCCAAATGCAGGCAACCGACGATGATACAGAAGCAGGACAGAATCTCACATATGAAATAGTCAAAGGATCATTACCGCCAGGAGTGACCATGAGTTCGGCGGGCCTGATATCAGGTATAGTCCAACTGACAGACGATGAAAAATTCAGTTCTCGTGGAGGTTATGATGATGGTGGCGTCGAAGATAGATGGAATGGTACATTTGATAGAACTGTCACTTCGAAAAGTATTAGTAAAAATTATGATTTTGTAATACGTGTATCAGATGGTACAAGTTTCGTAGAGCAAAACAATGCCATATTTGTATATTCAGCAGATTTTTGGAGAGTTTCAAACACCGAGATTACAATTGATCAAACAGAGATAGATGATTCTCCTTTGACCATGGATCTCAGCGCCAACAGAAGACCTGTATTCAGGACAGGGTCTGACCTTGGTACATTCAGACATGATAATGCCTTGGTTGTTAAAATTGATGTTGAGGACTTTGACCCATTGCAGGGAGATTTAGAATATTCAATCGTGGATGGATCTTTGCCATCTGGCATATCAATCGATTCTGACTCCGGAGAACTTTTTGGAACCCTTGCGAGGCAGTCTGCTGTTGAATCTACATTCAATTTCACAGTAAGAGCTAATAGAGTGGTCAGCACAGGAGTAAATGTCTTCACTGACCAAGCATTCACAATGAAAGTTATTGGTGAAATAGACATTGGCATTGCATTCACAACACCAGACACGATTGGGACACTCAAAGCAGATATTCCGAGTCTACTATCAATCGAAGCAGTGGCTGAACAAACAGATCGTGTGTTGAATTACACCGTGACAGAAGGTTTGTTGCCTACTGGAATAACTTTATCTAGTCAAGGCAATTTGATCGGCACTATAGATCCAAGTGACTTTACTGACTCTGTCAGGTCTTTTACATTTACGGTAACAGTGAGTGACCAGTATCAATCTGCGGCAACTTCTAAAGAGTTTACTTTGAACATTGAATTACCAGATCCGCTGGTAGAATACGGAAACATGTCAGGACACGCGACATCTTTTATAGATCAAAACATATTTTACGCTTTGGCGCAAGATCCGAACATCAACTCTCCGGAAAATATTTACAGGTCTGAAGATAGTAATTTTGGAATGAAACTTAAACCTGATATGCTGATGATATCAGGACTTGAAGCACAAACTTTGACCGCTTTCCAAGAACAGATGGAACAGAATCATGCTCCGAAGACACTGTTCTTTGGTGAATTAAAAACAGCAGTTGCAAAGGAAGGATCCACTATAAAATATGAGGTAGTGTACGTTGATATCAAGGACACGTTGGTTAATAACGAAGGAGTTGCTGTGTCAAGATCAATCAAATTGCGTGACGCAGTAGTCAAACCTATACTGGGTCCTCGGGCATCAAGCATGAATGCTACTGCTGATTATATAGATTATGAAGTTACAACAGATGGTGGATTATCCTTCAGCACTTCAGGATCCAAAGTTAGATTTGCCAATCAATTAAGTGCAGATCTTGGAGTGATTGAGACTTTATATCCAAATGCAGTGGCCAACATGAGATCAAGAATGAAAAGTCTTGGGCACAAAGAATATGATTATTTGCCATTATGGATGAAGACCACACAAGAAAATGATCTTGCACCACTTGGCTATGTGATGGCCGTGCCTATTTGCTATTGTAAGCCAGGCACTAGTGCCTTGATCAAAAAAAGGATCGAAGATAAGAAACTTAATTTTAAAAATATAGCGTTTACTATTGATCGGTACACTGTGAATAAAAGTAAAGTGGCAACTTCAACCTTTACAGCAGACGGTACCACAAAAGCCTTTGAAGTAGACGAGCTAATACATGAAGAAGATATCCTAGTAAAAGAAGGAGATCAAATTGTTTTTGTGGGCCAAGGAGTAACGGCAGACAACAACATCAAACCTACATATCTCACAGCAGATGGCACACTTAGATCAGCAGATCATGAATTAGGAATAACATTGACTCATGATACTGTGAATAATAAAACCACTATTAATTTTACCAAAGAAACACCAACGTTAGGCACAATTATTAAAGTGGAAAGAAGCAACGATAAATATCTTAAATTTAGAAGTAAAGGAATATAATAGATGGCAAGTAATATAGTACCAGGCAATGTTGATGGAACTTATCCGGTTGCAGGGCAAGATAATAGTTCTCAAGGTTTCAGAGATAATTTCAATGCAATAAAAAATAATTTCACTGAGGCAAAAAATGAAATTGAGGATTTACAAAATAACAAAGCCAGTACCAATGCTAATGTTAATTTTTCAGACTATGTGGTATCAAAGGCCACATTCAAAGACACCGCGGAAACTGTGTTCCCTCACGGAACTGTGTCAAGTGGTAATGTAACTCTAAACCATGAAAACGGACACTACCAAACATTAACACTAACCGCTGATACTACTTTTTCTATAATTAACTTCCCGTCATCGGGCACAGTTGGCAGGATTATTTTAGATCTTACTGTTCAACCGAGTACATCCACTTTGACTTTTCCTAGTGCAGTAGTAAAAGCAGACAACGTACATGGAAGTGATGGAACTTCTGATCAAATATCGCCAGGTATAGGAAGAGTGTTATATGAATTTTTATCACCCGACGGTGGCACAACAATTCTAATGCATCAGATCGGTAAACAATACGCATAATAATTAAGGAGTATCATGTACTTCCATCCGTTACAAGAAGAAATAGGAAATATGTCTGAGGAGGATATTTCTAAAAGAATAAAAGAACTAAACAGGAAAGTTGCAATTGCCAGACGAGGAAGGAATCCAGACCTATTAGCAAACTTGCAACTGGCTTTGAATACATACCGAGATGCAATCAGACAGAGACGTATTGAGGAATGGCATAAGAACAATAAAAAACTACGTAACGAACCAGACCTAGGCGACCTTGTAAACATTGACTAGTAAATAGTTTTAATGTCAAACACGTTTACCTGGAAAACAAAATTTAAATCCATTATAATAGTCGACGGAGAACTTTTTTCCAACGAATATGCAGTGGAAACATCTTTAACTCCACACACTGCGGATCTAAAAGAACAGACTGATTATTTTGATAGGTTAAAAAGTCTTTTTGATCAGGTTTTTGCTAACACAATTACCACTTGGAGAGAAGAGCCTCTATACAGAATTCTTAAAGAAAGCACAAATAATAGATTCATTGAATTACCAAAGCCACCCTATGATCAAATTATGGCGGCAGTATGTTTCTGTAAGGCTAATAGCATCTTGGATAGTAAAATTATTATAAACTACATAAAACTTTCTTCATGGCAGGGTGATGGTATTACCTACACGGTTGACAAAGACAGCAAAGAACTTATACTGTTAGATAGACCCGATTGGTTTTCAAAAAAATTCAGCAAGTTTGACCCATGGTGGTTAAGGCCTGACACTGCAACTTATGATGAGGAACTTGATAAAGGAATTTACACAGGGCATTTTAGTTGGAGCAATCAACAAATTCCTATTGACACCAAGCACCAGTATCATGCTAAAATATTTGAATTCCAACCAAAGGTGTTAGATGGCGGAAAAAACAAAGATAAATGATCATGGTGATGTGATATATTCTGAAGACGATGCTATAGAGCTGATTTATAGCAATCCAGACTTTGATATATCAAAATTATATTTCGGCGACACATCTCAATACAGCAAAAGTCTTAAAGAACTTGGCATAGAACTTCCAATCATTTCACAGGCACCAAAACGCAAGAAGCCTGCCGAGTTTGATAAGGAAAACTGTAACAATTGGCACATGCCAGAAAAATATTATAAGATAAATGTTTTACAATGGTTGCTAGAAAAATGTCAAAATGACGAAGAAAAAATGCGTGTGCAATTAGAATATGATCTGTTCGAAAAGAAAAACTTTGTGCGTGTGTTACAATTTTTAATTTATTTTGTAGATACACTGAGGGCAAACAACATAGTTTGGGGTGTTGGCAGAGGCTCAAGTGTAGCCAGTCTTTGTCTTTTCTTAATAGGTGTTCACAAAATTAATCCAATGACATATAATTTAGATATAAAAGAATTTTTGAGATGAAAATTGACGTTGTAAGCACTAGTCCAATTAAAAAATACTATCTAAAAAGCCTATCAGGACAAAAAATAAACTTCATGTTAGGTGAAAGAATAGATATACCGGTCGACTGGTATGAACTGAATATAGAGTATGATGGCATCAAAAATGATATTAAGGAAATAATACTCGATGATGTTAACATAGACGAACAAATATACACAGGATATTATATTGATGGCAACGGAAAATTTCACCAACCAGGTGGGGCCTTATGGGATGAAGGTGGCTGTTTTAAAATATGGCTACACAGCAAAATAGGTGTGTTCGTTGAAAGGATAATGAGATGTCTAGAGTCGGGAGAATACGGCAGTGATCTATCTAAGAAATATTTGTTTACTGTTGATAAACCTTTGGAGATAAGCAAGTCTTTCCCCAAAGAGATACAGAGTTTTTTTTCTTACGGTGAGGGACCATACTGGTGGGATAAGTCAAAAGCAGATATTCCTTATCGGATAGTCCCTGATCTAGATTTCGATAAAGATGCAGTGTTACAAGAAGCAATTAAATTATGTGTTGTGGGCCATGAGTCAGAGGACGGTGGAGAATATGGCAAGTTCCGAATCGATTCCACAAATGCAAAGTGTAACCTCGACTTACCGTATGCTGATTTTGATCCAGAGAAGTTTCCTGTGTTAGCCAAATTGTTCGAGGCAATAGGACTTGAAAAATTAATGACAATGCACCTTAGCACACTAGAACCAAATGGAAACTTTACTGTGCATAGAGATAGAGGATACTTCAGAGATGGATACAAGTATCTAACTGGATGCAAAATATTTTATTGGAACCTCACTGATCCAAGAGACAATCATTTTAAATTTGGAAGGTGCGGACTTTTACCAACTGATAAACCTCTATTTGTAAATACACTTTCTCATGTCCATAGTTCAATAAATCAAAGCACAAGTGACAGAAAAGTGATTATGATAACTGGCAAGTATCGTGAAAACAATTTCGAGCGATTTTGATGATGATAAGTAATATTAATAGGAGCATATTATTATGGTAGCAAGAGCACCCAGAAAAAGAATGTATAGAACCATGCAAGGACGTATGGTAGATATTGAAAAATTACGAGCGGCCAACGAATCAGTACAGGCGGTTGGTAACATGAATGTTAACGCAAGAGGCGACGTAATAGGCAGAAGTGGACAAGTGATTACACCAAAGGAAACTGTTATCAGAAAGTACTACGAACAGCCAAAAGGCATGGCTAGTGACACACCTCTACGAAGCAAAACAGCACCTGCACCAAAGCCACAGGTAAAACAAACGGTTCAAAAAATGACTCCGGTTGCGGCAAAAACTGCCACTAAGAAAGAAGTTAAAAAATCTGTTGCACCAGCAAAACCTGTTGAAACTTTCAAACCAAAAACCACAGAGAGCTCGGCAAAAAAAGGAATAGACGCCGCTCTTGACGGACTAGAATAAATCTTATATAATACTTCTACATGGGACAGTTAGAAGATTTACAGGCAAAAGGATTTGGATCACATGGTGGAAAACAATACACCGTGGATACTGATATCACTCCACTCAAAAAAAGAGTGTTGGTATCTGACATGCACTTTGGAGAAACAAAAACTAAGGGTGGCATCATACTAACAGACGACGACGGCACTGAATCAGGAATACATCCTAGATGGGCTAAGGTATATGCAATCGGTAATCAGCAGAATGATGTTGTGGTAGGTCAATGGGTGATGGTTGCTCATGGCAGATGGAGCAGAGCCCTTAAGGTCAAAAAAGATAATGTAGAACTTGAAGTTAGAATGATTGATGAAAACGACATTCTTTTGGTATCAGATGACGAGCCTGAACAAAATAGATTGAAGGCAGGTTACATCAACACAGGTGGTATGAAACAGATGACATCACTTCCTGGTAATGACTAAACTAAAAATAAAAAAATTACAGGTGCCAATCAATAGATTGGTCACTATGGCAGAAATGGGACTGGGCGTAGTTCGTCCACTTAATAAAGAAAAAAGATCATGGATCAATAAATTAAAAAAGAAAACAAAATGGGATCCAATACTAGTTACACCTATCAAAGATTCCGGATATTTTCTGTTGACCGACGGTTGGCATAGAGTACAAGCGGCTAAGTCTCTCAAACACAAAAAAATTTGTGCAATTAAATTGCCAGCAAATGCCGGATTGAGTATGGCAAAAGCAAATAAAATTTTAAGAGATATTGACAGAGAATTTAAATTCAAATTACATTGTAGTGACATTATTGGAAAATGGGCTATGATGCAGACCGCACTAGAGCTGGAAGACTAGACATTTTACACATATCTGTTATAATAATTGCATGACACAGCGTTTTGGTTTTTGTTGCAAATGGTTGAACGATCATTCTGAATTCGGCGGTATGAAAGTCAACGCAAAGGATCGAGATCTAAATGGAAGATCCACAACAATGCGTTGGCTAAGGGAACATCCAGAAGATGCAGTACAGAGACAGTGGGACATCATGAACCACAATGCTACAGCGGCAAGGAAACTAGTGCAACGTGTTGGCTCTCTGCCACCCGAACGTAGGATGGTGAGATTAGGTAGTGAGATGTTGCAGGGTTATACCGAAGCCAATTGGATAGACTGGTGGCAACAGCCTCACATACAAGATCATTGTGAAAGAATATTTGCGCCGGTTGGTGAAATGGCTCGGAAACTCGATGTCAAAGTAAGTTTCCATCCGGGACAATTTTGTGTGCTCAGCAGTGAAAGTGAGGATATTAGAAAAAGGAGCATAGAGGAATTCGAATATCATGTCGATATGGCACGTTGGATGGGGTTTGGCAAATCATTCCAAGATGGTTGCAAAATTAACGTACATATCTCTGGCAGACGTGGACCACAAGGAATTATTGATGCTTTGCCTAAACTATCTCCCGAGGCAAGAAATCTAATTACTATCGAGAACGACGAGATGGGCTGGGGACTTGACGCCAGTCTAGAGCTGGAGAAACATCTTGCACTAGTAATGGATATACATCACCATTGGATACGTGATGAAGAGTACATACAGGCTACAGATGACAGAGTAAAAAGAGTGATTGACTCATGGCGAGGGCAACGTCCAACAATGCATTATTCCTATTCCAGAGATGAACATCTAGCAGTGGCTGATCTCGGTGAGAAGACACATTCTGAAATGCATGATATTAAAATGCTATTGGAGAAAGGATGCAAGAAACAAAAACTTAGAGCACATTCTGATCTTTTACCAAACAAAGCAGTTAACGATTGGGCCTTGAGCTTTTCTAAAAATTTTGATATACAAACAGAAGCCAAAGGTAAAAACATCGCACAGGAACAATTGTATAGACAAGCCAAAGAAACTGCTGTAATATAAGGTATGGATAAGAAAGATGATATAAAAAAACTTCATGAGAAGATCGATCAACTACAAAAAACTGTTGATGGGCTCTCAGAAAAACTTAGTAAACATATAGAGTTTATTGACAAAACCTATGATGGACTTAAGAATCCAATTGATGCGGCAAGGAGATGGTTAAGAAAATAAAACAAGTAATCCGTTGGATTGAACTGATTCCGCTCCTACATGCACCTGCATATTTTCTTGCAATCGTGGGACTGATCCTGTTAGTATTGACATTTGTATTATGAAAGAACTTTGGGTAGAAAAATATAGGCCAAAAACATTAAAGGAGTATGTGGTTCGCGACGAAGCACAAAGGCAACAGATACAATCTTGGATTGACGACAAAGCAATACCACATCTTCTGTTGAGTGGTGCTCCGGGAGTAGGAAAAACAACTTTGGCAAAAGTGTTGTTTGGTGAACTTGACGTAAGCAGTTATGATATATTAGAAATAAATGCTTCGAGGGAAAATTCCGTTGACACAGTAAGAGAAAAAATAAATTCATTTGTGCAAATAATGCCTTTTGGATCATACAAGTATGTGTTACTTGATGAAGCAGACTACATGAGTCCAAATGGACAGGCGGCACTGCGTGGGGTGATGGAGATGTATCATACATCAGCAAGATTTATTTTGACTTGCAACTATCCTAACAGAGTGATTCCTGCACTGCATTCAAGATGTCAAGGATTTCACATGGAAACAATAGACAAAACCGAATTCACAGCGAGAGCATGTGAAATATTGATACAGGAAAAAATTACTCCAGATATAGAAATATTAGATACCTACGTAAAAGCCAGTTATCCTGACATGAGAAAGTGTATCAACATGCTACAGCAGAACTGTAGAAATAATACATTGATGCCTCCGCAATCAGGTGACTCGGGACAACAGGATTATAGACTGCAAATGGTAGAACTATTCAAAAAAGGCAAGATCAACGAAGCAAGAAAACTTGTTTGTTCTCAAGCAAGACCAGAGGAGTGCGAAGAAATATACAGATGGCTTTATGATAATTTAGAAATAATATCCAAAGACGAAGATGCCCAAGACAAGGCTGTGCTAATTATAAAACAAGGACTAGTTGATCACTCTTTTGTTGCTGATCCAGAGATAAATTTGGCGAGTGTGATGATAAAACTAGCAAGATTGTCGAATGGGTAATATTATTAATCATGGTATACTAGATATCAATTATAGCGAACTTATGTCTATAATTGGGACCTCAGAACATATAAAATCTTCCGTATATGATCGACCAGATTATTTAAAAACACGAAAAGATGAACAGAAAGACATCACTGAGAAGTGTTCTAAATGGTATAAACATTCGTCTTATTCCTACAAAATTAAAAATGATTTGTTTAATAAATTTTTTGATAAAAATTTTTTTGAAAGATTTAACATGAAAGATGATCCGATTGATATTTCAGTGTTTAAGTTCGAACCTGGACAATTCACTCCCCCACATGTCGACAATATGGGTGCATCACTTGATAAGTTACAGACTACAAAAGAAAAAGTAAAAAAACTTTGGGTAGCAGTATCGCCTCCTGAATTCGGACACGCTTTTTTTGTTGGAGATCAAGTTGTATACAACGTGCCACAGGGAACAATTATTGAGACAGACTTTATTTCAGACTGGCACTCGGGGGTCAATGCAGGAATAACCGATAGATATATCTTAACCATAATGGGAGTAAAGAATGGGGGCTAAACATAATAAAAAAAGATTTTTTTGTGTAAAATATAACATCAAGCCTGATCAAAAATTTGATGAATTTGTTGAATTATCAAAGAAAAAAATTGGGCCAGGCAAAATGCAGGAATACACTGTGGTTTTGGATCTTGTTAAAAAAGAAGTTGTAAAGAACGAGCTTCCAGGTATTCCGATTGCACAGCGTGATCAAATACCGTTTGAAAGAATAGAACAGCATTACAGACAATGGTACGCAGATGCCATGGATCAGTTTGTAAAATAACTACCTATACATACGTCTAAGCAAAGCCAATTGCTTCATTTTCCATAATCGAGACAAAACACGTCTTCTTCTCCTGTCTTTTTGTTTTCGTATCTTCAACCAGTTTTGATTCAATAGGTATAAACTTACCCTTTTGTCGTACACTCTTTGTTTCCGCATTAGTTTCCACAGTTTCCTTTGAAATAAAGGCCGTAATTGTAGGCTTTTTGTAAGCATTGGATTCCTCGTATTTGATTATGTTGTATAGTGATTTTATGTGTCTAAGTTTTCGACTCATGTACAATTACTTACGCAACTTTTTTCGAATAAACTATGCATATTTTACAACTCAGATTATTAAGATAAATAAGAACTATGCATGATGTATTAGATATAATCAAAAA
>CEUJ01167426.1_pt1 | contig 13735 bp, 13 predicted proteins | sample 361531 | NCBI WGS metagenome assembly CEUJ01 (sample SAMEA2622842, study PRJEB7988) | marine metagenome | biome: marine biome (ENVO:00000447); feature: marine epipelagic mixed layer (ENVO:xxxxxxxxx); material: "saline water (ENVO:00002010), including plankton (ENVO:xxxxxxxx)" | depth 140 m | reverse complement strand
TCATAAGCATAAGATACATATCTTCTGACATCATTCATTGATTCGTCTTTGACTACTATTCCACCAAAACCAATAATAGAAATTTTTTCACCTGTACTCAAAAATTTCCTATAAAGCATAATTGTCTCCCGTCGTGTAAAAAAATAAAATTGAGTTATTTATTACTTATCAGCATATAAAATTTATAAAAATTTATATATGATTTAATTCGTGTAAAAATTATGTTTGATTTTAATAATAAAAAAATTAACTTTGATGACGTGCTAATTTATCCTAAGGCATCAAAGTATAACTCAAGAAAAGAAATAATTCTTGATTCTAAGATAAATTTTCCAAAATCTAGAGTTTCTTGGACAGGCATACCTTTAATGGCTTCTAATATGGATTTTGTTGGTACTTTTTCAATGGGATTCAAACTACAAAAACATTATATTTCAAATGCTGTAAGTAAGTTTTATTCTAAAGAAGAATGGGTACAGTCAATTAATGAAGGACTAAGTTTAGATTATAATTTTCTAACATTCGGTTTAGATAAAATTGAAACCATATCTGAATACATAAGTCATATTACTTCAAAAACAAACAAAGTGCCTAAATTTTTAGTTTTTGATGTACCTAATGGATATATAAAAAAATTTAGTCAAATAATAGAAATTACAAGAAAAGAATTTCCTAAGATTGGCATAATCGCAGGAAATGTTGTTACTCCTGAGGGTGTTAAGATTATGGTTGATTCAGGCGCAGATGGAGTTAAAATAGGAATTGGTTCAGGAAGTGTTTGTAGTACTACCGATGTTACAGGTATTGGGTATCCTCAATTAGCTGCAGTAATAGAATGTAGTAAAGAAGCAAAAAAATATAACGCATTTATTGTTTCTGATGGTGGAATAAAAAGTTCAGCAGATATTGTAAAAGCATTTGCTGGAGGTGCTGGATTTGTAATGCTAGGGTCATTATTTTCAGGGCATATTGAAGGTGAAGCTCCGATAACAAAAATTGAAAATAAACAATATAGAACCCTTTACGGCATGAGCTCTAGTGAAGCAATGAATAGGCATTACGGAAATGTAGCTGATTATAGAGCTTCTGAAGGAAAATCAATTCTTGTTGAAGACAAAGGAACTATAGAAAATTCTATAAGTCAAATTCTTGGTGGCTTACGTTCAGCTTGTACTTATATTGACGCAAAAAACATCGGCGAAATATACGAAAAATCTGATTTCATAATAGTGTAATATTAGAGCATTTTTATCTGTTCAATATAACCTATTCTGTCCATACCTCTAAGTAAACCTTTATCGTCCATACCATATCCAACTAACCAATAATCATTTTTAATTATAAATCCATGATATTCAGGTTCTATTTCAATTTTTCTTTTTGCTACTTTATCTACTAGAACAGCTACTTCTACATTATCATTAGTTATAGTTCTTATCATATTTTTAATAATTGACAAAGTTATTCCTGTGTCAAGTAGATCATCAATAATGATAGAAGGGGTACCATCTTTGAATTTATTTTCGTAATCACTTACCCGTACTACCTCAGGTTTATTTGGATTGTAGGAATATTCATAGGCACTTGCAATAACAGGATTAACGACCCATTTTTCTGGTGATAATTTTTCTAACTCCATAATTAGTTTTGTGGAAAAAATCATTCCTCCTGTAATTACAGGAATTAGATTTACAACTGGCTCATTTTCCCATTTAATATTAATATTTTTTGCCATTTCTCTTATTTTTTTTTCAATGGCATCATTTTCCCATAAAATCTTTACATTTTTCATATCATGAATCTTTTTTATAAGTAATTCCTAAAGATTGCGGTTGATTCCCAAAAATTAATAATCTAATTGGTTTTGGAAACCATCTACCTTCATTTTTATTTGCTGACTGAATTAAAACAAGTGTTAAAATCATCAATGGGAAAGGAATTAATGGCAATATCTGTGATAAACCTATAGTTACTGATTGAAGTTTTAGTGAAAGGACCTGCAAAATTCCAAACCCATAAACACCAACAGAAGCTCGGACAGGATTCCAACCTCCAAATATTACTATTGCTAGAGCTATCCATCCATAATTTAACGTATGACCTTCGGACCATCCATACTTAACTTCCAAGCTAAATGTGGCTCCACCTATACCAATCAAGATACCTCCAATGACCGAGTAAATAAATCTATATTTCATTACGCTTAGCCCTCTAGCATCCGCTGCAATAGGGTTTTCACCTACAGCTCTTAAATTTACACCTAAGTTAGTTCTAAACAAAAAGAACCAACTTAAAGGAATCAGGATTATTGAAGATAAAACTAATATATTATTATCAAAAAATATCGGACCTAAAAATGGTATTTCACTTAGCATCGGGATTGTAATTTTATTTAGATAAGGCCCAGGTATTCTCACAAAGTCTCCACCTAAGTAGCTAGACAATTTCCATAGAAAAATTGTAAAAATAAATCCAACTGCTATTTGATTTATATAAAACCTAAAATTAATCCATACTATTATAAATGCTATAAAACCCCCAATGAGTGCTGAAGATAATATTCCTAGATATAAAGAATCAGTCCAAATTGTTATAGCAAAACCGGTTAATGCTGTTATAAGCAATGTCCCTTCCATTGAAAGATTAACAACACCAACTCTTTCTGTGATTGTTTCTCCTATAACTGCAAAAATCAGTGGAGCAGACATAGCTACAATTGTTATAACAGTTAATTCTAAACTATCCAAAATCTGTCTCCTTATTTACAAGTAACTTAAGTAATTTAGAATCAATTTTACTTGCCTTTATTATTACCCAAGACATAACAAAAACAGATTCAATTATGTATGGAAAACTAGAATCTAGACCAAGCCTTAGTTGCAGCTGTACACCTCCAACCATTATTGAAGCAAAAATAATACTTATCACTACAACTGTAAAAAGATTTCTTCCAGCAATTAGTGCAATTAATATACCCAAAAACCCATATCCTCCAGCTATATTTGGTACCAACTTGTGATGAATACTCGCAGCTTGTATAGCTCCTGCGATACCACCAATTGCACCAGCAATTATAAAAGCATATAAAATGTGTTTTACTGAATCTATCTTGAATTTATCTGCTGCGTCTTTATTAGTACCTGTTGCAATTAGCTTGAGGCCAAGTGAAGTTCTTGATAAAAGTATGAATAAAGTTATAAAAACTATTATTGCTATGATAATTGGGTATATTGGGAAATTACTATCTCCAATACCATTGATCCATGAACTCTTAGGAAATAAATCTGTTCCACCGGTAGATGCGATCCCTTCTCTTTTCCAAGGGCCAATAACCAAATAGACTATTAAACCAGAAGCAACAAAATTAATACCAAGGCCTCCAAAAATCTCATGAACATTAAATCTTGTTTTCAGAATAGCTGATAATAATCCAAGAAAAGAGCCAAAAAGTGTACCAAATATAATAATAATTATTGGGGCAAAGAAATACTCAGCTAAAAAAGTTCTTGCAATAAATGTAGCACCTATTGCACCAAATAACATTTGACCTTCTATACCTATATTCCACAAACCAGTAGAGAAAGTCACAACTAGTGCAAATCCAGCTAGAGCCATAATCGTTGCTATAAGAAGGGTTCTCGAAATTTTATCTAAACTTCCAAATGAACCATCAAATAAATTACCGTAAATTTCAAAGGGCATAACCTGTAATATAAGTAAAACTATCGTTACTGATATCACAGAGAGAAAAGTAGCAATTGAGTTTTGTAATATTATTTTATACATTATTTACCAGAAATTTTTTCCATAACTTTTGCTCTAGCCATCTCATTTTTATGTCCTGAAGCTACAATTTTGTTGTCATAAAAACAAATAATAAAATCAGAGTAATCATATATTTCATCTAAATCAACAGATGAAAAAATAACTAAATTTTTTTTTGATTTAGTTTTCAACAAACTCTCCCAAACAAAAATTGCCGAACTTATGTCTAAGCCTCTTGTTGGTTGTTCAAGAAGTAAAAGTCTAATATTTTCTTTAATGAGAGCTAACATCAATCTTTGTTGATTACCTCCAGATAAATTTTTTGCTTGAGTTTGGGGAGTACCTACAATACCGTAGGTATTTATTAAATTTTTGGTAAGCTCTAAAATATTTGACCAATTAATTAGACCTTTAGAATTGTAAGCTAAAGCAATATGCTCCATTATTGTCATATCTGGAAATAATCCTTTTTCAAGACGATCTGATGCAACATAATTTATCTCAGAAAATGGTATTTGAACTTCGTTTTCGTTATATACTTTACTTGATGACAAGTCGTCGTAAAAACTTTGCACGAATTTATCAGACCCTGATCCCTGTAGACCAGAAACCCCTATTATAGTACCTTCATTTAGAGTAATTTTTTCAATATCTGAATATTTATCAATCTTAATTGTGATATTTTTTTTGGATTTTTTTTCAATTTTTTTATAATCATTTTTAACATTGCTAGAAGGTCCAAACATTTTATCTATCAAAATTTTTGGATCAATAGGTAAATCAAGTGTTTCTAGAAGTTTACCTTTTTGCAATATAGTAACTTTATTACAAATTTCTAGTATTTCTTCTATTTTGTGAGAAACTAAAATTACGGTATAACCTTTAGAGCTTAAGTCTCTTAAATTTTCAAAAACTTTCTTTTTTTGATCTAAAGAAAAGCCACTAGTAGGTTCGTCCAATATAATTATTTTTGCTCCTAGGTATAAAAGTCTTATCAATTCCAATTGTTGCCTTTGACCAACAGACAAATCTTTGATTAGAGAATTTACATTAATTTCCCAATCGAACTTTTTTGAGAAACTGGATATTATTTCTTCAAACTTAGATTTAGATATAATCTTAGATGATTTTTTATTTCCAGCTAAAAAACTCTCAAGGACAGTAAAATTACTAAAATCAAGAGGATCTTGGCCTAAAATGCCAATACCTTTATTTGTTGCCTCAATAGTTGAACCAAGAAGCATTTTTTTATTACCTAATTTGATACTACCATCATCTGGTAAAATTTGACCCGATAGAATTTTTATTAATGTTGATTTACCAGCACCATTTTCACCAATTATGGCATGTATAGATCCTCCGTCAATAGAAAAACTAATTTCGGAGTTAGCAATTGTTTCACCAAAACTTTTTGATATATTCTTAAATTCAATTTTCATATTTCAAACAAACAGAGAAGGCGATTTTATGAGTAAATCGCCTTCTCTAAAATAATCAGTTAACTAATTACTAATTTCCGCCACTATCTCCAGTCATACCCTCAAGTAATTGAGGTGTATACCAAATATCATACAATGAAGGCTTTTTCCCTTCCCTTGCAAGAACGGATCCATCCTGAAAGTTAATTGGGCCTGCAAATATGTTTGCAATGTCACCGTTTAACTGATCAGCAAGTCTATTAACTCTTTTTCTTGTCTCTTCAGACATAGCATTTCCACCCTTAAATCCAACCATAGAATCTTCGGCAGTAACACCATTTGTTAATTTTGGAGCAATCCATTGGAAGTCTGCGCTAAATGAATTGTTTCCAACTCTTTTTGCTGCATCAATGTATGCAGGACCCCAATTGAAGTAAGGAACTCCAATGCAAACTTCTGGAGCGACGTCGCAGGAATTTTCATAGTCATAACCTACAACTAATACATCTTCTCCTGCAGCTGCTCTTTGATCTGTGACTGTAAGTGCTTCAGGAGTATCAATGTGCGAGATAACTACATCAACTCCTGAATCAATGAAGTCATTGACAACAGTTGTTGGATCCAATGTAACTCCTGGAATATGAAACCAAAAGCCAATCCAGATTACTTCAAAGTTTAAGTCTGAGATCGAATTTCCTTTATCTAGCCAACAGTCACGTGCACCAATGTATGCGGCATTTGTTAGCCTTCTAGTTTCATCATTAATAAGTGGTCCAAGAAAACCAATATTCCCGGATTTAGATTCTGAGGCAGCAGCACATCCCGCCATGTATTTACCAAACTCCATTTGTCCCATTACATTAGCAAGATTTTCTAATTCTGGTTTGTAGGCTTTACCATCCTTAAATGCACTATCACCTGTAGACCAAACCATTGATACATCCGGATGGGAAGCAGCAGCCTCTAATATACCATCTTTCATATCATCAGATGTAGCAAAAATAAGTTTTGCACCCTGGTCAATCATGTCTGCAGCTACTTGAGCAACTGTAGTGTTAGGTGAATCAGCAGGATTAATAAAATCAGCAACAATCATCTCTGCACCAATAGCATTCTCAATAGCTTCCCCACCTTCAAAATGGGCCTGAGACCAACCTTTATCATCGCGTGGTCCTACTAATATCATTCCAAATTTATCTATAGAACTACTATTTGAAGATGATGAATCAGAGTCACTTGAACAAGCAGAAACTGCTAGAAGCAACGTAGTTAAACACACTAGAATAAAAATTAATCTTTTTGGATTAATAGTTTTATCGATCAAAATATACCCCCTTGTATGAATTAAGTTATCTGGATGAAAAATTTTCCAAGATATGCAAAAAATTATAGCACCAAATAACTGAATGTTAACTTTTATTAAAGATAAAAAATAAAACTTTACATTTTTGTAACAGTAAGTAAAGTGAAATTGAATTAACAAACTCAAAGAATAGAATTCTTAATTTTCTGGGAGAATTGTTAATTTCCCAGAAAACAATATAGAATAATTTGAAAGTTATATAGTCAATTTTAGATTTTAGGTTTTGGAGAATAATATGAAAGTCACACATATTGAGACAATAAGAGTTGATGAACACCCACAAATAATTTGGGTTCAGATTTATACAGATAATGGAATAATTGGGCTGGGTGAAACTTGGTATGCTCCAACCGTTGTAGAATCAGCAATTCATGATCATTTTGGTCCTTTAATAGTTGGGAGAGACCCAAGAAAAGTAGAATTACATTGGAACTCTATGTTTACGCTTTCAGATCATGCTGGGTTTGGAGGAGGTGAAATGAGAGCAATCTCTGCAATTGATATGGCATTATGGGATATAAAAGGTCAGGATGCCGGTGTACCAATTTATGAATTATTGGGGGGTGCTGTCAGAGAAAGAATAAGAGTTTATGCAACAGGAATGCCATACACAAATGTAGTAGAACACGCAAAAAAAATACTTGATAAGGGAATAACTGCAATTAAGGGTGGACCAACAATTTCACTGGCACTAGCTTCAGATGGACAATACTTATCTCCGAAAGATCTAGATATAGCACTTAAACCTATAAGAGAAATAAGAGAAGCCTTGGGAAATAGTATTCAGATTGCAAATGATGGACATGGGAAATGGAGTCTTCCGGTAGCGATACGAATTGCTCAAGCAATGGAGGAGTATGAAATAATGTGGCAAGAGGATCTTATGCCATTACAAAATCCTAAGGCACTAAGAGAATTACAGGATTCGACAAAAACTCCTGTATGTATCTCTGAGAGATTACTATCAAGGTGGCAATTTAGAGAATTTATAGAAAATGGATCTGCGAGGATTGTAATGCCAGATTTAATTTGGACTGGAGGTATATCTGAAACCCATAAAATAGCTATACTAGCTTCTACATATCAAGTGCCATTTGCCCCGCACGATGCGACTGGGCCAGTTAATATTTTTGCTTGTGCTCAAATATGTATCAGCTCAATCAATGCAATGATTCAAGAGCATGTTCCAAGCTATTACGAAGGATGGTATGGAGATTTTGTAGATCCTAATTTAGATATAAAGGATGGATTTCTTCATGCACCTCAAAACCCTGGAATAGGAACAAGACTAAAAAAAGATGTTAAGGAAAGAAAAGACGTTCATATTAGGGTTAGTGATTTAGCATTAGAAAGTCATATTGATGCATGGGAGCTATTTGATACTCATGGAAATGGAGAAAAAGTTATGTATCGTAGCAAAAAAATGGAAGAAGAACTCAAATCTCTACGTATAGAAAGAAACCCCTTTATAAATGATATCTAAAGCTAAAATTAGCGAAATTATTTCTTAAGTTTATATGGATTTGGGCTCGGTGGACAATCTGGTGGACATAGCGGAGGAATATCTCTTGTAGTCCCTGGTTGAGTAAATTCTGAATCTGCTCTTGCAAAAGCAAGACTCCAACCCCACTCATCAGGATCAGATATTGAGATAGAGAACTTAGAAGAATTTCCTATAAAATTATCTTTATGATTTAAGCTAAAATTTTGACCAGATCTAAGTTCAAAAACCTGACTTTCTCTTAGTGAACCATTTTCATCAATTATAAATTTCAAATTCATAGGTCCACCTATTCCAGCGAAAAGTAATTGCCAGTCCTCATTCACAATAATATTTTCTAATAATGTATCTCCCCAGCCATACTTTTGGTACAAAATATCCTCTGAATTAAATCCTAACTCATGGGGATGCACCATTGCTTTAGAATCTATTTTTTCATCTTGGATACCATCGTATAATAGAACTCCTAAATCATTATTATTAAATGGATTTTCATCACCATTAATCATCCAACCCATTGCATCAGGCAAGCCTCTAGCTCTATTCCAATCGAAACCAAAACTTTTACTTTCCCATCCCTCCGAAGGATTACGATAAATCTCACCAAATTTCTTAACTATTTGTTCAGAAAATATAGCTGGAACATATACTGTTTTAGGTTGTTTAATAAAAGAAAAAGCAATATGAGAAGAAGCTTCCTTGTTTCCAACCATTTCTTCAAATGAAGGAACATACATATACCCTAAAATATCTCCTTTTTTCACAAACTGGCCATTTTCAACCAATATAAATTGTTTATAGAAATCTTTTGATTTACCTGCAAGTTCTGGAATCATATAAGGTTCCATTTGATATATAAAATCAATAAAATTTCCATCAGATTGTGCAATTTTAAGAGTAAATACATATGCTACATGCCACCAAGGCGGTGAAGAATTAGAATGATCTACAACATTATAAAACCCCATTTCAGGCATATTTATAAACCCATCTGCTATAGCATATATTGGTGGATAATCAGAGGGTTTTGTTGCATTAAGCCAGCGTAAATCTGTATTAGAAAAATAAACTTGTGCATCATTATGAGGTCTAGGACTATTAGCTCCAACATAAGGATGAGCAGCTACAATATCTTCAAAATCCACAAAAAAACGATCACTTTTATTTGTAGCAAAATAACTTATATCGGGTAAGATTTGATTAGTATCTGAGCTATCTACCATACTACTAGATATTTCTTTTTGCTCTAAAGTATAATTTTCTGAAACTTTATCGTTAGAATTATTAACAGGAGTTTCTTTCAAATCATAAAATTTTTCATTTTGATCAGGAGTGTTTTGAGTAGATGTACACGAAATTAATAAGATGCATAAGCAAAAGATTTCTAATTTTTTTATGCCGATTTTCCTTAAAAACAAAATTAACTAATTAGTTTCAGATGGGGGTAAATAATTTGTACTTGCTTCAGACGCAATTTTAGCAATTGAGTTCATATCAATAGCTTCAAGAATCACCATACTTCCTGCACCAGAAGCCTCAAAAGCCATTTTTAATCCTGCAACTTGTTCAAAATTTTCTGCTTCACATGAAACTATAAAATCAAAATCACCTCTAAGAAAATCAAAACCTAACATCTTCAACCCCATTTTATTTACTAAATTTTCAGCAACAGCTCGTCTATCTTGGCCTGGGTTTTGAATAAAACCTGCAAAACTTTCTTCGGAATAAACTCCAAATGCATAAAATTTCATTTTTTCCCTTTCTTTAATATTTTTCAGTAATATCAAAACTAATTTAAGACATCTTTTCTCTTAATGTTATTTCGTTATTATATCATCAATAATGATAATACTTTTTTGATGAATGAATATTAAATCTAATATATAAAAATAATGTTACATATTTGTGAATTATTAATTTATTACCTATAATGATCACAATTATTAAAAATAATTTGAAAAAAGGATTTATTATTATGAATATAGATGCAAAAAAAATGGCTGGCTATTGCTTAATTGTTGGACCAATTATGGCATTAGTAAGCTTTTTTATTCAACCTGGAGGAATTTTAGGCATCGGTGGAGCAACTCCTGAGCCACTTGATTTTGCTGCAGCGAAAAAGTTAGCTGTTGATAATTCTGCATTAGCTATAATAACTGGAATACTTGTGACAATGGGGCTACTCAAACTACTCTCTGGTATAGTTTTTTATGCAAACAGCGTCATGCAGAATGGAGATGGTAATGGTTTAGGAAGGGTTTCTTTGCCATTTTTTATCGCAGCGGTTATTGGTTGGACCATAGCAAATGGGATGAATATAGCTCTAGCAGGAGAAATTTACACTGATGAAAATATCATAGGTGTTAGTTTTGGAATAAATATTATTTGTTCAATTGCTTTTGGTTTTGGAGGTATTATACTAGCTTTAGCTACGTCCTTAAGAGATGAAGTAAATAAAAATTTATCATACCTTGCAGCCATTGCTGCAGCAGGTGTTTTTGTAAGTAATTTTGTTGTTGCATTTTCACCTGACAGTGGTAATACTATACAGTTAGTTAATGGCTTATGTTTTATTATTTACACCATCTACTCAATGGCTATAGGTAGATCACTAATAAAGTAAAAATTTTAATAAGCCATGCTTTAGATATTTCTTAAGCTTGGCTTATTTTGAATTATAAATAATTATGAAAATTTTACTGATTTCAGGTGGAAATCACCCATTTGAAAAAACAACTCCAATACTTGAAAAACTTTTTTATGAAAACCAAAAAAAAGTGAAAGTTACTGAATCAGCTAAAGAATTAGAGTCAAAAAATTTTGACTTCGATCTAATAGTATTGAATACACTTAGGCAAAAATCATATAAAAATGATTTTACAAATAATCAACAAAAAGGACTAAAAAAACTAATTTCGGAAGGAGTTGGCTTAGTATCTATACATATAGCTGCTGCATCTTGCCCCGATTGGAAAGAAATGAAAAATATTACTGGTGGAGGTTGGGTTACAAATGGAAAAAGTTGGCATCCACCAATAGGTTGGTTTAAGGTGAAAATCGAGGACAGAAATCACCCAATAGTTGATGGAGTAAGTGAATTTTGGACTTATGATGAATGCTATTGTGATCTCGATTATAAAGATAATAATCATACGTTTATCAGCGGTTCGGTTGATAATAAAATCATGCCAATTGGCTGGTCTTCAAAATATGGAAAAGGAATAGTGTCTAATATTTCATTAGGACATTCAGATATTGGTCAAAATCATCCGATGTTTCAAAAGCTAATTTTAAATTCATTAAGTTTTGTTCATAATAAATAAATCTAAAATTCAATATCATTACATCTTTCACATATATCCCTAGGTAGAAGATTCTTAGAAATCATAAACTTAAAAACAATACAACCAAAACAAAATCCTAAAAATGCTTCAAGTGAAGCAAAAAATAATAATATAGAAGTAAAAATTACAGCAAAAACCTCTAAATCCAATACTATAAAAATAGTTATACTTGCACTAAATATCATTCCAATAAACTGTGCAAATCTCTTTGGAGGACCTGGTAATAATTTTTCCTCAAAAGATAACCTTGGGACAATAATTTTTGTAACTAAAAGTGCTATTGGACTAACTTTCGGACCAGATGTAAATCTTGATACAAAACCGTATAGTAAAAAAATAGATATATATAATGCAAAATCTGAATTATTTATTGTTGAAAGTAATAATAATGCACAAATTATTATTACAAAAAATGCTACTAAACGAGCAGAAACATCATTTATCATTTCTGGAAATGAAAAAAAGTTTTTTAAGAATTTATTATTCATTACAATTCTACCTTTCAAAAAAAAAGACCCATCAAGGGTCTTTCTGAAAAATTAAAAAAAATTAAACTCATGCAACCCCAAAGTTATTATTGGGGCAACAACAGAACATTTTCATAAGATTTATACTCATTTTGGCGTTCAACAATTGATTTTATAATATTACTAATGAAAAAAGTATAAATGTAATTTACGTAATTTGTTGTTAACTTCTTGCTTTACTAACAATGATTTTTCGACCATCAAGTTCTGATTGGTCTAAACTCATTGCTTCTTCAGCTGATTTAGCATCCTTAAATGTTACGAATCCAAAGCCCCTAGAACGTCCTGATTGCCTATCAGTGATTACATTAGCGCTCTCAATCTCTCCAAACTGTTCAAATGCCTTTCGTAAACCTGCATCATCAGTTGCCCATGCCAAACTTCCAACAAATATTTTATTATCCACGTTATACCTTTTTTCTATCTAAAAGAGCTTGATGATAGATACTAAATTATAAAAATAATTTTTTCATCAAGCTCTATATGGTTTAATTACTAAAATTATAATACAAAAAAATAACCTTTTGTTTAAAATAAGTATGAACAAATGCTATTTGTAAATAGTTTTTAAATAAATGGCTATCTTAAACTTTTAGCCTTTGAACGTGAATGTTGGTCAAGTATGTTTTTTCTAATACGTATGTGGTTAGGAGTAACTTCTAAACATTCATCATCCATTATGAATTCTAATGCTTGTTCTAGTGACATTTCTTTATGTGTATCTAAATGTTGAGCTTGATCAGCTCCAGCAGAACGCATATTTGTTTGCTTTTTTGACTTTACTACATTTAAATCCATATCTTGAGGACGTGGATTCTCCCCGATAATCATACCTTCATAAACCTCAGTAGCAACCGGTACAAATAATTGACCTCTTTCTTGAGCATTAAGTAGTGAGTATGTTGTAGTGACACCTTTCCTATCAGCTATTAAGCTACCAGTAGGGCGAGATCTCATCTCTCCCTTCCAAACCTCATACCCTTCAAAAACATGATGCGCTAATCCTCCACCTCGAGTCTCAATAACAAATTCATTATGAAAGCCTATTAAACCTCTTGCAGGAATAATATAATCCATCCTTACTCTGCCTTGACCATGATTAACCATATTAACCATTTTGCCTTTGCGATGGGCTAAAAGCTGAGTGATAGATCCAAGATGCTCCTCATTGATATCGACTGCTAGCCTCTCCATTGGCTCATGAATTTTATCATTAATAATTTTCGTTACAACCTCAGGTTTGCCTACTGTAAGTTCAAATCCCTCACGCCTCATGGTTTCTACTAAAACAGCCAACTGTAATTCGCCTCGACCTTGGAAAATCCATGAGTCTGGTCTCTCTGATGGTAATATATTTATTGACACATTACCTACTAACTCTTTATCCAGTCGATCTTTCAACATTCTTGCAGTCAAATTTTTACCATCAAGCCCTGTTAGTGGTGATGTATTAATTCCTATAGTCGCAGATAAACTAGGCTCGTCAATACGTATAATAGGAAGAGGATGAGGATCATTTAAATCAGATATTGTTTCTCCTATAGTAATATCTGGTATTCCAGCTACAGAAATAATTTCACCTGGTCCAGCTTCTTCTGCATCAACTCTTTGCAAACCTTCATTAACATATAACTCTGTAATTTTTGTAGCAACTACTGAACCATCAACTCTACAATGAGATATCATTTGATCTTTTTTTATAGTTCCTTGGTGGATCCTACAAATAGCTAATCTGCCTACATATGGGGAAGCATCTAAATTAGTTACATGAGCTTGCAATGGTAAATCATCATCATACTCAGGAGGCGAGATATTTT
>CEUJ01056718.1_pt1 | contig 13766 bp, 25 predicted proteins | sample 361531 | NCBI WGS metagenome assembly CEUJ01 (sample SAMEA2622842, study PRJEB7988) | marine metagenome | biome: marine biome (ENVO:00000447); feature: marine epipelagic mixed layer (ENVO:xxxxxxxxx); material: "saline water (ENVO:00002010), including plankton (ENVO:xxxxxxxx)" | depth 140 m | reverse complement strand
ATTTTTTTCCACCACTCTTTTACATTTAAGTTAGGATTATGATACATATCTCTTGCCATTACCATATATCCTCATATTTTCCTGCAGTTTCTTCATATTTAAATTGACCGCCAGGATGATAGTGTTTTCTTTTTTCTTCGTTCTTAAATACTACTACGGTTACAACAATTGCCATAATTAAAATAAAGTGAGCAACTACTGTATAACCAAAGACTACAAAAGATCCAAAATATAATGAAAATGCAATACACCACATCCATGCTAGTAATTGTATTGCTAAATGTCTTACTTGTAAATCAGGAATGTGTCTCAATGGATTCTTATCCATGTTCATAACACCCTCCCAACTATCGTGAATAAATCTTATCATGTTATACTCCCTATAAACCATTCTGGTGTTTGTCTATTAGTCCACTTAGCAAAGTATGCCTTTGCCTCATTATAATAATTTTTGTATGATTGTATAGAATCACCAGGCACTATACATTGTGGAAAATGCGACATAGCAGGTGGTGGTTCTTGCCAACCTTTATCTTCTAAATTAACTGGTGGTTGTTTTAAAAGTTCTTTGAGCAGTTCAATTGTACTGTGGTCTTTTCCATATCTGTAAGTATATTCTCGTCCAAGCTCCCTGAACAAGTTGTACAACCAGTTGTAGTGTTGAGTAGAAGAACGAGCCCAAACAGCACTAGGATGGTGGTAATGCACCGCCTTATAGATAGTTGCTTCTTCATTTGGGTTAGGTAATCTATACCTTTGTACCTTTCTACCTGTTTTAGATAGTGCTTGATATTTAACACCATCTATCATTCTTTTTGCTGTTGACAATAGTTGAGCATATTCTACTATCATCTTAACCACATGCTTATCAACATGAAGTTCAGCACACACTTTCGGATCATTATGTAAATAAAATATATTCATAATATTATTATATCAGTTTAATTCTTTTTTGTCAACCCTCCTGATACTTCTCATAAGTTCTTGTAGTTTATCCATCCATATTCTTTTGAAATCTGGATCAGTAGCACCTTGATACATCTTGTATAAGTTTGCTGCTCGATGCCAAAACAAGTCCATTCTATAACTCATATACACCTCTCAAATTATATTTAATTATTTCTTTTACTAACTCTGTATATGTGGGTTTACTAGCATATTTTGAGAGATAGTCTGCAAGAACTAGAGCGTCATCAACACCTCTATCTCTTGCGGCTCTTAACTCTTTAAATGCCGATACATTATTTAGTATATGTAAATAGTCTATAACACTCTCACATTTACTACTATACATTTTTACACCCCACCCAGGCCATTTAGTCCAAGGTATGGGTAGTAAATATGGTTCTTCTTTATCCCATGTTCGAATACCAAAAAGATTATTACCTTCATTTGCAAATCTTGATTTACCCCAACCAGTCTCTATGACTGCCTGAGCAATTATTAGTTCATTAGGTATATGATATTCTGGTTGTATATATCCATACAAATAATTAATACAACTATTTAAAGATTTTACAAACTTTTCGTTTGATGTTGTATCAACTTCTGGCAAGTTATATTCTTTTTCAACTGTTTTATGCACAGCATATTTTAGTTCTATTTCTCTGTAAGGAACTACAACTGCTTGTTTCCAGTCTTTCTCAATCTCTCTTAAATCACCTCTTAAACTTTCATCAAAAACAGGTGTTTCAATCTCATCATAAAAATCAGGACATCCGTCATCTGTACAGTTGTATTTTTCGTTATACTTACTAATCCCAAAAGCGATTAGAGCAATCATTAAAGTTATTTTAAACATTGATAAGTTTCTTTAACTCCTTTTTAGTCGCATACGGTTTATATAAACTACATTTGAACCATCTAAATTTTGGTGTTGGTGTAGCAGGACCTTCCATTGCAAGTTCATTTTTTGCTTCTGCATAAATGACCTTTTTCATAAACAAAGAAAGAGCTGCGTCATACTCTTTACAAGGTTTATAACTTGTTCTATCTCGTTTAGGCGTTTCATAAACACCTTTACGATTTTCTATGATAGCCTTGATAATCTTTTTTTCGTATCTATCAAATTTCATAATTAAGATATCCTTTCATATTTAACTTCTTCAAGACCACAAGGTCCACCAACAAGTAGTTCTTCACCGACTTGTAACATAGCAAAATCTTTTTCCCACTCGTCTCCCATGTAGGCGTCTAGACCCCATGTGCTAAGTTCTTTTAGTGAATGAATTGCTGTTGAACCATCGTTGTCGCCATATCCAGACAACCAGGTAACTTTAAATTTTTTGTTCATTTTTTGATATCTCGTTTCTTTTATTTATCTAGTTCTTCTAAACCTTCTAGTGCAAAGTCAGACCAAATACCGTTTTCTTCTGTTTTCATAATATATCCTTTCGATTATGATTATATAATACACTATATTGAGATATAAATCAAGCACTTTCTGGTATAAAAAACCCTTGTTTTCTGCGTTTTTTAGGAATAATTTGCATAAAAAAACCCTTGAAAATCAACGATTTAAGAGTGTCTTAAACTGTTGAAAAACAAGGGTTTTTAATAGGGGGTCCTAGGTATATTACAGAAATAACCCCTATGTTTTACTCTTTTTTCATAAAATCATCATTCCAATTGAATGCTTCTTTTACTAGGTTAGCAGTAAATCCTTTATATTTGTTATTAACTTTTTTATTCACAACTGTTACCAAGAAGTCGGCTTCATCGCCAGATAATCCTTCTAACATTTGTATAAACAAAGTTTCTCTTTTATTTTGTGTTAAAGTATTATCGCCACCTTTTGTAAACAGATATAATCTTTTTGCTTCTTGTTGCAGTAGTGTATGTTCTGTTCCTATTGGGGCATCATTTCTATTATATGGTATGTCATCACCTTTTGGTAATAACCACTCTATCTTTGGATCAAAAGCACCTTTTAAAACTTGTCTCAAAGCCACAGAATCATGATCTTTTAATACTTTAAGTTTTCTAGGTTTATCTTTTGCATTATTTACTTTTGTAGCAATCTCATTCATTAGAGGTGGTACAGCTCTGCCTGTATCTGCTAGTGCTTGCATTCCTCTTTTAGTTGATAGTGCTGGATGAGATGGTGTGTTCATATTCATACCACCTTCTTGACTGGCGATTGAGCCGTCAGGATTTCTTCTTATAATAACCATTTGTTTCTCCTTAACAGTTCTTTCGAAGTCTAAAATTCATCAATGACTTCGATTAAAGTTTTAAGTTTTTTGTTTATAAAATAGCCTAGTATTTTATCTCTAGTTGCCACTTTAACATCATTAAACTCATTATTAATTTTATCCTCAATCTTTTGAGGTATACAATTTAAATCAATTAGTTTTCGATTTCTATTGTAATTTTTGTTTTCTTCTTCGGTAAAATGAGTATAAAAAAATATATCATTCACCCAATTATTTAGTTTCTTTTTACTCAGAGGTTTTTGTCGTCTACCTTCTACAAAGACATTATCATCTGAAAGTATATTTGGTATACCATCACTTCGATCACCTTTGAGTATATGTTCAATTAAATACTCAGCAGGGTTTTCACCCTTACCTACATATTTATTCAAAACAGGATTGTATTGTTTAACATTTTCTTTATGTAATTGTATAAAATCTTTATCACCAGATAGTATCAATACTTTCTTTTCATGAGTAGGACTTACAACTCTCTTTACTCTTTTAATTAAAGTAGCAATAATATCGTCTGCTTCACAGGTCTCTACCTCTATAACTTTGTATGGTAAAAATGTTTTGATCTCATTTTTAATCATGTGTAGAATATTAAATATTTCATCCCAATCGTGTTCAGACTTTTCACGATTTGCTTTTCGACCTGCTTTATAGTTAGGAAAGTATTCTCGTCTCCATACATTTTTACTATCACAGGCAATTACCATCTCGCCATATTCTTTTCTAAATTTTTTATTGTGAGCTCTGAGTGAATTAAGAACCATGTGTCTAACAAGATCCTCTGATAGTGGTTCTGCGTTTCTACCATTTAGTTGAACCATCAAATTAGAAATCATTATTTGGTTAAGGTCTACGATAATCATAATATTATTATATCAGTTTGTATTGGTAAAGTCAAGCACTAATCCAAATTCATATCAGGATCAAACTCTATCTTTATTTCTTCTTCTTTTTCAACATTCTCTTTGAGTGGTTTTTTACAACTCACTCTACTGTAATTTATATTTGTAAGTTTTCTACCATCTGGTAGATGATGTAATTTAACAATTGCGTCTGTGATGGCGTGCATTTGGTGTTCATGACCAAAGTCTCTTTTCATTAATGATTTAATTGATTCTATAACCATTGCTAAGTCTCTTAGAAAAATATGGCTTTTTGTATCAACAACATTATCTTGTAACACATGAATAATATCTAAAGTTAATTGCTCAGTTGTTTGCTCTATAAATTTATGTTGTCTCATTTGTAGTGCCTGTTCCTCTGTTATATCAGGATTAGGTCTATTGTAAACAACTCTATTAGCAGGAAAGTTAATTAATTTGCCCATTACTTTTTTCTACCTTCAATTAAATCTACTAACTCTTTGGCGGGTGATTTACCATCTCTCATTTCTTTCCAAGCTTTAGAAACACCATAACTTATTTTCATAACTTTTTCTTCTTCTGCCCAATACTCGTCAAAAGATTTTTCTATCTTTTTCTTTTTTGTAGTTCTCTTTTGATCCATGATACTGCCTGATATGATGTTGGTTTTCTGTTTATCATTCTTCTTATTGCTTTGTGAACACTAGGATTTACATCCTCAGCAACTTTATTATTGTCAACAATGATAAAATTATTTGTGCCAAATACTCTTTGTAATTTACCTATGTTTTGTTGAATTTGTTTATGACTACTAATTACGATTGCATCTGGTAGTTTTCTGGCTCTCATTTGATTTCTTTTAAGAGCAACTTCTAAACTTGTATTTACAAAAACCATATAGACATCATAGCCTATTTGTTTCATTGTATTTGCTTCGTCTGATATTCTAGATACATCTCTTGCTGTACTATCTAATATCAAACCTAGTCGACCCTCTAGTGCTAATTTTAATTGTGTGCCTGTTCTTGCTTTTGCTTTTGCTCTGATTTCATCTCGTCTCTGGATCTCTTTTTCATCATAATTAGCAAAGTTTAGAGACATCTTTTCTTTGTTCAATGCTCTTGCGAATACACTATCACTATTGATGACTTTTAAACCCATGCCTGATAACGCTCTTTCAGATACCCATGATTTACCAGAACCAGGTCCGCCTGCTAGAAAAAATGCTTTGAATATATTAGGGTCGTAAACACCTTCAGAAATGTAGTCTTGAAAGTTTCTCATACTGCTATTTATGTTTTTTGCTGTATCTTTTCACCCTTGAAGTTTATTTTACCCTCATTTATAAAGTGTTCTTTTAATTCATTATATCCACCAATATGTTTATCATTCATAATAATTTGAGGTATAGTTCTTACTTGTTTACCTAAAACTTCAAATAATTCTTCGACAGATAAATCTTTAGAAACAACTTTTTCTTCGTAATCTAAACCAAGATTTTTCAAAAGATATTTAGCTTTTTCACAATATGTACAGTTTGGTTTACTATAAATCGTAATCATATTTTATCCTCCAAAAGCATATGTTGCTATTAGTATTAATGTTATTAATAATAGTGTTGAGTATATAAATGGTTTAAATGGATCTATCATTTTCCTATATCTTTTATCTCACTCTTAGGTATAACTTGATAAGCGCCTTTGTTATATGCAGGTGCAACTGTGAAATTTCTACTTTCTTCTAGTCGCCAGTTATGATGTGGTTTAGTACCACCAATCTTTCTGGTGCCGCCAGACGGAATCGAACCGCCGACCTGATGATTACAAATCAACTGCTCTACCTGCTGAGCTACGGCGGCAGATTTACCTATCTCCCACCAGTTAGGTATAACTCTAAAGTTCTTTTTATTTATTTTTCTGTCAGGATCAATACCTAAACTAATTAGATATTTTCTATGATTCTCTCTTGCCTCTAATAAACTTTTAGTTCTAGGCAATCTATTTCTTTTTTTCTTTTTAAATGATGTGTAGAATATACCCATTATTTGCAATCCTTATTTTTGTATTCGTCTGATTGTAAGGCACATTTATAATCTTTATCTGCCTGTAATCTTAACTCTGCTGAGATACTATCTAATATACTAGGCATATTCTTAAATATTACATCAATAATATCTAATGACATACCATGTATCAATCTTTGTGTCTCTGAATTAAGTATTTCACTATAATCCATATCTGTGCCTTTTAGTGTCTCTGTAATTATATGAGCACCTGTGGCAGTATTGTAATCGTTTGCATTTGTTTTAAATGAAAACGAACAACCTACTAAAATAAAACTTAATAATAATATTTTTTTCATATGTCTTTACTATTCATTATACTACAAATCAATAAAATAGTCAAGCACTCTTTACCGATTGTTCTTTTTTAAAATCTTTTAATAACATAAATGGTATATTTTGACCGTAATCGTGATAATAACTTGAATCGGCATATGGTGTTTCATGTAAATCATACACATCACTATAGGTCTTATAATATTCTTCATCATCACAAATAAAAACTTCGGACATATGAAACTGTTTTGGATCAGTTTTGAAATCTCTTTTTGCCTCATAGTCTGCATAAACTTGATCGGCATTCTCTTTGAGAGAAGGTATAGCGTCTTTCATTTTGAAGAGCTCAGAATATGGCACATTTCTGTAAATAGTCCATGAATTATCAAAAGTACCATTACCATCTTCGTAATCCCAATAATGTCTAGAGTAAACTACATGAAATGCCATTATGCGTACCACCAATCATAAAATCTAACATCTAATTTAGATTGTAATCTTCTAGCTTTTTTGCCAGACTTTTTAATTTGTTTTAAAACTGTATTTCTTGATTTAGGGGTCAAGACATCAAATTTAGCGTCTCGACCTTTCTGTGTTTTTGTATTAGATAATTTCATATTAAAACATATGTGGAGACATTCTCTCCACATCTTCAATTGCAGTTTCTAGAGAGATCAAACCCTCTGCGTTAAAAACACATCTAGGTTGACCAATGTTAAGACCCACTAACTCATAGTGAAAAATCTTAATCTCAGAACAAGTATAAGCATTAAGAAGTTTATCTTTATAGCCTACACATTCTTTGTAGTCATAGGTAGAATGAGTATGCCACTCGCCGTCATGGGTTTTGAACACCATTTTCCATTTTTCTTTATGTTTCATATCTATAATATATCAGAGATTTGGTCATATTGCAAGCATTATTCCATAAAAAAATGGTCTAAAAAAGTCAATAAAATCAAGGGTTTTTGAGGGTATTTAGATTTGTTTCAGTATGTGAAACACTTTTGAGACACCTAGGGCGTGAAATTGATACAGTTTTGTTCTACTTTTGTTCTTTATGCCAATCACTCAATCTGCCTCTAAAATAGTGTTTTGAGGGTTCATATCTATTAGATACATTATCATACCACCACTTTGAAACAGCGTGAAGCATATTTCTTACTTGTGCCATTTTTCACGCCTTAGTGTTTTGAAGTTTGAGATATCAAATCAAATTTCGGAGCAAGTAAAGCTATTTTAGCATTACTTAATCCTATTTAGACAAATTAAATTTTTGACTTAATCCTTGTTGGTGACATCATGAGTCCAGTCTTGATAGATTTGAACAAAGTGTTCAGCGTCAAGAACGACTAATGCTTTCTGATTATTTTTTTTCATGACTACAAGAGGCTCATAGTCTTTTGAATTTTCTTTTGCTTGTTTATATGCTTCCCATACATTTAACTTTTCAACATTTTTACACTCAATACTGTATGGAAATGCTACTCTTGCGGCTCTGGCCATGATAAGATCCTCACCACCAGCACCCATTGATCTACTTTCGATATCTTCTGGATGTATATTTAATTTTTCAATGAGTAATTTTCTAAACTCTTGTTGTAATCTACGGCCTTTTGCTTTTGCTGATTGTGGTCTCATATTAAATGTGCTACTAGTCCATCATATTCTGATGTTAGTTCAATCTGACAAGATAATCTACTAACATTTTCTTTATATTTTTCTTCATACTCTAATAAGTCTATTTCTGGTAAATCTACATTGATAGGTTCAATTATAGATTTCCATGGTTCTTCTATGTAAACATGACAAGTGCCACAGGCACAAGCCCCACCACAGTCAGCAGATATTTCAGGTATACTATCATTTGAAAAAAACTTTGCAGCTTCCATAAGAGTGTTACCTTCTTCTACTTCTACTGGTATTTTTTTACCATCTCTGACGAAATAGACTGTAATCATTAATCTTCTTCATCCCAATTTACTGCATCCATATCCTCATCTATATCTTCATGTTCTTCTCCACAGAATGGACAAAACTGTTCGATATAATCATCTTCTGGCAAATCATGCTTTACAATGTATTGTGCCGAACAGTTGTCGCATACCGTTTTCATATTCGGGTTTGGTGTCATAACTTAAATCCTTTAAAAGTTTCTTTTTCGACATCTTGTTTTATGCCACCCACGACATAACTTTCAATCTCAGTCTCTTGTGGTGCATTTTGCAACCCACGACTATTTAACCAATGTTGAGTCCAAGGCAATGGATTGTTATTAGAAGGTTGATCGTAAGGACCTTTTAGACCTATTGCCTTCATTCTTTTATTTGCCATAAACTCCACATACTGATTTAATAGTGTATCATTTAGACCTATCATAGAACCATCTTTGAACAAAAACTTTGCCCAATCTTTTTCTTGTTGAACAGCTGTATCATACATATCGTAAACTTGTTGTTCAGTTTCTTTGATAATATCTAACATTTGTTTATCATCTTCACTTCTTTTATAATTGTTTATGATGTTTTGTGATACTGCAAGGTGTAAGTTTTCATCTCTTGCAATCAAAGATATAATCTTAGCAGAACCTTCCATAAGTTTAAGTTCACCAAAAGCAAATGAACAAGCAAAAGATACATAAAATCTAATACCTTCAAGTATGTTTACATTCACTAGTGTTAGATATAAAAGTCTCTTTAATTCTTTTTCACTACCTGTGCCATCTAAATGATACTTGTGAGCATAAGTTATAAACTTATCATATGCTTCTGTTACAGTTCTTGCTCTATCCATAATCTCTGGTGTTTCAATAATCGTATCTAAAACAGCAGTAGGATCAGGATAAACATTTTTCATGATGTAAGTATATGAACGACTGTGTATTGTCTCACTAAAATCCCATGCAACTAACATAGATTCTAATTCAGGTAAACTACAAAATGGTAGAAACGCAAGACACGGTCCTCTACCTTGCACACTATCTAATAATGTTTGATATTTTAAATTAGATGTAAAGATGTGTTTCTGTTCATCTGATAGTTGTTGAAAATCGTTTCTATCTTTTTGTAAAGATACTTCTTCTGGTCGCCAAAAGAAACCTAATTGTTGTTGATTTAATTTTTCAAAGATAGGATATTTTTGTTGATCGAATCTTTGTGTATTTGGTTCTTCACCAAAAAACATTGGTTGTTTTAACCAATCTACTTTTTCTGTATTAAATGTTTTCATTTATATTGTACAAGCCTCACACTCTTCCTCTGGCATATCAGCAGGTATTTTAATCTCACTAGTCTCTTTCACATCATCATGCCAACCAACAGAATGTGTAGGTTCTTCTACATCTTGTTTTGCATCATATGTGTTTTGATAGTATGATGTTTTCCATCCTAACTTATATGTCGTTAATAAATCGTTTGCCATAACTGAAACAGGCACCTCGCCGTCAGTATATTGTTCTGGATTATAACTCCAGTTTCCACTAATCGCCTGGTCAAAATACTTTTGCATAACTGAAATAGTATTTATGTAACCTTCATTACCTTGCATATCCCATAACAATGTGTAGAAATTTTTTAGTCTATTGTAATCAGGAACTATTTGTTTTAGTGTTCCTTTCTTACTCTTTTTGATTGATAAGAAATCTCTAGGTGGTTCAACACCATTTGTAGCATTAGAAACAACTGAACTACTCTCTGAAGGCATTTGAGCCGACAATGTTGAATGTCTAAGTCCATATTTCTTAATATCATTTCTTAATTTAGACCAATCATAACTTAACTTTCTTTTGACTATATCGTCAACATCTTTTTTATATGAATCAACAGGTAGAATACCATCACTATATTTTGTTCTATCAAAGTATTCACAAGCACCTCTTTCTTCTGCTAAATTATTACTTGCTTTTAGTAAATAATACTGAAATGCTTCTGTGATTTCATCAACTAATTTCCATGCTTCTTTATCACTATACTTAACTTTATTTTTTGCAAGATAGTGAGCAAGACCTATATAACCGATACCTAGACTTCTTCTTGCAAGTGTAGATTTCTTTGCAGCTTCTACTGGATATTCTTGATAGTCTATGATTTCTTCTAATGCTCTTACAGATAAATCACATAAATCTTCTAAGTCTTTTTTATCTCTTATCATACCTAGATTAATAGCAGATAAAATACATAAGGCAATCTCACCATTAGGATCATCTATGTGTTGAACAGGTTTAGTAGGTAGTGTAATTTCTTGACATAGATTAGACATATAAACTTTATCTTTGAAAGATGAATGAGTATTACAATGATCTATGTTCATGATATAGATACGACCTGTCTCTGCTCTTTCTTTAAGTAAATCCATAAACAAAGTTTGAGCTCTTATTTTCTTTTTACTGATAGATGTTTTTCTCTCATACTTTTCATACATCTCATCAAACTCTGGCATACCAAATGCTTCATATAAACCTGGTGTTTCATGTGGTGAAAATAAAGTTATATCTTCATCTTTAATAAATCTTTCGTAGAATAGTTTAGATATTTGTATAGAATAGTCTAACTTTCTAACTCTATTATCATCTGTGCCTTTGTTGTTTTTAAGAACTAGTATATCCTCTATTTCTTGATGCCAGATTGGGAAGTGTACCGTGGCTGATCCCCCTCTAACTCCGTTTTGTGTGCAACACCTAACTGTTGCTTCAAATTTTTTAAGGAAAGGAATGACACCAGTATGTTGTATCTCACCTCCACGAATCTTCGAATTGATTCCCCTAATTCTGCCAGCATTAATTCCGATCCCGGCTCTTTGGGCAACATAGCGGCCAATAGCCATATCGGAGCTAAAAATGCTAGGAAGAGTATCATCAGAATCAACCAATACACAACTCGCAAACTGCCTAAGAGGAGTACGAACACCAGCCATAACAGGCGTGGGAATATTAATTTTAAATTTACTGATTGCGTCATAGTATTTTTTGACATATTGTAATCTACTTTCTTTTGGATATTTTGCAAACAATGTTGCTGATATCATCATATACATAAATTGTGGTGTTTCAAATATTTCACCTGTGCTTCTATCTTGAACTAGATATTTATCCATGACCTGTCTAAGGCCTGCATAGGTAAAACTATAATCTCTTTCATGGTCAATCCACATACCCATTCTATCAATCTCTGCTTCTGTATAATTATCTAATATACCTTTATCGTATAAACCTAGATCAACTAATTTTTTAATGTGTGTAAGAAACTTAGGGTGTTCCCATAGTCTGTGATGTAAAGATTTTCTTAAACTGAATAGTAATAATCTAGCGGCAACATATTGATAATTAGGACTTTCTAAACTAATTAAATCATTTGCTGACTTAATTAATATTTGTTGTATATCATCAGTTGATATGCCATCAAAAAATTGTAAACCACTATTCATCTCAACATGAGAAGCACTAACACCTGTAATACCCTCTGTTGCAAACCCAACCATTGAGTGAATCTTATCTATATCTAGGGACTCTTTGCCCCTCCCGTTTCTTTTAATTACATTAATTGTTTCGTTAGAGACCATGTGCCTAAATACCTTTCCAGTTGTTAATATGTTGTAGTGCTGTTAAACCGCAATATGTGTTATTACTTATAATAGTTTCAACTTCTGCTGAGGTTTTTCCTGTTATAATCATATCATTAATATCTTTATTTTTCAATGTCTTTGGCCATACAACCAAATTAAATTTTTTATCAACAGCCTTTATCATGCGATTAACTATCTCTTTGTTTCTAGGCTCATTATCAAATATCATTGTGCATTGTTCGTGGTTAATTTTTATATCTGCGTCAGCACCTGCAAGTGCGACAGCATTGTCTAAGAATAAACTATCAATAGGACCCTCAGTAATTTTTACAGGTTTATTTAAATCTAATTTATCTATGCCATATATTTTTTGTTTTGTTTCATCAAACTTGATAGTTATATATTTAGGTAGTTCTTTACCAAATGCACGACCTTGAAAAGCAAAAAACTTACCCTCTCTATCAAAGAAAGGTATCACTACTCTAGGATGATCGTCTCTTAAACTAGGAAACTTATTTGGTACTATACTGTTAGTCCATTCATAAAATTTAGGACAAAAGTAAAACTTATCCCAATGTTCTTTGGGTATGAATCTTTTATAAACAAATTGTTTTGCAGGATGTGTTGTAACTAATTTATCAAAACGAACTAAGTCATCTAATGCCTTGTCATATCTAGTTTTCTTTTTTAAAATTTTAGATGGTGTAAAATCAAACTCTGGTTTTTCTTCTTGTGTTTTACCATCTTTAAATCTCTCAAAGATATATTCTTTGTGCATTGTAGGATCTAGAAATTTAATTAAATTACCTAATGTCTGACCCATGCCACAATTATGACATTTGAAAAACATATCTGATTTTTTACGATAAACAAAGCCTCTTGCTTTTGTAGATGATTTTTTAGAATCACCACAATGAGGACATCTAAAATTATAGAGAAAGTCTGATTTTCTTTTAAATTTTTCTAGTCTTGTAGATAATAGATTGAGAAACTTTATATCAATATATGATGACATGAACACATTATATCATTATGTAATGGTAAAGTCAAGCGACTAAAACATTTTCATCAGCATACTATCAGGATTGGACATCATGAGTCCAATAATTATAGAACCACCAATAATTAACCAACGCCATTTTTCTAATACGCCAACTCTTTCAGATAGTTGTGTTCTTACTGCTCTTATTTCGTTGAGTAATTTATTTTCTGATTGATATTGTGATTCTCTTAAATCTCTTGCCTGTGTAGTAATCCTAGAATGTAATTCTTTGAGATCGGTATCCCATTCTTTTCTTCTTGCCTCTAAAGTAACAAATATATCATCATCGGTTTGTTCTGCTCGCTCTAGTTTTGTTTGCTGTTGAGCAATCATTCCTTTTAGTGATATTGTTATTTCTGTGAGTTTATCGACAGCAACTTCTAATCTTTGATGTATGAGTTCGCCAGTCTTGGCATCTTTTTTGAGTAGTGCTATCTCAGTCTTTAATTTTTCTAGGTCTGACATACTTATATTTATTCTTTAGGCTCATAGTATTCCTGATAAGATAATATAATCTGTCTTTGTTCTGCTAATTTATTTCGTATGTCTGCAAAGTTAAGTGCTATTTTTTCATAACCAGTATCAGTTAATGCAAATAAAGCGTAATCACCATTCTTTTCATTTTTTATCTTTTCAAAAACCTCGTCAGCGTTTTCTTTTGTAATAATAATCCAGTCAATATCTTGTAATTTTAGAGGGGCAGGTAACTCTAAGTTTAATGGTTCTCTTTTCTTTTCTATTGTATAAGTCTCTAA
>CEUJ01100865.1_pt1 | contig 13825 bp, 9 predicted proteins | sample 361531 | NCBI WGS metagenome assembly CEUJ01 (sample SAMEA2622842, study PRJEB7988) | marine metagenome | biome: marine biome (ENVO:00000447); feature: marine epipelagic mixed layer (ENVO:xxxxxxxxx); material: "saline water (ENVO:00002010), including plankton (ENVO:xxxxxxxx)" | depth 140 m | reverse complement strand
ACTGCTGCTGAGGTTACTGCACTACAGACTAGTCTGACTGCAGTTGAAGCTGATTTAGCTGATCTTTTAGTGTCTAATAATGTTTATTCACAAGCTATTACTATTAATAGTGCTGCTACAATGGCATCTGCGCTGGCATTAGGTAACAAAGTTGCCCTAATGAACGCTGCTGTATCTATTACAGATAATGCTGCCGTTGCTGACGCTGATATTCAAACATTTGTAGACAGAATTAAAACAATGAACGCTAAGCTTACTTATAGCTCAGGTTCTACTACTGGATTTACTCCAACTTTCAACGAATTAACTTCTGCGAAAGATATGGAATTAACTCCTGCTGGTGACTTATCTTTTTCTAAGTTAGCATCTGCTGGAACAATTGAAATCCACGATGACTATGAAACTAAAATAACTTCTGTTGATTTTGGAGCTATGACATCTGCTGATGGTCTTACGACTGATGAAGCAGGTACTGACGCTACTAACACAGTAAGATTAAACAGTGTAACTAACCTTGATTTAGGTTCTTTAGCTAGATATGGTGCATCTCTTACAATTCACATTAAGAAAGGCGCTACTCTAGATATTGCATCTTTAAATGATATTAACGCTGCTGGTACTGCAGTTGAACCTATGACTTTAGCTATTACAGGTCCAGATTCAGTTACTTTATCTCAAATTGATGATGGTACTATTACGTTAACTGATGTAAACACAGCAACGATTTCTAACTTCTACGGAACTTTAGATATTAAAAGTGGTGTTAAAACGTTAACTACTACTAAATCAGTATTTGTTGATTTAGATTCTGCTTCAAGTCTTGAAACAGCTACTTTAAACATGGTTAACGATTATGACCCTGCACTTACTACTGCAAATGCTGCTAAGGCTGCTGCTGGTAACTCTAGCACATATACTGGAGACCTAGGTAGTATTGCTGCTGCTGCGTTAAAAACATTAACAGTAACAGGTAACTTCCTTGACCTTACATTAGATTCAGGTGAGTCAAACCTTGAAACTTTATCAATTGACGCTTCTTTCGATGACCTTAGTATAGACGGTCTTACAGATTTAACGTCATTAACTGTTTCAGCTGCTTCAAAAATGGGCGATGTTACTTTAACGAATACTACAAACCTAGCTGTTGCTGACTTTGATCACTCATTTAGTGGTGCTGCTCATGGTACTACAGCTGCTACATCTTCTGTAGTTTCTATAACAGATAACTCTGCTTTGACTACATTACACTATGCTGCTGATGACGTAGGTACGTTAACAGTAACTGGTAATGACGCATTAACTGCAATTGACTTTACTGGTTTATCAGATGATGGTGGTGACACTACTCCTGCTGCTAATGTTTACGATAACAACTTAACTGCTGTTTCTGCTAACAACACTAGTGATGGTGATACTGATAGAGCTGATGGTCTTACAACTGACTTAGGTAACTTTGATGATGGTACTTCAGGTATGGATACATTAAAGACTTACTTAACTCACGTAGTTGCTGATGCTGATTTTGCTGGATATGTATCTTTTGATACTGTTTCTACATCTAACGATACAGAGACTGCTGGTACAACAACAACAACACTGAACATTACGTATACAAACAATACAACGTTTAATGACGCTACTGTACTTTACGAAGTTGCAGGAGCTTCAACTACAACAGGTGGTGCTGCTACAAAAGGTAAAAGATCTCTATTATTAGATGTTTCTAGAATTACAACTCTGCAATTATATGCTGGAGGTGATGCACTATTAGATATTAATGGTGACGGTGCTGCAGCTAAGTATACTGCAACTGGTAATTCAACTGCAGCTATTGTAAATGCACTTAATAATGCAAACAATACTGCTAGAGCAACTGCAAACGGAGTAACATATTCTGCACAAGATGGAGGTAACTCTACTGCGATTGTTCACATTGGAACAGAAAGAGACTCAGCTGTTTGGGAAACTACTGCTGCAACTGTAACAGAAATTTACTTAACTGCAAGTGATATTATTACATTTACATTAGGTAACGTAACTGTTACTACAACTGTAACTTCAGTAGGTGGTGACTTTAACAGTGTACAAATGGTAACTGACGCAGTTCAAGCTGCATGGGTTGCTAAAGTAACTTCTGCATCTGAAATTCTTTATCAATTTGCGAGTGCAAACACTGAAGCATCTTCTTCAATAAGTAGTGCAAAAGGTAATATGCTTACATTTACTGCAATGGACAAAGGTTCTGCAGGTAAAGGAAAGTCTATTAGTTTAACTGCTGCTTCTGTTGATGGAACAACTTCACCAATATTACCGGTTTCTTATGGAGCTACAAGTGCTACAAATGACAACGCATCAGCAGGTTCTGATGTAATTGTAACATTTGAAAGTAATACTGCTGGTGTTGATGAAAGTGTTGTAGGTTTACCTGCTACAAGTGCAGCGTCTGGTTCGTTCGCGCTAGGTACAATATCACACGTTCACGATACTAATGCTGGTGTTCCTGTAGCGATTACTGAGTTACACTCTAACTATAAAGCTAATGCTGGTACTGGGAAGAAAACTGCTGGTTTAAGTGGTGATCAACACTCAGATGAGTCATGGGATGATGTAAGATATCCTGAGGATGACAATACAGTTACAACAGTAACAACTACTGCAGTAGCTAAAAATAGAATTGCTTGGTTAGGATAATATCTTAATTAACAATTAAAAAACTAAAGGCTTCTCATTGAGAAGCCTTTTTTTATTAAATTTGTTCGGTATGGTAAAAGGCTCTCTTGTACAACATCTCTTTCTGTTTTTGTATATATTTATTGGTCTTGTGCCAAGGTTTGGAGCCATAGATTATGCAAACACTCAATGGTTTAGTCTTTCTATTATTGCTCTATGTCATACGATATATAACTATAGGCAAATATCAGAAGTAAAATTTACTTCTCTTCCATTTTTTATCATATTACTCAACTTCTTTATTATTCTATCTGGATTTAACGCAAGTAATGTTCCGGAGTTTTTTATTGAATATTCAAAAATTATAATATTAACAACCGTTTTTTTTAATTGTTACGTTGTCTTTTCAAGAAAAAAAATACTTATTGAATCATTATTTATATTAATAACAGCAATTCTGCTAATAGAGGTTTTTTCAGTATTAAATACATTTAGAACAAACTACTATGCAGCAATAGTTGATAAAATTGGTAGAACTCCAATATATAGGGGTATTGCAGGAAATATTAACATTGCTGCGTACTCCATGGTATTCAAGTCCGTTGCTCTATTATATCTTGTAAATAAAACAAAGAATAAAATTTTCAAATATTCTGGTATTCTTCTATTAGTCCCCACATTCTTTGCCATCTCTTTAACAGGTTCTAGAGGTGCACTTTTATCAATATATTTAGTAATTGTAGCCTATTTAATAATAAACACATATGAGTATGTTAAAACTAAAAAAATAAATAAACTATTCTCGACTTTATTCTATGTTGTACCATTTTCAATTTCATTTATCATAACGGAGTTAGTATTTGATACACTAAGAGTTTCCTACAGAACAGCTCAAATATTTGAGAGGGGATCTGAGTCTAGAATACAATATTGGAAAGATGCTGTAAATGGAACTATTGACTATCCTCTGACTGGAGTTGGATTAGGTAACTGGAAAATTTTCTCAATGTATTACAATAAAGACTTTATGAGGGACTATGTTGTCCCATACCATGCTCATAACGACTTCCTTCAATATTTTGCTGAAATTGGTATTCTAGGAGGTATTACATTTAGTTTAATTTTTCTGTATTCTTTCTTTTTTATATCTAAGAATCTTTTAAAAAAACATGATATAATTCTTAAGTTTCTTTTATTAGCAATCATTGTTTATTCAATTGACTCATTTTTTAATTTTCCTATATCTAGACCAATGGTTGTATGTACCTTCTTTATAGTACTTGCTGCTGTTGCATCACATGATAATTTTGAGTTAATTAAAAGCAATAAGTTTTTAAAAATAGGGTTCCCAATATTTATTATATTTTTAATTTGCTCTTCTTTCTTTATTCAAAAACGTGTTTTCTCATCTGCTGTTGAACAATTAAATATGTACGAAGATTATAATAAGTCTTCATTTGAAGATTCAATAGAGATCATAGATGAGTATGAAGAAGATTTTCCAAATGTTACACAAACAGCTATGCCTATAAGAGCATTAAAGGCTCACTATTATGTTCAAAGTGACAGAGTAGATGAAGCAATTGAAATTTTAAAAAAGGGTTCAAAAAAATTTGATAATCCTTTCATTGGAATATATGAGGCAAAATTAGCACATATATATAATGATCGTGAAGAGTATGATAGTGCTTATAAATATGCTTCTATAGCTTATAACAAGCTGTCAAATAACTTATACCACGCAGGACATCTTATAAAGTCTGCATCAGAGCTTGATAAATATGATGTAGTTAGGCATGTCTTTAATAAAAATGGAAAAAATAATCAGGAGGGAATTTGGTATTACTTTTTAAAAACAATGTATGATGATTCGAATAAAGCAAATATTAGTAGAGATTCTTTACAGTTAGTTAGCATTGAAGCTAGAAGGTTATTCCCGGAAAACGATCAGATTAAGTTAATATTTCAGGAATTAAATTTTGGATCTCAAAACATGATATTAGCAGAATCCTCTTTTGAAAAAGGTTTAGAATTTTATAAAGATGGAGAGTTTTTAAAATCATTTGAAGAATATTCAAAAGCATCAAATTTGATTCCTACAGAATTTGCTTACAGACAGAATATGGCATTAGCAAAAATTGGATCTGAAGAGTATGATGAAGCGCTAGAGCTTTTAAACTATACCATTGATAACCTATTAGTGCCAGATGATTATGGTAGAATATTTATTTTAAGAGGTGGTCTACTTGCATTGAGAGGAGAAACTTTATCAGCATGTATGGATTTCATTACGGCTGGTCAAAGAGAGGATTCTCTTGCTGAACAACTGCTACTTGAAAATTGCTCTCAATTTGCAACTCAATATAATCCAGAACTTTAAAGTGAAAAACAATAAAACAAAAATAATTGGAGTGATAGGCTTGGGATATGTTGGCTTACCATTGGCAGTTGAATTTGCAAAAAAATATAAAGTCTTTGGGTATGATATTAACATAAACAGAGTAAGAGAGTTGAATAATAGAATTGATAATACACTCGAGGTAGAATCAAAAAATTTGAATCAAGTCTTAAATGATAAATTAACAATAACATCAAAAATCGATGATATTAAAAATTGTAACATATATATAATTACTGTTCCAACACCTGTTGATGAAAATAAAAACCCTGATCTGAAATTTATTAAAAAAGCCTCATCAGATATTGGTAAAATTCTTCAAAAAAATGATACAGTAATATATGAAAGTACTGTTTATCCTGGGTGCACTGAGGAAGACTGTGTACCAATTCTTGAAAAGGAGAGTGGACTTGTTTATAATGAGGATTTCTTTTGTGGATATTCTCCAGAAAGAATTAATCCTGGTGATAAAGTCAATACTATATCCACAATTGTTAAGGTGACTTCGGGTTCTAACCAAGAAACAGCAAAATTGGTGGATAACTTATATTCTTCTATAATATCTGCCGGTACTCACTTAGCCCCATCAATTAAAGTAGCAGAGGCATCTAAAGCAATTGAAAATGCTCAAAGAGACTTAAATATATCTTTTATGAATGAACTCTCTATCATTTTTAATAAGATGGAAATTGATACAAATGATGTCCTAGAAGCTGCAGGTACAAAATGGAATTTTTTAAATTTTAAACCCGGAATTGTTGGGGGACATTGTATAGGAGTTGATCCATATTATTTAGTGTACAAGTCCAAAAAATTAAACTATAATCCTAAGGTAATTCTATCTGGAAGACAGGTAAATGACAACATGGGTAATTTTGTAGGAGAGTTAGTAAAGAACTTATTACTCAAAAGGAAAATTAATATAAAACGGTCTAAAATACTGATCCTAGGAATTACCTTTAAAGAAAACTGCCCTGATATAAGAAACTCTAAAGTGATTGATATCTATAAATATTTAAAAGACAAAGGTGCTAATGTATCAATTCATGATCCTTATGCAAACCATGACGAAGTAAATGCTGAATTTAATGTTAAATTAATCACTAAATTTGAATTGTATGATGCAATTGTCCTCGCAGTTTCTCACAATGAATATAGAAATCTAGATATAGTTAACTTGAAAAAACAAGGGGATTCAGTTGTATTTGATGTTAAGGGATTTTTAGATAGAAAAATTGTTGATGAAAGACTCTAAAAAAAATCATTACTTTATTCATGACTCATCATTTGTTGATGAAGACTGTTATATTGGTCAAGGAACTAAAATTTGGCATTTTTCTCATATAATGTCTCAATCAGTTATTGGAATGAATTGTAATATTGGTCAAAATGTAGTTATTAGCCCGAAGGTTAAACTTGGTAATAATGTAAAGGTTCAAAATAATGTTTCAATTTATACGGGTGTTGAATGCGAGGATAATGTTTTTCTTGGACCCTCTATGGTTTTTACCAATGTTATTAATCCTAGATCTAATATTGTAAGAAGGAATGAGTTTAAAAAAACAATTGTAAGAGAAGGAGCATCAATTGGAGCAAATGCAACAATTATTTGTGGTGTTGAAATAGGAAAGTTCTCTTTTGTTGGTGCTGGAGCAGTAGTAACTAAAGATATAAAAGATTATGAGTTAGTGTTCGGAAACCCATCTGTCCATAAAGGATGGATTAGTGAGTTTGGAGAAAAGTTAATATTTAATAATGATGGAATAGCAATTTGCTTAGGTTCTGGAAATAAATACTCAATTTCAAATAATTCTGTTAAAAAAATTACTAAATGAAAAAATTTGCTTTAGTTGGAGCAGCTGGATATATTGCTCCAAGACATATGAAAGCAATAAAAGATACTCATAATGAGTTACTTGCGGCCCACGATATCTCTGATAGTGTAGGAATTATTGATAGTTATTTTCCAAACGCAAGCTTTTTTACTTCATTTGAAAGATTTGACAGGCATATAGAAAAGCTTAAATATGAGAAAAAAGTAAACCTTGATTATATCTCAATTTGTTCTCCTAATCATTTTCATGATTCTCATATAAGGTTTGCTCTTAGATCTGGAGCTGATGCTATTTGTGAGAAGCCTTTGGTTGTTAATATTGAAAATCTCGAAAAACTTTTAATGTCTGAGGAAAAAACTGATAAGAAAGTTTATAATGTTCTTCAACTTAGATTACATCCGTCAGTTGTTAAACTTAAAAATAAAATTATTAATTCACCCGAAAAAATCTTTGATGTAGAATTAACATATATAACATCAAGAGGTAACTGGTATGATTATTCTTGGAAAGGTGATGTAGAGAAATCAGGTGGTATAGCAACTAATATAGGAATACATTTTTTTGATATGTTATGTTGGATCTTTGGAGAACAACGAGATATTAAAGTATTTAAAAATGATTCAAAAGTTTCTTCAGGGTCTTTAGAGCTTCAAAAAGCTAATGTAAAATGGTTTCTTTCAACAGATTCAAAATATCTTCCTAAGCAAATAATAAAAGACAATAAAACTACCTATAGATCAATAAAAATTGACGGAGATGAGTATGAATTTAGTGATGGTTTTACTGATCTTCATACTAAAGTATACGAAGATATTTTAAGTGGGAAGGGTTATGGTATAAAAGATGCATACCCCTCAATACTCATAGCAAACAAGATTAGAAAAATGAAAATATCTGCATTGAAAAATGACTACCATCATTTATTAAAATGAACAAATGACGAGAACCAAAATTTATAAATTTCTGAGAAATAACCTCTCTAAAACAAAATTTTTTTGGAAATATCGTCATCTATACGACCCCACAGTATGGGAATCTTATAGAGAAGATTATGGCAGTTCAAGAAGAAAATGTTACTCAGACCTCATTAAAAAATACAAATTAAAATCTGTATTTGAGTTTGGTTGTGCAAGTGGGCCAAACTATTTATCAATTAAGTCAAATCATCCAGAAATTATTTTTTTTGGCTATGATATAAGCACATCAGCTATTAAGCAAATCAATTATGCTAATTCAAGATGGGTTTTTTTTTCTAATAAAATATCAACAGGTTCTATTGAGGATTTTCTGTTATCAAATGGACTAAAGAAATTTGATCTAGCTATTTTTGATAGAGTTCTTTACATGTTATCAAAAAAAGATATTGAGGGTTTATTAAACAAATATTCAAAATACTTTAAATATATTATAATAGAAGATTTTCACTCTGAAAATCCAAGATGGGATTCTGAAAAATATATTTTTGCTCAAAACTATATATTGATTTTAGAAAAATATAAATTCTCATTACTTGAAAATAAAGTTTCAGAAATGCAATCATCCACAGCAAGTAACTTTGCGAGGAGATTATTATTTGTAAGCAATTAAAATGAATATTTTTAATCTAAATAGGGATAAAATTTTATATTTTTTTTTACTATTCCTTGAAAAAGCAACTGTTTTAGTTTTTCATTTTTATTTTATTAATAAAATTGCTCAAGAATTTTATGGTGTTTTTTCCCAGAGTAATTATATATCAGGTATTCTATCAAACATACTATTATTTGGCGTAGCCATACCTTTCGTAATTAACTCCTCCTCAAAAAATAAACATCAAGATGAATTATTTAGGTTCTTCAAAAACCTTTCTTTAATTGTTAGTATTATACTCATAATATTCATTATAACTTTTAGCAATTTTTTCTCAGATTTAATTTTTGGGGATAGTAAGTACAAAATTTATCTATTTGTTTTGGGACTTTTAATTATATCAGATATAGTATCTGAATACTTTAATCTTTTCAATAGAATTAGATCTAAGCTAATTACCCATTCTAAGTTTATATTTTTTAGATCTTTAATTAAAATTATCTCATTAATAATTCCTTATATCATTTTTGAGGATTTTTTATTGGCTTATTTAATTTCATCAATTTCATATATATTGTTTGTGCTCTTATATAGTAGAAAGTCGATAGGGGTAATATCTTTTAATTCTATAAATCTCTCCTACTTTAGCAATACATTTGTAAAGAGTCTCTTCAGGGATGGAACTAACTTTTTGGCTTTATTTTTACTAAATACATTTAGCACTTTATTAATTAATTTGATTTTAGTAAATCAATTTAATGTTGAAACACTTGCAGTCTATAGCTTTAACATGATGCTAGCATCTATTCCAATTTCCATTTTAAGTTATATAACATTCTACTCATTAACAGATTTTTCTAATAGTTATAATATTGACAAAAACATGAGTAATAAAATAATAATTAAAGATGCTGGATTTAGTTTAATTACATTCGCACTATCATTCATCATAATATACTTATCATATGACTATATTTTTTCCACATTACTAAATAATAGTTATGCAAATAGAAATCTATTTATAATAATTTTTATCGCAAATTTGATATACATGATTAATAACTTTATTCAATTTCCGATTCTCTCTGAAAAAAAATATTTTATCATAATATCGATAATAGGTGTATCTATAATTTTAAATCTGTCTTATTTATATTTTAATATTAATTCAATCTCAATAATAACTCCCGTTATTGGGTTATTAATTGCAAATTTCACTACACTATTTTTTTTACTTCTTTATAAATTGTTTTTAAGATATGTTAAATAATATATTGTTTATCGCACCATCAAATTCTATTCATTCTCATAAATGGATAAGCTTTTTTGATAAACAAAAAGATTTAAAAATCTCATGGATAAGTTTTTATAAAAAAGATTCTAATATTGAAATCTCTCCAAGTATTAATTATTACGAATTATCAAATCATAATGCACTTAAAATTTTCTTATTTCTTTTAAAATTAATTAAGAAAGAAAAATTTTCGATAGTTCATCTTCACTATCTTGGGAAGTTCTCCTATGTCACTAAATTTATTAATATTAAGAGTCTAATTGTATCTCCATGGGGAAGTGATATCAAGCTTCTAAAAAAAAATTCAATTAAATATTTTATTGTTAGGAAGATTCTTAATAGTTCAGATTTAATTACAGTAGATGCAGATTATATGTTTTCAATCTTAAATAGTATTTCTAGAAAAAATAATTTGAATATAAAAAGAATTAATTTTGGTACAGACACTAATTTTTTTAAACCCAATAATAAACACAAAGTTTTTAATAAACCCATAAAGATTATTTCCTTAAGAAATTTAGAAAAAATTTATTCTGTGGAAACTATAATAAAAGCCGCAAAAATTTTGCGTGATAAATTTAAAATTCAGTTTAAAATTGACATATATGGTGATGGATCTGAAAAAGGATATTTAATGCAAATGATTAACAAATTATCACTTGATAATTTTGTTTCCTTGAAAGGAAAGTATCAATATGATAACCTGCCAACTATATTAAACAAATATGATTTATATATTTCATCTTCAACATCTGACGCAGGACTAGCAGCATCAACATCAGAAGCAATGTCATGTGGAATAATACCTATCGTTTCAAATAATTCAGAAAATGAATTTTGGATGTCTAACAATTCAGGATACTTATACGAAACTTACTCATATAAAGACTTAGCGAATAAAATTATGGATTTTATTAATCTAGAATATGAATCAAAGTTAAAACTTTTCCAAAATGCTAGAGACAAAATTATTGATTTCAATTCCTATGAAAATGAAATGTCCAAAATGCTCAATATTTACAAAAAATTAAATGAATCAAATTAATATTATAGCAGTTACAGACCTAGAACATAGTTCTCCTAGAGTTACTAATCTTTTATTTTACCTTGATAATAAAAAATTCAATAAATATGTAGTAGGCGCTAATCATATTGGGTTTATTTCAAAAAATGATTTTCCAAATAATTTTTTTCAAAATATTACTTATAGGTCATTTATTCGATCGATTAATATTTTTAGATTTTTAAAAAGATCTAGTAATAATTATGAATCAAATAATAAAGTTAAAATTAAGAGTAGAAGTTTTATTGGTATAAAAAAGGTATTATTAAAATTTGTTTTAACTATTCTATTTCCGGACCAATACTTTTTCACTGTAAGAAAATATATATCAATTACATCTAAATTGATTAAAGAAATGGATGGACCAATCATTATATTAACAAGTTATCCCTATCCTACGCCTCATATTGCAGGATTTTTATTAAAAAGAAAATTTAATGATAAAATTATATGGATAGCTGATTACCGAGATTTATGGACTTTGAACCATAATTATAGTTTTAACATAGTCAGAAAATTTTTTGACAAAATTCTTGAAAAATACATAACTGTTAATGCTGATATTATTACAACTGTTTCTCAATCTTTATCTAAAGCTCAATCAAAGTTTCTAAATAAAAATGTTTCTATAATTTATAATGGGTATAGCTTTGAGAATGAAGCTGAAATTAATATCAAATCATATAAAGACAGATACTTTAAATATGATAAAAAATATATACTCTACGTTGGATCTATTTATTTTGACAACATGGATATAAATTTATTGACTTCTAATTTAAATAAGTATGATGAAAATTTTGAAATTCATTTTATTGGATCTCATTCTGATATGCTTCAAAAAATAATTGAAGACAATAAACTTAGTAATTGTATTAAACAGAATGGTAGATTCAGCAGAAAAGAGTCTATGTCAATTCAAAAATTATATGATTTTCTACTTATGTTCGATTCAACGACTGACTCTGGTGTTATACCTCTTAAGTTTTATGAATATATTCAGGCTTCCAATCCAATTTTGTGTGTTGGAGGGACAAAAAATTCGGAAGTCAAACAAATAATAAGAAAAATAAAGAGGGGTTACATACTCGAAAAATCTACTGATTTGGATGCTTTTTTTAATAAAAAAATTCATTTAAACTTTTCACTAGACATTGAAGAATCTGTCAATTATAGTTATTCTTATGAGGCTAGCTCCAAAAACCTAGAAAAAATAATTATTGATAAGATAAAAAATAACACGAAATGAATATTTGGATAGTAACCATTGGAGAACCACTAATTCATGATAGAAGTAATCTTAGAATTCATAGATCGGGTTTGCTTGCAAAATATCTATCAGAAATTAAAAACCATAATGTTGTTTGGTGGACATCTTTATTTAACCATTTTACCAAAAAATTTGAATTTCAAGAAGAACTTGATCTAAAGCCTAACAATAATTTAACTATTAAGTGTCTAAAAGGATCTGGCTATAAAAAAAATATTTCTTTTGCACGCTATTATGACCATTATATAATTCAAAAAAAATTTAGAAAAAAAATTAGAGGAGCTGTAAAACCTGATATTATTATTTGTTCATACCCAACTCTAGGATTATGTGAAGAGGTACTAGAATTTTCTCTAAAAAACAAAGTCCCTGCAATTATAGATTATAGAGACTTATGGCCAGAGGTTTTTTATGATTTATTTCCCAAAAAAATAAGATTTTTGGCTAAAATTATCTTTTCACCTTTAAGCTTTAGGTTAAAAAGAGTTTTAAAAAATGTAACAGGGATAGTTGGTATAACAGAAAAAATAATGAATACTGGTATTGAAAAGGCTCAAAGAAAAAAAAATATTTTTGATTCATTTTTTTATCTGGGTTATGAAAAATTAACGATTAATCAAAGCACTTTAAACAAATACACTAATAAATGGAGATCATATGGTATATCTGAAAATGATGGATTCTTAAAAATTTGTTTTTTTGGAACATTGGGTCACCAGATGGATTTTGATACATTAATCCATGCATTTAATAATCTTTCAAATAAAAGTGTTAAGTTAATAATATGTGGTTCTGGTGATAAAGAAGATTATTTGAAAGATTTATCTAGAAGCAGTAATATAATTTTTCCGGGTTATATGTCTGCTTTGGAATTAAAGTCTTTGATGTTAGTTTCTGATTTAGGAGTATGTCCTCATATTCCTAAGCAAATGTATTTAGATACGATTCCTGGAAAAGCAATTGAGTATATGTCAGAGGGTCTACCTATTATTACAACTCTAGGTAATGGTGAATTAGGAAAACTAATTGAACAAAAAAACTTTGGACATTCATATAAAGCTTTTGAAACAGAATCTTTAACACATTTAATATTAGATATTTTAAAAAATAAAAATTTACTGGCAAATAAAAGAGATGAAATTATAAGTTTCTATAGTCAAACATTTGATAAGTCTGTTGTTTATAAAAATTATTCAAATCATATAGAAAAGTGTATTAAAAACTTTAATTTATAATACTTTTACATCATGAAAATCCCGTTTTTTAATTATCAATATTTATTTAAATCCAAGCAGGAGAAATTTATAGAAATCCTTAAGGATATTGGGAATAGAGGGGCTTATATTTTACAGAAAGATTTGGAAGAATTTGAAGAAAATCTTGCAAAATACATTGGTGTTAAATATGCCCTAGGAGTAGCTAATGGAACTGATGCAATTTGGCTAGCATTGTTAGCCGCCGATATAGGAAAAGATGATGAAGTTATTTTTGCATCCCACACATATATTGCTACTGCAAATGCGATAAAATTTGTGGGTGCTGAACCTATTCCTGCTGATTGTAAGCCAGATCATATGATTGATCCAAGTTCAGTTAGGTCTTTAATTACATCAAGAACGAAAGCCATTGTTCCAACCCAGCTTAATGGAAGGTGTTGTGACATGGATGAGTTATTAAAAATTGCAAAAGAAAATAATTTAATTCTAATAGAAGATGCGGCTCAAGG
>CEUJ01012267.1_pt1 | contig 13854 bp, 13 predicted proteins | sample 361531 | NCBI WGS metagenome assembly CEUJ01 (sample SAMEA2622842, study PRJEB7988) | marine metagenome | biome: marine biome (ENVO:00000447); feature: marine epipelagic mixed layer (ENVO:xxxxxxxxx); material: "saline water (ENVO:00002010), including plankton (ENVO:xxxxxxxx)" | depth 140 m | reverse complement strand
CAATAAACAGGTTTATCCCCTTTTACTAAATGACCAGATTTAACGATCTCTGAAAGAGCTCTGATTATCCCGGCCTCAAAAGAGAAATCCATAGTTTTATAAGGATTGTTCCAGTCAGCCAAAACACCCAGCCTTTTAAAATCCTTTTTTTGGATTGCTATTTGTTGATTAGCATAGTCACGGCACTTAGCTCTGAAATCCTTTGCGGAAATATCTTTATTTGGTTTTCCTGATTTTTGTTCAACGTTTAACTCTATTGGCAACCCATGGCAATCCCATCCAGGAACAAAAGAAATGTTGTAACCAGATAACAATCTAGATTTACAGGCAATGTCTTTTAAAGTTTTGTTGATACTTGTACCCAGATGAATTGGGCCATTAGCATATGGAGGACCGTCGTGAAAAGTAAATTTAGGTTTATCTTTGTTTTGTTCCTGAAGAGCATCATATAGATTAATCTCTTCCCAAAATTTAAGAATCTCAGGTTCTTTTTGAGCCAAATTGGCTTTCATGGAAAATTTTGTCTTTGGAAGATTTAAGGTATCTTTCATCGATTCGAATCAAATGTATTCAACGTGTAGGAAATATCTTTTTTTATTTGTTCTTTAAGTTGGTCTAACCCAGAAAATTTCTTCTCATCTCTAACTTTAAAACAAAATTCTACTTGAATTCTCTGACCATAGATATCTTCTGAAAAATTAAATATATGCACCTCTAAAACTGGCATTGTTCCACCAATTGTAGGACGTAGCCCCATATTAGCTATGCCAAACAAATTCCTATCTTCAAGTTGAATTTTTACTCCATAAACCCCCTTGATGGGTAAATTTGTCTTAGGCAACCATAGATTAGCAGTGGGAACGTCAATTGTTCTGCCTAATTGATTTCCACGAACTACTTTTCCAGAAAAGGTATATGGCCTATCAAGAAGTTTTTTTGCTTCTTCAAAATCATTATTTATTAAGGCCTCCCTAATTCGAGTACTACTCACTCTTGAATCCTTAATTTTAAATGTTTCAGTTTTGAGGACCTCGATCCCTTTTTTCTTTCCCCAATCAACTAGAAAGTTAAAATCACCCTTCCTATCTTTTCCAAATTTGAAATCATCGCCAATCATTAATGACTTTATTTGAAGATTTCCGAGAATATCGTCTGCAAATATTTCAGGAGTCATTCTTTTTAAATTGCTATTGAATTTAAGGAAAAAAGCTACATCCACTCCAGTTTTTTTTAGACTTAGGTATTTATCCCTCCAAGGTGAAATCCTTGGCGGCGCCTCAACAGAAGAAGCTTCTTCAGCAAAAAATTCTTTCGCATGAGGTTCAGTAAAAATAACCATTCTCTTGAGATTTCTTTCTTTTGCTATTGAAAACATATTTTTAAGAATTTCTTTATGGCCCAAATGTAAGCCATCAAAATTTCCGATGGTTGCAATGAATGAATTTTCAGGATGCCTTTTTTTAAATAGCTCTATGTTGGCCTGACCTCTGATTAAATACATTATCTTCTGAAATAAGATGTTCTAAATCCTAGTAGATAGAGGGTTAAAAAATAAAATAATATTAGAAATACTATCCCAAATAAAAGAATCAGGTTTGATAACAATTGATCGTTTATAGCTGAAATGTTGTTTGCAAAAAAGTTAATAACAAAATAAAAAATCAAATTAGCGGCTATTATTTTCACCATCGGAATAGAACCTTCCAAGGTTACTTCAATGAATGAGTGTCTTGATAAAATAATGTAGTAAATGACCACAGAAACTATGGCAGCAATAGAGCTTCCTAAAGCAAGCCCGATATGGCCATACCCAAGGTAAAAAGCTAAAAAGTAATTGAGAAAAACATTCATCACGAAAGAAATAATAGTGATGATTAGGGGAGTAAAAGTATCTTGTCTTGCAAAAAAACTAGCTGATAGAATTTTAATCAACATAAAAGCAAATAGACCAAGCGAGAAAGCTTGCAAACTCATATAAGTCATATTTGCATCGATATCATTAAATTTTCCTCTTACAAAAAGTAACTCAATGATTGGCAATCCTATGTTAAAAAGTGCAATAGATGATGGAATGGCAAAGATTAAAATAAGCTCTATCCCCCATTTTAAATTTTCTTTAAATTCAAGATATTTTTCAGTGACATACTCACTTGAGAGTTTAGGAAGAATTACTGTGGCAATAGCTATCCCAAAGATTCCAAGAGGAAGTTGTATCAGCCTATCCGATAGGTAAAGCCAAGTTGGACTCCCTGTTTCAAGAAGGGAAGCGAAAATAGTATCAATTAAAATATTCAACTGAATGACTCCTCCAGCCAAGATACCAGGGATCATCAAGTTAAATATTTTTTTAGTCCCTTTGTTTAAAATTTTAAAATCAAAGCTCGGCAGAAGTTTTAAATCTAACAAAAATTTAATTTGGAAGAGTAATTGAACTATGCCTGCAATTATTACGCCATAGGCGATTGCAAATACTGTATTTTCAAAATAATCTCGAAGATAAATAGCACTAAGAATAATACTTAAATTAAAAAAAATGGGGGTGGCAGCAGGCACGGAAAATTTACCGAATGTATTTAAAATACTCCCAGATAAGGCGACTAAAGATATAAAAAATAAGTATGGGAAAGTTATCCTTAGTATATCTTGAGAAAGTACTAGCTTAGCTTCATCATAATAAAAACCAGGTGCAAAGATAAAAACGAATAAAGGAGTAAAAATAAAAACTAATCCTACTAATGTTCCTGAAGCTAAAAAAATAAAAGTAAATGATTTATTAATAACATCTTTTGTCTCTGTAAAACTATTTAAATTTTTATACTCTGTCAGCACCGGAACAAATGCTTGATTAAAAGCACCTTCAGCTACCAATCTACGAAAAACGTTAGGTATTTTTAACATGACCACAAAAACATCATGCGCAAACGAGGATCCTAAAAGGCTTGTTGTAACAACGTCTCTTAGGAGACCAAAAACTCTTGAAAGAAAAGTCCAAAATGAAACCAAGCCTGTTTTAAAAAATAAGCCTTGTTCAGGACTCTCCGATTTAGAAGGTTTAGTCAAAATTATTCTTTTTCTTCAGGAACAAAATCTAACGCTACTGAATTTATGCAATACCTTAAACCTGTTGGCTGTGGTCCATCATCAAATACATGACCCAAATGAGCAGAACACTCAGAACAATGGACTTCTTTTCTTAAATAACCAATTTCATAATCATCATCATAGGCAACAGCCTTTTCTTCACTTGGCTCCCAGAAGCTTGGCCACCCAGAACCTGAATCATACTTTGCGTTATGATCAAAAAGCTTTACTCCACAACAAACACATAAATATTCTCCAGGCTTTTTATTATCATTTAAGTCTCCAGAGAAGGCTGGCTCGGTTCCATGCTGCTGAGTAACGTAATAAGCTTCAGCAGAAATCTTATTTTCTATATCTTTTTTTGACATTAGTTTGCTGTTATAACTTTTTTGAACACTTCTCCGTAACCATCAGCAATTTCCATTTTTGATGTATAGCCTCTTTGTCTAAGCATCTTGTGAGCAATTGGTAAGTTATACCAAGGACAAAATGTAAAAAGATGATGTTCAACATGATAGTTCACATTAAGAGGAGCAAGAAAATAACTCAGGTACCATGGAACTCTTGTCGTTCTGGTATTTTTGAAGTCATTACCTCCTTCCACCCCAGAGTGTTCAGTGATGCTTCTTATTCTGTAAAAAAGACTGAATAAAGTGATCATCGGAATCCACCATAAAAGAAGGTAAAGCCAAGGATTACCACTAAGATAAAGAATAATGAATAAAATAAAATTAGTTACAAAAAATCCATACATCTTGTTTAAAAATCTTGAAATATGACCAGTAAGACTCAGGTTTGAACCCCAAGCAGACTTTAGCGCCCCAAAGTATCTTCTAAGTCCTGCAATCCCAGTAAGATCTCTCATAAATTTCCTAATAAGGCTTGCTTTAGTTGTTGGAAATGCTTTCGTTAATCCTATGTCGGGATCTTTATCTGTTTCAGTATGTTTGTGATGCTGTGAGTGTACTTTTCTATAAGGCAAAGTATCAGTCATCACAGGAAAAGCGCAAAACCATTGTGACGTAAAGTCATTTAATTTTCTATTTTTGTACATCAAGCCATGAGCACCATCATGCATGAGAACAGTCATTTGGAATTGTTTTGCAGCAACAATTAAAGAAGAAACAACAAAAGTAATGACATTAGGAAGATAAATGAACAAAGAAAAAGCAAAAAGAACTTGAGCCCACATTGAAAAAATAGTCATTGTGGTTATCCAGTCCTTTTTTTCTCTTAAAATAGCAATCTCTTGATCGCTTAGAAGAGAATTGTAATCTTTCATGTGTTAATTATAACTAAGTGAGTTTTTTTAGAAAATTTTTCTTTCTTACAAAAAATTTTATTTTTCATACTTTTGAAAACCAGAGAGCTCCATCTTTTCTAAAAGCTGTTTATCCATGGGTAAATCTATACAAATATCATCAAATCCTTGTCTCATTTTTGATTTTCTAAGTTTTTCAAAGTCCTTTGATCCGAATGATTTTCCCGCCCTTTTGAATTCATACAAAAGAGCTTTAAATTCAACAGAAATTTTTCTAGTTGATAGAACTTCTAAAATTATTGATTTGAAATCTAAGTTCTTAGAGTTTGTTAATTTTTCAGGTAAACAGCTTGAAAGCCTCTTCAATTTTTTATGTTCTTTTCGTTCTACCGATTTAGAAAAAATATCATTAAACTTTTTTAAAATTAAATCGATCTGTCTTTCTTTAGATGAAAATGTATATCCGGCTATATGTGGAGTACCAAAAGCATTTGAGTTATTCAAGAAAGAAAAAATGTCACTTGAAGAAATTTTTGGTTCATTAGTCCAGACATCATTAAATACTATTGATGTGTTTACTATCTCAGAGTAATCAATCACCTCTCCTCTAGATGAATTAATCACGAGTTTGCTTTTCGGCCTATGTTGTTTTGATATTAAATTATGGGAAGGATATTTACCTTCTTTTGAGTAAGAACAATTGATACTCAATACTTCACAAGATAAAACTTTATTAAAATCCTCTTCTGAATGATTATATAAATAAGGATCATAGATCTCTACTTCGTAACCAAGTCCGCTTAAAAGAGAATCGATTTTTTTGCCAACATGACCATGACCAACTATGCCAACTGAACATGACTCAAAATTATTCTCTAGAATGCAGCTTAATACATATTCAAAAACGGCTTGAGAATTTGAACCTTTAGCAGTTTGTATTAAACAATCACTATCATTTAATAAAGCATTTGAAATATGATTATCTCCAGATGCAAAAGATCCAATAAATGAAATATTCGATTTTGAAATAAGTTCCTTGTTAATTTCTGTTGCTGTTCTTATGAAAAGAGCATCAGCATTTTTAATTGTTGAGGAATTTATTTTATTGAAAGGCAAAAAATCAAAGTCAATATTTTGGCCTTCAAAATATTCTTCTGAAATGGGGATATTTTTATCTATTATTAGTTTTATCAATTTTTGCTTGAGGGCAAAATTTTACTTTTTATCCATCCTAAAAAGGTATTACCTTTGAGATTATATCTGTCTAAAGCTAAATACAGATTATCCATTTCTTTTGGATCAGAAAACATGTCTTCCCTAGATTTCATTTTTGCTGTTTGATCTAACTCCTTAACTATTTTTGCTGGATTCCCTGCTACAACGACATTTGGAGGTACATCTTTAGTGACTATGGCTCCAGCACCTACAATACTATTCTTTCCAACAGTTACACCCTTGCAGATTACTGCTCTATCCCCAATCCAAACATTTTCTTCTAATTTAATTGGTTCTGATTGACCTACTGGCTGAGCTCTATCATAAATATCATGCCAATCAGAATCTGATATGTATGCATTGTTTGCAAACATACAGGAGTTTCCAATCTCTATGTTTGTGGCAGCAGATATTCTGACTCCAGGACTGATTAAACAAAAATCCCCAATAGTTATTTTTCCTTCATACCCGCCGCTTATCCAAGTAGTTAGATGAATATGTGCATCTGGAGAGGTAATGAGCGTAGCAAAATCTCCTAATTTTATTCCTGTACCAAAGATTTGGACGTACCTAACACCCATTATCATGGGAGCCTTTCCTAGATAATCAAACTGCGGTCTGATTATTTTTTCAATATAAAGTTTATCCAAAAACCAATGAATTCTTTTTAGCCAAAATGGTCGATTATCTTTTCTAATTTTATAACTCCAGCTTTGATGCTTAGTGATATGATAGCGTCCTTTTATGTCAAATACTGCTAGATTAATTTACGAAGGACCAAACAAAACTTTGCCCAAGATTTCTTTTGAGCTCATAAAGTTTAGACAATTAGCCATACCGATGTTTTTTTCTCAGCTTGCAGGGCATGCAACGGGAATAATTGCTGCTCTTATGACGGGAAATTACAGCACCATAGATCAAGCTGCAGTTGCTACCGGAAATATGTTTTTTTTCCCCATCTCTATGGGATTAATGGGAACTTTATTCATTGTGACTGCAATGGTAGCTCAAAATTTTGGAGCTAATACTTTGGATAATGTTGGAAAAATTATACGTCAGTCTTTTTGGGTAAGTATTCCTTTGATCCTTCTAGGAATATGGGCAATGAGTCAATCCTCTTGGGCATTTAATTTGCTTGGCACTCCTGAAGAAGTCAGAGAAATTACAAAAAAATATATGTATGGATTAATGATTGGACTTCCTGCTTTATATTTTTTTCAACCGTTGAGGTCAATGAGCGAAGGTATTACAAAACCTTTACCAATAACTTACATAAATCTTTTCATGGTAGCTGTAAATGCGGTACTTAATTACGGATTCATTTTTGGTAAATTTGGCTTGCCTGAATTAGGCGGTGCTGGTTGTGGGATTTCTTTTGCCGTTTCGGCATGGTTATCCCTGATTATTTTAGCAACCTACATATATATGAGTGATAACTACAAAGAATGTAAACTCTTTGACGAGTTTGATTTTCCTGATTTTAAGATTATCAAAGAGATAGTTATTCTAGGGCTGCCTATTGGCGGTACTCTTTTTGTTGAAATAAGCATGTTTAGTGGTTCCGGATTAATTTTAGGTCAATTAGGTGCAGATGTGATAGCTAGTCACTCCATCGCTATGCATGTTTCAACTGTAACCTTCATGATACCTCTAGCAATCGGTTTAGCTGCTTCTGTCAGAGTTGGAAATCTTGTAGGTGCCAACGCATCAAAAGATTCTAGATTTGCAGCTTTTTGTGGAATAGGATTTTCGATTGCTCTAGCCTTTATCAATGCCGCAATTTTGATTTTGTACGGCGAATATCTGGCAAGTTTTTTCAATCCTAATAGCTTAATAATTTCACTAGCCTCTACATTGCTAATTGTGGCAGCAATTTTTCAAATTACCGATGGTATTGCTTTCAGTGGCATGGGTGCATTGAGAGGTTATAAAGACACAAGAGTCCCTCTTCTTATAATGATAATAGCTTATTGGCTTGTAGGTATGCCTCTGGGCTATAACATATCGCTAACAGATAACATTATTGAACCTGTTGGGGCACTTGGCATGTGGATAGGAATGGCAGCAGGGATGTTCATTCTTTCAATTCTAGTCTTATGGAGATTAAATTTAGTATCAAAGAATTCTTATAAATATCATCAATCTTATGAAAATAATTGATGCGAAAGGACTTAAATGCCCAGAACCCCTTATGCTATTGCATAAAGCAATTTATGAAGCAAATAGCGGAGAAGAAGTTTACTTAATTTCTACTGATCCTATGAGCGTTCCAGATGTAAAGAAATTTTGTGAATATCTTGAGCATAAATTGAAAGAAATAAAGGAATCAGATAATCTATTTGAATTCACGGTTATAAAAAAATGAAAAAACTCATCTTCTACTCGGTGATCTACATGGCTTTATCTGTCTTACTGATCCTAGCGGTAGTTAAGCTTTTTTCTTAAATCAAGGGAGATAAAATAATGGGAGAAATATCAAAAGAAATTAGGTCAGAAATAAATTCGGATGGGTTATTAACTTTATCTATTTCCTCTTCAGAAATTCCCAAACCTAAAGATCATGAGGTTTTGATTAAGGTTGAAGCTTCACCAATAAATCCTTCAGATCTTGGATTATTAATTAGTTTTGCTGCTGATGTCACATCCTTGAAAGTTGAAGGTGATGGCGATGATAAAAAAGCAACAATGAACGTTCATCCAAAGCTATTAAGAACCATGGAAGCAAGATTAGATAAATCTATGCAAGTTGGGAATGAAGGTGGTGGAGTAGTCGTTGATGCTGGTAAAGATGCAAAAGATATGATCGGTAAGACTGTTGGAGTAGCTGGTGGAGCAATGTACTCACAGTACAGATGCTTGCCAGCTCAGAGTTGCCTCGTAATGCATGAAGGTACATCGTCTAAAGATGCTGCTTCTTCATTCGTGAATCCTCTAACCGCTCTAGGTTTTATAGAAACCATGAAGATGGAAAATCACTCTTCTCTTGTTCACACAGCTGCTGCATCAAATTTAGGCCAGATGTTAATTAAAATTTGTTTGGCAGATAACGTACCACTAGTAAATATTGTTAGAAAAGAAGAGCATGAGAAATTACTTAAAGACCAAGGCGCTACTCACGTATGTAATTTCACAAACGATAATTTTATGGAAAGTCTAATTGATGCAATTGCTGAAAATAATGCCACTCTCGGTTTTGATGCGACAGGTGGCGGCAATGAAGGTAAATTAGCTGGTCAAATATTATCTGCTATGGAAACTGCTGCTAATAAAAATATGAAAGAATACAGTCGTTATGGTTCCGATACTTACAAGCAAGTATATATTTATGGTGGTTTAGACCCTACTCCAACTGTTTTGAATAGATCTTATGGATTAAATTGGGGTCTTGGAGGATGGCTTCTGACTCCCTTTATAGCGAAAGCAGGAAATGAAATTTTTCAAAAGATGAGACAGCGTGTGGCTGATGAGATAACAACAACTTTTGCCAGTAACTACACTAGAGAAGTTTCCCTTTCTGAGATGCTGGATGCAGATTCAATTTTGACTTACGCAAAACAGGCTACTGGAGAAAAATACCTAGTTACACCTCATAAATAAGGCTAAATCCTAAAACGGTCAATAAATAAACCTAAAGTAAGAAAAAGAATAAAAAGGATTAGTCTTAAATCGTTTAAGAAGGGAGTTTCCACAGGTATAGCAATTGTTTTATCTAATGCTTCTATTTTATAAGGATGCCTTTCATCAAATATTGGGTTAAGACCAATTTGTAGCATGTCTTTTCTGCTTCTGTATCTTACGAGTGCCACATTATCCCAGTCTTCCATGCCTTCAGCAGAAACAATATCCATAGCTGGAAAAAAAACATCAGAGAAAAAAACTGGATGAGATGCTCTTTTAAACATTTCAGGATACATGTATTCCATATAGTAGTTCATAAGATTAGAGGATGATGCTCCTTTACCAGTCGCAGGCATCGTTTCTGGAGTATCGTTGTAATCTAAAAAATTAACCATAAAAAAATCTTTTCCATCGTCCTCTTCCATAAATTTTCTTAAACGTTCTATTCTTTGTTCATCGTTGACGGCCCTCTCAGAAATCACTTTCATAAAGAATTTGATCTCTTTGTCATTTAGAGGACCAGATAGATTTGTGTACCAGATAAAGAAAAATACATAAAAGAGAATGAAAAAGTACCAATGGATATTTTTCATACAAGTTTGCTTATTTCTTCTCCAATTTTGGCAGGGCTCCTAGTTGTATGAGCACCAGCCTTCTCAAGAGCTGAGAATTTGTCTTCTGCTGTTCCTTTTCCACCAGCAATAATAGCTCCTGCATGCCCCATCCTTTTTCCAGGTGGAGCGCTAACACCTGCAATGTATGCAACCAATGGTTTGGATACATTAGATTGAATAAACTCAGCTGCTTCTTCTTCAGCAGTTCCGCCAATTTCGCCAACCATTACGATTCCTTCGGTTTCTGGATCTTCCTCAAAAAGCTTCAATATATCAATAAAACTTGATCCTGGAATTGGATCTCCACCGATTCCTACACAGCTACTTTGACCTAGACCAGCTTGAGTGGTTTGATCAACAGCTTCATAAGTTAAGGTTCCCGATCTAGAGACAATTCCTATTTTTCCAGGTTTATGAATATACCCAGGCATAATTCCAAGCTTGCATTGATCGGGCGTAATGACTCCAGGGCAGTTTGGTCCAATGATTCTGCAGCCAGCAGAGTCAGCATTATGTTTTAGCTTCATCATATCTAGAGTAGGTATTCCTTCTGTGATACAAATAATAAGGGGAATTTCTGCATCGATAGCTTCTTGAATAGAATCTTTACAAAATTTTGCAGGGACAAAAATTATTGTTGCATCTATCTCTAATTCTTTTTTGGCTTCTTTTGTAGTATTAAATACTGGAAGGTCTAAGTGCCTCTTACCGCCCTTACCCGGAGTTACTCCCCCGATGATTTTTGTACCATACTCTATTGCTTGAGAACAATGCAATGTAGCTTGAGACCCGGTAAAACCTTGACAAATTACTTTGGTATCCTTGTTTACGATAATACTCATTTAACTATTTCAGCGGCTTTTTTTGCAGCTTCGGATAAATCAGATGCAGCTATGATATTAAGATTAGTTTTGCCCAACATTTCTTTTGCGACCTCAGAATTATTTCCTTTCAGTCTCACAATCACCGGAACATCAACACCGACTCCTTCGATAGCGGCAATTATTCCCTCAGCAACTACGTCGCACCTTACAATACCGCCAAAAATATTTACTAATATTGCCTTTACATTCTCATCTTCTAAAATAATTTTAAATGCCTCAGCAACCCTTTTTTCATCAACTGCACCGCCAACATCTAAGAAGTTTGCTGGTTCTCCTCCTGATAGCTTAATGATGTCCATAGTTGCCATCGCGAGTCCCGCTCCGTTGACCAAACAGCCAATGTTTCCTTCTAGGGATACATAATTTAAATCCCACTCAGAAGCTCTTAACTCTTTCTCTTCTTCTTGAGAGATGTCTCTTAGTTCTAGAATTTCATCTTGTCTAAATAGAGCATTGGAATCTATGTTAATTTTTCCATCCAAGCACACCAAGTTATCTGCTCCATTCAAAACAAGAGGATTTATTTCTACTAAGGAAAGATCCTTTTCAAAAAATAGTTTCACTAAGTTGCTAAAAATCTCTTTGAATTCGATTGTTTGCTCTCCTGATAATCCAAGACCTTCCGCTAGAGGAAGATGATCATCTGATCCAATTGATGGAGATTTAAGGAAAACTTTAAATATTTTTTCTGGATGATCCTTTGCAACTTTCTCGATATCCATACCTCCCTCTGGAGAGGCCATTACAGCTAAAGATTTTGTTGCTCTATCAATTACTGCTCCCAGATAAAATTCTTTTTTTATCTCTGTGCGCTCCTCCACTAAAATGCAAGAAACGGGTTGGCCTTGCTCATTGGTCTGGTAGGTCACTAAGCTATTGTTGATCCATTTTTTAGCAAATTCTTCAACTTCTTTTATATTATCTGTTACCTTTACTCCTCCTGCCTTACCTCTTCCGCCGGCATGGACTTGTGCTTTTACAACCCAATTTGAATTTGATATTTTCTTAGCGGAAGCTAATACGTCATCAATAGAGTTGGCAGTTAAAAAATTTGGTACGGGAAGTCCGTACTCTTTGAAAATTTGTTTAGATTGATATTCGTGAATATTCAAGCTTTTATTATAAAGCTCTTTTCACTAATTTTTTCTTTATTTCGTTTATGGCTTTAGTCGGATTCAGACCTTTAGGACAGACTGTAACGCAATTCATAATGCCATGACATTTAAAAACGCTGAAAGCATCTTCTAATTGATCTAGTCTTTCTTCTGTTGCAGTGTCTCTGCTATCAGTAATGAATCTATGTGCCTGAAGTAAAGCTGCGGGACCCAGGAATTTATCAGGATTCCACCAAAATGAAGGACAAGCAGTTGAGCAACAACCACACATAATGCATTCATAAAGACCATCTAATTTTTCTCTCTCTTCAATGGATTGTGATATTTCTCTTTCTGGTTTTTCCTGATCGTTAATTAAGTAAGGCTTTATCTTTTTATACTGATCAACAAATTGCTTCATATCCACAATAAGATCCTTAATAACTGGCAGGCCTGGAAGTGGTCTTAAAACTATTTTATTACCTCTAAGAGCTTCAGATAAAGGTGTTATACACCCTAAGCCATTTTTTCCATTAATATTCATTCCGTCTGAACCACAAACTCCTTCTCCGCAGGATCTTCTAAAAGAAATACTTGGATCTTGTTCTTTGGCCATATTGAGTAAGTCTAAAACCATGATGTCTTGACCTTCTGGAATATCAATTGAGAGATCCTGCATATATGGTTTTTCTCCACTATCAGGATCGTATCTATAAATAGAGAGATTGATTGATGAAATCGATTTAGTTGCAATTGATAGCATATTAGTAGCTTCTTACGATAGGCTGAAAAGCTTGAACTGTTTTAGGTCTAAAGTTGACATCCCTTTTAGTAACTTGTTTTGTATCAGCAAAATATATTGAGTGTTTTAACCAGTTATCATCATCTCTATCCTGGAAATCATCCCTAGCATGAGCACCCCTACTTTCTTTTCTCTCATTTGCACAGACCGCTGTGGCTTGTGCTACTTCGATTAAGTTCAACAGTTCAAGAGCCTCAACTCTAGCGGTATTAAATCTTGAAGATTTATCTGTTAAATGGATATTTTGAGTTTTCTCTCTTATCCCATCGAGTTCACGAAGACCCTTTTCCATTAGCTCTCCGGTTCTAAAAACCCCAAAGTTTAACTGCATGTTTCTTTGTAATTCGGATTTCACACCAGAAACATCTTCTCCTTCAATACTAGTGTTAACCCTATTAAGATTGACTAAAGCATTGTCTATATCGTCCTTGCTAGCCTTTGATTGTGTTATGCCATCTTTCAAAGCATTTTCTATATGAAGTCCAGCAGATCTTCCGAAAACTATTAAATCCAGAAGAGAGTTTCCACCGAGTCTATTACCTCCATGAACCGAAACACAGGCGGCTTCCCCTGCAGCATATAACCCATGAACTATATTGTCAGTGCCATCTGTTGCTTGGGTTAAAACTTGACCGTGAACATTTGTGGGAATTCCACCCATAGCGTAATGACAAGTTGGAACAACTGGAATTGGTTGCTCTACAGGATCAACATGAGCAAAGGTTTTAGATAATTCTGTAATTCCTGGCAACCTTTTGTGAACTATTTCGGGACCTAGATGATCAAGTTTCAAGAAAACATGATCAGCATCTGGACCGCAACCTCTTCCTTCAAGAATTTCAAGCATCATTGACCTTGCCACAACATCTCTACTAGCTAAATCTTTATAGTTAGGAGCATATCTTTCCATGAATCTCTCTCCATCTTTATTAACAAGATAGCCTCCTTCACCTCTACAACCTTCTGTAACTAAAGTTCCATGACCATAGATTCCTGTGGGGTGAAATTGCCACATCTCCATATCTTGAACAGGGAAACCAGCTCTGAGAACCATGCCAGTGCCATCACCAGTGTTAATCATTGCGTTTGAAGTAGTCTGATAAATTCTACCTGCGCCACCTGTAGCCAAAACAGTGGCTTTTGATTTAAGAAAATATGGTTCTCCAGATTCAATTTCAAATGCAATAACACCTACTACTTGATTGTCTGCATTCTTTACAAGATCTACAGCAAACCATTCACTTAAAAAATTTGTACCTGCCTTGAGGTTTGCCTGATAAAGGGT
>CEUJ01092283.1_pt1 | contig 13885 bp, 19 predicted proteins | sample 361531 | NCBI WGS metagenome assembly CEUJ01 (sample SAMEA2622842, study PRJEB7988) | marine metagenome | biome: marine biome (ENVO:00000447); feature: marine epipelagic mixed layer (ENVO:xxxxxxxxx); material: "saline water (ENVO:00002010), including plankton (ENVO:xxxxxxxx)" | depth 140 m | reverse complement strand
ATTATTATTTTACTTTTTATTTAATTATTATTTTACTTTTTATTTAAAATAAGTTTCTAAATATGATTTAGCATTATCTGTTGTGTTATATTGATTACTTATAAAACATAATGTTTTTTTTTCACAATCTGTTATTCTATTTCCATCTAATGCTGATTTTACTAATTTTTTCATATCTTCTTCACTAATTCTACCATCTCCTTGCCCTTTTACTAAATTATCAGCTAATAAGAGTAATGAACGATCATATTGTTTGCCATCAATTATATGATAATATGAAGTTTTAATATATTTACGTAAATTTTCTAGTGCTTCATAACTGCAATAATATGTATTTAATATATGTTGAATTGTATTTTTTTCAATAGGTGTAATATTTGTTACATCTTGAATATGTTCAATAATTTTATTACTTAGTTTTAAATCAATTTCTGGTAGTGTTTTTTTTACTAATGAAATCATATTAGTATTTAGATCAGTCATTTTATAATATAATATTAATATATTTATAAGTAATTTATAAGTAATTTATAAATATTCATATACATAATTATTTAAAAATATTTTATTAAAATACTTATATATATATATATGTTCAAACATTTAAGAGAAGTTAATATGACATATTTTGATCATATGAAATTTTCATTATTTTTAAGTTTTATTTTTTTAAAAGCTACATTTGGTGCTTTTATTCATGCTATTTATCCGGATATATTAGTTACATCTTCAACTGATACATTAGAATTGTTAAATATAGAAATGAAAAAAAAAATGTTATCAATAAATAAATAAATTATTTGCACATTTTCATTAATTTTTTACAAGTTTTGATCATTTTTCCACAAGAAATATATTCCTTATCTTTTTTTAATATTTTTGTTTTCTTAATTTGTGTACAGCATTCTATCATTAGAGAACATTTTAATTTACATTCACTTAATAAATGTTTACTAATATTAGAATTACAACATATACTACAACAATAATTACATAATTTTTCCATAGTAACACATAATTTTATATAATCACCTAAATTTTTACAATGATCATGATATTTATTCATTTTTTCTACAATTCTATTTAATGAATTATGACATAATTCTTCTACAAGCATACAAACTTTTTTAAATTTATATGAGTCCGCTTCTTTCATTATATTTTATAAATAGAAAAAATTTTTATTTATTCAATAATATATTTAAATTTAATAATATATTTAAATTTAATAATATATTTAAATAAGATTTACTATATTAATATATGATTTCTTCTAAATCTATTATTATTAATAGACAGTCATTTATTTATTCTAATAAAATAGATATAGATATTGATATTAAAACTTCAGATGATTATCCTATTGATTATATAAATAAAAATTATAAAAATATGTTAAATAAAATTAAAAATGAGGTATGTAATTTTAAAAATTGGTATATATATAGAAAATTATTTACAAATTCATTATTTTTAAATTATTATCATAATAAAAAAAATATAGGTATATTTAAAAAAAATGTATTAAGTCGTTCATTTTTTAAAATGATTGAAATTCAAAATGATTATAATATACTTAAAATGTCAAATAAAAAAGTTAAAATAGCATTTATAGCAGAAGCACCAGGTGGTTTTATTGAAGCATGTTATAAAATTAGAAATAAAAATATTGAAGATAAATATTATACAATATCATTAATAGATAATAAAATTTCAAATATACCAACATGGTATAATTTAAAAAAAAAAATGATTCATAAAAAAAATATAGAAATATGTAGTGGGTATGATAATACAGGCGATATTTATAAATTAATAAATATATTTAATTATATAAAAAATGTAGGAAAACATACTTGTGATATTGTTACAGCCGATGGTGGGTTTGATTTTACTACTGATTTTATAAATCAAGAATATAATTTTGCAAGATTATTTTTGTGTGAAATAATAATAGGATTAAATTTACAAAAAATAGGTGGAAATTTTGTAGTTAAATGTTTTGATTTAACAAATATATTAAATTTAAAAATTTTTTATATATTATGTCATTTATATGAAAAAGTAATTATAACTAAACTAAAAACAAGTAGAAAAACTAACTCAGAAAGATATATAGTGTGTAAAAATATGCAAGAATATATAGACGATAATATATTACAGAAATTATATGAAGTAATATTAAAATGGGATACTTATACAGAACAAAATAAAAAAATTATAGATATATTTTCATTTGAAATAGATAAATTTTTTATAAAAAAAATTGAATTATATAATAGTTGGTTTTTTGAAAAACAATTAGATATTTATAGATATATAATAAATATAAATAATAATTTATCAAATATTTTAATAAATGATATTATTAAACAAATAATTATAGATAATATTGATAGTTGTATATCATTTTGTCGTTTAAATAATATTTTTATTGATTTTAATAGTTATTTTATTGAGACAAATATAAATGAAATAATAAATACACATTTTTTATTACAAGTTTCTTAATACTTTTATCTTATTTGAATATTATAACATTGTTTTAACCAATATATTGTACTAAGAATTATACCTATAAATATTGCAAATATTTGATTCGAATCAGGGATTGGTAATTCTTCTGTATATTCATTTGTCATTAAAATAGTACTATACCAACCCAAAATTCCACCCATAATCATAATAATAAGTGCAATATAGCGATTTGTATTAAAACTAAATGATATATTTTCAATAAATTTAAACATTATACTTAATATAATAAAAAAAAATATATATATATATATATAATGGGTAAATATGGAATTTACGATAATCATGTAGATTTTTATAATAATTTATTAAAAAATCATCGTGTTAAATATAATGTTTCAGATACAGAATCTGTTTTAGGTACAGTTATTGAATTAAAAGCATTGGGTGTAAAAGCGGTAGTAATATTAGGAGATGACAAAAAAAAATATATAGTTTTTCCTCGTAGTTCAGATAAATTAGAAATAGAAGAATAAAACTAAACTATAATCATATATTTCATTTTAACAGCAGCACCTCCTCCTTGTCGTCCCTGGCTACTTGTTTTAGATAAATATTTTTTTTGTTTTTTATCAAGTAAAGCTTTTAATTCGTTTGGTTCATATTCATCAATTGGTGGTTCGTCAGGTTCTTCTTCAACAGGAATTTCTCTTTGTGGTTGCATTTTATTATATTTATATTTTTTTTTATATATATATTATTTATATTTAATATATAATTTTATTTTATATCAGTTAAAGGTTTATCCATTGTTTTTATAACTTTATCTACATCTTCTAATGTAATTTTTGATTTTTCTATTTCAAAGAATTCACCATCAATTTTTTCTAGAGGATAAACAATTATAAATATTTTAATAATACTTAATATTAAAATAATCATTTTACCTAAACTAGTTTGGGGATATATTTCAGCATATCCACTTCCAGAAAATACAATGGAAGAATAAAATACACAATCAATAAAATCACTTGATTCATTTAATCCGAAAAAATGATTATCGTTTTTTAATCCATAAATTATAAAACTAAATAATATAACTACACAACAAAAATATAAAAGTTTTTTTTGCATATCTTCAAATGATATCATTACTTATTTATATATGTATATACAATATTATTATTTAAAATAATTATAAAAATTAAAATAATAAAATTATATTTTATTTAAATTATTTGATTCTAATTTTACTATATTTTCAATTCCTTTAAATATATCATAATTATCATAAATGGGACTTACACCTATTAATATTTCAATTAATAATAAATATTTAAATACACTTAATAGAATTATAATAATTTTACTTGTTTTACTTATAGGATGAATTCCTACATAACCACAACCACTGAAAGAACAAGATACATATGAAACAACATCTAAAACACTAGAATCATATGATAATCCTTTAAAATTATTATCATATCTAAGTAAATTTATTATTAATATAAAAACACCTAATACTATACTATATATAATAACTCTTTGCATATATAATATAATATATAAAATAATTAATTATTTATATTATTTAAATAAAAATTTAAATTTAATATGATACAGTAGTATCTTCAATACAAAATATAATACATTCATATTCAGAAGAATTATTAATATTTAATTTATTAAAGTTACATTCATTAAAATTAATTTTTTTAATAGAATTAAATGAATTATTTATATAATATAAACCTGGTATAGTTTTTTTATATTTTTTATACATACTAACTTTATTATAGAAATTATAATTTTCAGAATCACTTGTTACTTCATAACTTGAATTTAAATCAAAATCTATTTTAATTTTACATTTTTCTAATATATCTTCTTTATAAATTTTATTTGATTTAGTATTATAAATACTTTCTAAATTATCATATGTTTCATCAGATTTATAATTTAAAATATCAATATATTTAAATATATTATTTTCTAGAACATGTTTTTTTATATAAAATTCACCCGAAGGATCAATTCCAATTTTTATAGAAGAAGAAGAACCTAAATGTTCCCATAATGAATTTGATAATAATTCAATATTAGAATTAAATGCAACTACATTAGATAAATTTCGCAATTCCCAAGGTATTGAATTATAATGATCTAAATTTGTAAAATTTAATAAATCATTTTTATCTATTCTTTTTGAATGTCTTAAAACAAAAAATAATTCATTTACATTATTTTTAATTAAATCAATAGTTTCATTATGTTGAGTTTTTATTCCATTATCATCAGTATTAACATTTAATAAATTTTCCTTTTTTATAGATTCAAATAAACCATTTATTTTTAAATTTTTTTTTTCAAATGCTTTATATTTTACAATATTAAATGATACAGATATTTTACATAAATTATAATAAAATTGAGCCAAAGAATTTTGATTTATTTGTATATTTGTTATAGGTTCAGACGGTGCAACTAAAAAATTATTAATAGCGGTATTACCCGTAGAAAATGGTTTAATTTCATATTTATTTATTAAAACATCAAACATAGATAAATCATCTTTATTAGGAGTTATTGTTGATATATGGGCACTATTACTAAAAGTTGGAATTACATTATTTACAAAATTTATACCTAATGGTAATTTAACATTTTGATTAAAATTTTCACTTGTTACATTAATATTTTCAGTAGAAGAATTAATAATAAAATCTTCAGGAGTTAATAATACTAAATATAAATCAGTTACTGGACGAGTTTTAATTGAAATACTAATTTTATCTACAATTCCCATTGGTAAAATATCATTAATATTATTACAAAAATAAAAATTTAATGGTATAAATAAAGTTCTTCCTGATATGGAAGGTGGTTTATTATAATTATAATCATTTGTAATTTTATGAACTAATGCTTGTTTAATATTATCATCATTTATAACCCATCTGTATGTTTGCTTATTTAAATGTGAAACAGGATATCCATTTTTTTTGTTTCCAGAATTAGCAGGATCATATAATTCTGGTACATTACCAATAAGTTCATTATGTATATTTTTTTCTTCTTCTGATAAATTTATTTCATTCCATATATATAACCATTCAGTATATGTATATAATGAAATTGTTCTAGCAGTTTTTAAATTAGAATTATTATATGTATTTTTAAAATGAATAATTAAATTAGCATCTTCAATAATATTATAACCTAAATTTTTAATCCATCTAAATTGTCTTTCTTTTGTTGAATATATTGATGGTAATTCTAATTTAATAAATATTTTATGTAAATAATTAAATTTATCATAAATATTATTGCTATCATTATTTAATAATGTATATGTAAATTTATCACCTTCTTGATTTAAATCGTAATTAATATAATTATGAACATATTTAGCTGTCATTAATATATTTATATAAATAAATATTTTATAAATAAATTGAATTTAATTTAAAATTGATTTTAAAAATCATTTATTTTTAAAAATATAAAAAATGAGTCTTCAACTTAATACAGATGGAATGATTCATGAATTTGAAAAATGTGTTAGATCAAATTTACAAAATATTGTATCTCAATTATGTGAAGGAGAAAATTTAAATTATGTTGAAATTGTAGAAAAATATGGACATTTAGGATTAAATGATGAACCTATTACACGTGATTATAAACCTAAAAAAACACGAGCTGTTAAACCACCACTCCCAAAAGATAGATGTATTGCATATGCTTCTGGCGGAAAACAATGTTTAAGATCTAAAAAAGATTGTACAGAGTTTTGTAGAAGACATAAACATAAAAGAACATATGGAACAATACATGATAAACCTCCTGAAGTTATTACACCTGTACAAAAAAATACTATTGAAGTTGAAAATATTAATAATGAATCTGAAGATGATTTAGAAATAGAACATAAAGGTAATATTATTACATTAGAGGACGGTACTGAAGTTGTATTTATTCCTACAACTGGATTATGTTATTCATATGGTAAAAAAAATATTGAATTATTAGGTAAATTAAGTAATGATAATAAAAGAATTATATCTTAATTAAGTTTAATAATATTTAAAAATATATATTTATTAAAATAATGAATACTAAAATATTTGATAGTATTTGTAAAAAATTAAGTGAAAATACTCAAATTAAAGAATCTATTTTAAATATTAAAAAATATATTGATTCCAGTTTTATTTTTTTATATATTGTATGTATATTAATTATTATTATATTAATAATTACTATTTCTCTATTATTAATGATTATATATATATTAAAAAAAAATGATATTTTTTAAAAAATATTTTTTATTTAAAAAAACGGTTTTAATTCTAATATATTGTCTCCTTTTACTGTTGTTGGTTTAGGTAAATCTATTGGATTTAAATTATTATTAATTTTATCTAAATATAATTCATAACTTTTAATATTTTTAATTATATTATTAACACAATAATTAGTTGCTAAATCATTCAATCTTTTTAATTCTTTTTTAATTTCATTTTTATTAGAAAAATTATTTGTGCAATTATTTAAATATACAGAACGCATTATAATTAATAACTCATTTTTTGATTGTTTAGATATATTATAATTATATTTTTCACGAATAGAATTGATAATTTTTAAATGAATTAATTTTATATTTTTTTCTGATAAAAATAAATCAGATATTATTGTTCTTTCCGATATACCTTCGATAGCTGTTTTTTGAAAATTTTTATTATTAATATCCATATATTATATATAAATATTTAAAATTGATATTAATAATTTTATATATTAAATTTAAAATGTCATGTAATGAAAATTCAGATATATGGTCTTTATATGATAATATATCAGATACATTTTCAGAAGAAAGTGAAGAATTACTTCCAGAAGATAATATAAAAAAAAATAAAAATAATAAATCTATTTCAGATACCGAAGAAGAAGATATATGTATAAATTGTAATATAAATACAGATTTTAAAATTGAAGACGGTTATAAATGGTGTAGTGAATGTGGTGAAAATAATGGTATTTTTATAGATACTACACCTGAATGGCGTTTTTATGGTTCTGAAGATAGTAAATCTTCTGATCCAACACGTTGTGGTATGCCTGTTAATAATTTGTTAAGTAATATGTCTTGTGGTACAATGATCAGTGCAAAGGGTAATAGTCCAGAAGTTAAAAGATTAAGAACAATTCATAAATATATAACTAGTAATTATAATGATAGAGCTATATTATCTATATTTGAAAATTTAAATATCATTGCATCAAATAATAATATTAATTCTATGATAGTAGATCAAGCTAAAAAAATATATAAAGATATTAGAGATATTAAAATATCAAGGGGAATTAATAGAGACGCATTAGTTGCAACATGTTTAATGGCAAGTTTAAATATTAATAATGTTTCACGTAGTCAAAAAGAAATAGCTGAAATTTTTAATATAAATCAATCTCATATTACACAAGGACGTAAAAAATTATTAGAATTAAATAATTATATTAAAAATAATTTAATTTATAGTATAAATATAACTACACCTGAAAATTTTATTCCACGTTTTTGTTCTTCATTAGATATTGAAGATAAATATATTGATTTAATGAAATTAATATGTAAAAAAGTACAAAAATTACCCGATATTTCAGAAAATACACCTCCTGCTATTGCTAGTGGTATTATATATTTTATATGTTATTTATGTAAATTAAATGTTTCAAAAAAAAAAATTTCTGATATATGCAAAATATCAGAGGTTACAATTAATAAATGTTTTAAAAAATTATTAATATTTGTTGATTTATTATTTTCAGAAGAAATTAAAAAAACTTATAATATAAATTATACTATAAAAATAAAATAAATTTTAAATTTTCACTTTTTTTAAATTTATAATAAAATATTATAATATAATGGATAAATTTACTCCTAATTTTGAAATTCAAAAAACTACATTTAGTTTTTTAGATATAAATGAATTTAGAAAATTTTTAATTGAAAATAAAGTATCAGTAAGTATTGTGTCTTTTGCTGTTGCATATTATTTAAAAGAATTAATTGATTCTTTTTATGAAAATATAATATTTTGTGAAGATAATACAAAACAAATTGATTCATATGAAATTTGTATTTTTGGTATAAATATTCGTTTTGGTAGATTTTTTATTTCTATATTAAAATTTACTATTAGTTGTATATTAGTTTTCTATATAGCACGATTTTTAACTGATATTGTTAACTAAATATTAATTTCATTTTTTTTTTACTTATTTAAATATATATTTATATATATATATGGACCTTACATCAATTTATAATGATAATGTATTAATAGATATAAATAATTTAAATATCTTTTTATCTGAAAAAAAAGGAAGTATAGATGATTTTATATTAGTAGAATTAAAAAAAAAAATTGGAAATAAGTGTAATAAAGATGGGTTAGTTATAAAAAATTCAATTCAAATTATTTATAGAAATTGCGGAGAATTTAAATTTAATGAAAAAATTTTATATAAAATTAAATATTCTGCTGATATTTTATTTCCTACTGAAGGTTGTCTTTTACAAGATTGTAAAATTATTTTTATTAGTAAAGTATTATATATTGCAAAACCGGATAACTTAGATTTAATTATTTTATTACCTAAAAAATTTATTGATGAATCAAAATATAATATTAAAAATAAAATTAATGTTATTTGTTTAGATAAATATTATGAATTTAATGATAAATTTATGTTTATTATTGGTATTCCACATTTTAATAATCCTACACAAGAATTTATACAAGATAAATCAATAAATGATGATATGTGTAAAAATATTTATAATGAATTCCAAAATGAAGAAGAATATAGTTGGATTAATGAAAAATTATTTAAGGAAGATAAAATCCAAGAAATTTTTGAATCTTTTGATATTGATTATAATTCAAATAGTTCAATTAAAAAAATTGCCCATTCTAATTTTATTTTAATGAAATTACTTGATGAATTAAATGAAATTTTAAAAACTTCTAATGAATGTATTGAATATCAAATTAATACTGTTAATTTAACTACTTATGAAGAAATATTTAATATTATTGAATTAATTAATTATGGTGGATTTATATATAATACACCATTATATATAAATTATAAAAATGATTTAATAAATTTTATAAAATTTGATCTTTTACAATATAAAAATAATTTAAATCAAATTAATACTAATGAATTTATTTTAAATACAAAAAAAAATAGTATTGAAAATCAATTAAAAGATTGTTATATTATTTCAACAATTCATATTTTACAAAATTGTAAAATATTTAGTAAAAAATTAAAAACTATAATACAAAATCCCCCTTCTTCTTTACCTTCTACTTATCTAAATTTTCTACAAGAATTAAATTATTTAATGAATGAAAATAATACAGATATTACAGAATTTAAGAATATACTTATTTCTTATATTGAAAATGATTCTAATATTTATATTAATTTAAATAATTTAAATAATATTTATGATTTTATTAATATTTTATTCTATATTTTAGATACTAATAGAGGAGAAGATATTTTAACTAGATATAAATATAATGTATATAATGATATATTAAATGAAAAAAATTATAAAAAATATGATAATACAAATAATATTAAATATTATATAGAAAAATTAATTGAAAATCAATATGGTCTTTTAAAAGAATTTTATTCTATTTCAGTTAATGAATATACTTGTTCAGAATGTCAATTTAGATCATATCATATTAAAAATAAATTTACTATTAATATTGATATTAATAATTATAATACTGTTGCAAATTGCGTACATCATTCAAGCAAAATTGCCTCAAATATAAATGGTATTAAATGTCCTGTATGTGAATCAATATCTATGAAAAAAAAATGTTATTTATATAAAAACCCCCAAGATTATGTATTATTTGATATTAATAGAATTATTTATGAATCTGAAAATTCTATAAAAAAAAATCCTCAAGAATTATTTGTTAATAATAGAATTCATTATCAAATAATAAATAAAGAAAAATCTATAAATAATCTTGTTTTTGATAATTATATTTTAGATTTGAAAAGTATTATATGTCATATTGGTACTATTTCAAATGGATATTATATTTCAATAAATAAAAATAAAAACGATTTATTTGAATTACAATTAGAAGAAAAAAATTATATTATTCGCAATTCTGATTTTTATGACTTTTCTATATTTAAAAAATATATTTCTAATGTTGTTTATCAAATAAATAATATAGACAATCCTCTTAGTGATATTCATTTATTATTATATGAAGATTACTATAATACATCTAATAATCCTGAATTAAAATCATTTAATGATTTTATTAAAAATGAAGTAGGTATTAGAGTTAGTACATTTACTGGTGGTGCTTCTTCTATTGAAGAAGTAAATAATCCATTAGAAAATTTAATTTTATCAGAATTAATAACTAAGAAAAATTTAATATTATTACTAAATGATTTATTTGATAATTCATCTATTGATATAAGTATTGACGATTCTGAAGAAAGTTTATTACATAAAATAAATATGTACTGGTTAAGAAATATGAAATATATTAATGCTTCTATTAATACATTATATAACACAATTATTATTAAATATGTTACCAATTTAAAAAAACAATTAAATACAAATAAAAATCAAATAGAATTTTTAACTAATACTCCAAATATTTCATTTTTACATAATACAATAAATAATATTTATATTGGTTCAACTGGTTATAATATTAATAAAACTAATCATTGGGACGTTATTTATACTAAAAATTCTAATCAATTAGATTTATATTCAGAACATTTTAATTCTATTGAATTAAATGATATATCATATAATCTTGAAGAAAAAATAAATTGGGCAAATTTAAAATCAAATATTGAAAATATTGATACTGAAAACTTTAAATTTTCAGTTGTATTTAATACTGATTTTTCTAATTTTATAATGAATTCTATTTTCTCTGATTTACAAACTAATATAGAATCTGAATTTAATAAATATTGGATAGAACAAATGAATACAATTGAAGATTATATACAAAATATTGTATTTGTATTTAATTCAAATTTTGAATATAATGAAGATAATTTTAATAAAATAAAATTATTAAATGATATTATTCTTAATAAATATAAAACAAATATTAATTTTATATTTGAAATATATAATAATGATTGGTATAATACACAAGTTTCTGATTATTTTATAGGTCAAAAATTATCATTTGTTTCATTAATAGTAAATAATGATAATAGTGATTTTGGTTATAATTTTGATTCAGAAACTAATTTTGAATTTGTTAATAATAAAAATTTTGTTGTATCATATATTAAATTATATGGTTCTAAATATAAATATAACGGTAGTCATTCAAATGATTTATATAAAATTATTAGAACAATTAAAGATAATGATTTATTAAAAATAGATTTTATATCAAAAATAAATCCTAATAAAAAACATTTTATTTATTTTAATAATTTAGAAACTGATTTTAATAATATCAGATACAAACCTAATGAATTATCAGACGATGAAACCCTTACTTCTGAATCAGATTTTGTACAAGAAATTAGTAGTGTAAAAGGTGGTTCAGATATTGAATCAACAGAATCTCCCAAAGATATATTAGAAAAAGGAGACCAAGAAGAACAATCACCACAAGAAGAACCACAAGAAGAAGCAAAAGAAGAAACACCACAAGAAGACCAAGAAATGTCTGAAGAATCTAGTAAAACAAATTTAGATATAAATGATAAATTTGATAATACAGAAGAGGAAACGAGTAGTGATAATATGAATATGCCATCAGCGGTATTCGATGCAAAATGTTTATATCATATTTTAGAGAAAATAAATAAATAATAATTAATTTAAAAAAATAACATTTTAATATTATATAGAATGAAGGATGAAAAAAAAAAAATCACTGACGATATGATAAATCAAATTTTGTATAAATTAACTATAATTTCTTATATAAAACAAGGTGAAAAATTATATTGCGATGACGAATCTAATATTTTTGTCGATAATTCTTATATCCCATCTATTACTCGGTATATCTCAAATCAAAATAGGATTGTCACCATTAAAAATATTAAAGATATTATTGATGATGTAATTTATATAACTGATTTTATATATAGAAATGAAATAAGTGTAAAAAAAAATGAAAAGGAAAAAAATGAAAGGCAAATTAAAGCGTTTTTCAAGGAATCCAATGAAAAAATACTTAAGTCTTTTTATATAAAAATGACCTGTGCTTTGGATGGTTTAAATAATTTAAAATTAACTTACACCGGAGATTTAACTATAAAAACAAGCATTGATTTATTAATAAATCGTATGCAAACACGAATTAGTCGTTTAGAAGGTATTTTAATTGTTTCTGTTTAAAATTTTATTATTAAATTGATTTTTTTTTTATATATTTTTATTAGAATGAATGAATTATGTTCATGTTTTTCTACTATAAGATCACCTCCTATACATATTACTTTACCACATTCACCTAATTGGATTAAATATAATTATAAAAATTTAGATTGCCAACCAGATGAAGAATTTTCTGAAGAAAAACGTATTGATTTTCATAGAAATTTATTAAAATTAATTAATTATCCACTTGATAAATATATAATTAAAAAATATGAAAATCATCCTGAAGGACCAATTAAAACTTATTTAGAATGGTACGTTATAAAAAAACGTAGTAGATTATAAATTATCCCTCCCCTGCTATTTTTGTTAAAACACTAGGTTCCGGAGCATATTCCGGACATAATTTGGCCATTGTTTTTGTTGCTTCATCTTGTATTTTTATTATTTCATTTTCAAATTTCATCATATCTATTCCTGTTTTTTTTTCTATAGTATTTGTATTTATAATATCTTTTAAAGCCCATAAATAACCAGCACCATAATTTGCATGTAATACTGATATCATTGAATTATTATCTTGTTTTGCTGCTGTTGACCAACGAGCAGCTTGTCTTACAAGTTTTTTTGCGGCAAATTCTATTTGTTTTTCTGTATTATTTTTTTTTTTATTATTTTTTATAAAAATATACATTAAAATCATCCCTAAAATTATTCCATATATTAATTTGATCATATAATATATATTATATTATTTTTTTTATAAAAATAAATGTAATTATTAATATATAGGTTAATAATTTTCACATAAAACATTAATTAATTTTAATTAAATAAGTATTAATAACATATTAATAAAATACTGAATACCAAAAAACACACGCAACTTTTTCTGGGAAAATGACACTTTTCTTTTTTATTTTTTTTTTTTGTAAAGGATTTTATTTAGAAAAATTTTTT